>Ga0210046_1001216_pt1 | contig 20824 bp, 15 predicted proteins | sample CryGeyCG2114_250_FD_185461 | JGI IMG/M metagenome (GOLD analysis project Ga0210046, IMG submission 185461) | Groundwater microbial communities from aquifer - Crystal Geyser CG18_big_fil_WC_8/21/14_2.50 (SPAdes) (version 2) | ecosystem: Environmental > Aquatic > Deep subsurface > Groundwater ... | reverse complement strand
GCATCCAATCAAGGGTAATAAGAATGGTCTGATCCTGTTGCCTTTTGGTTGTAAGGGTTTTAAAAGTAAGCCCACTCATGTTTTGGATACTGATACTTGCCGGAGCTTCGGTTTCCAGTTTGTATTCAAGAACAACAAAATCTTTGGCCGGGTTTGGAAATACTTTCAACAAGCCCGGTGCTTCAGTATTCAGTAGTAAGTTATAAGCATCGAATGCTTCGGTGCTTTTATACAAATCGGGCAGGATGATGGATTCGTCGTAAGTTGTTTCACCTATCGCCACCAACAGGTTGCGTGCAAACACGCCTGCCAGGTTGTCTTCGTCCGCAGCCATATTCCACAATTGCTCCTGCTGTGCGCTATCGGGCAACATGATATTGCCTTGGCCCTGTTTTACCGTTACAAGCCAATCGTAATAATCCACCATATTTTGATGTGCCATCAGTTCATCGGCATCGAGTGTAAAATTTGTGGCTATGTTGCTTAGTTCATCACTTCCTTGCGTGTATTCACCTTTGTTAAAGTGCAACAGGGCCAGTTGGTAATGTGCATTGACTGTATTGCTTGCAGCCAGCAAGGCGGCGAGGCTGTCGGAAGATGCGGCAGGGGTAAGGGTGTCGCTCATAAAAATACGGGCGAGGCTGTAAAAGGCTCGTGCCTCCTCTAGGCGGAAAGCGCCCAACCTCGACTCTGCTTCCTCTTTTAAAGAGACAATGCTCCTGCCCTGCAACACCTGTGCTTTCATATAATCGGGCATGGGGTCGTAGCGGTTGTCGAGCGTACTCATCAAGGCTTCCGATTTGGCCGAGTGGGCATTGGCCACCATTATGTCGCGCAGCATGGCATTGGGCAATACATCTTCCTTGATAATAGCCTGACCCACTACACTATCCGACAAATAGGGCGATGTAGCCATCAATTCGTTGTACATCGTCACGGTTTGTGGTGGTGTACTTTGTTGCACTTCATTGGTTAGCAAGGGTGTATCGCCACCGTCAACGAGCAAGGCAAGTACGGAGGCCGTAGAATCGGCCTGCTGGCCTGATGTAATCATCTGGCTGCGTAACGTACCGCCACCTCCTGTGTGGGGAGGGCAACCGTTTGTGTAGGACCAGTCTGTACCTACTTGTTTTGGCCACTTTGTTACAGTGTTAAGTGTAACATCAAGTGGTTCAACGATTTCATATCCTGACATTGTATTCGATGGATAATAATAATTAAAATAATTAAGCCCGTTGTTCAGGTCATCGAAATCGGTGGAGGCTGTGTTGTAGTAAAAAAGATTGCCGGCCAATTGGGTGGGATCGGCACTCAATGCGCCTTGGTGGTAGGCAATGCCCTGGTTAACCACATCGTGGGCGTTTGGACTTCCCACGACAGTGATGTCGCTTGTGGTATGATTAAACGTATTACACTTAAAAACCAATCCACCAACAGTGTTTCTCCGGTTGATATCTTGCGCTATAATGCTATATTGCAGATTAATGAAATCATTGCTATAAATCTCATTATCATCAATACCAGAATTATTGACATATACTCCAATTCCCGTTGGAGTACTTTCGGCACTGGTAAATGTGTTGTCCTCGATGGCATAGCCTGTAGAATGCTCCATGTACAATCCGTAGGCCTGCATATTTTCACCAGTAATGCTCACCGGAACCACAAAAGTACTGCCATCAATTTGGTTGTTATAGCATGAGCTCATATACACCCCGCGATAATTGGTAAAGGTGGCATCGTGCACATAAAAGGTGTTTTGTGCTAGCACATCCATAGCGTAGATACCGTAGTATAAATCGGTGAAACTAGAACCATCGGTTACAGAGAAACCGCCGTTTGTACTTAGGATACCCGTTCCACGGCTTTGTGTTTCAAATAACCAGGGGGCTTCGTTTTGGAAAGTGCAGTTGGTGAATTGGACTCCTCTATGACTGGTCAACTTTACAAAAGCGAATGGATTTGCTGCAAGTGGCTCTCCAATTAGCCAGTAGTTCTCGTCGGTAATAAAAGAACAGTTTATAAAAGAACTGACTGAGAAAGGTTCGTATGCATCAAATTGAACAGCGATATTGCAATTTCTAAAAGTTGCAGAATTTGCTTGCACAATACCTCCGCGATAGCCCGGCTGCCATGCGTTGAGTGTGTAATAATTATTAGCAACAATACCTCTTTCAGCATTTTCGATGGTGCTGTTGCTCATCAGAACCCAGCCTTGCTCAACCGGGTTTTGCGCACCCGAAGAGGTACCCCAAACCTGGATGCCCGGCCAGTAGGGTGCATCGTAACTATTAGTAAGCAATGCCCCAACCAGTTCAAGTTTTGCCCCTGCTTCAACAATCAGGTGTGCGTCTTTGCTAAAATACACCTCGTCTTTTATGGTAAGGGTGGCACCTTGTTTTACGAACACATCCTGTTTTATCCGTTTTGGTATCACCCATTCTGTGTTTTCTGTAATATTCAGTGGTATCACATTAAATTCCGGGCAATCGTGGTCCAGCTTTATCGCAACGTAATTTTCTGTTTTAATTACTGTTCCGTTTACAATAACATCCATTTCATTGTTTCCGGCAACCACATAGCCACCATCACTGGTCAGGGTTAAACCGAACATGCAGTATTCTTCCGAGTTGTCGTTAAACTGTTTGTACCACTGCCTTGTTCCGGTATTGTCCAACATCAGCAGTTCGCCCATCATGCGTATAGGTATCCCATTTTCATCAATATGGGGGTTGTTGCCAATGACCACAATTTTATAATCAGTAGGCGTGACAGGATTTTCAAGTATTTTCATCCTGGAAAAGTAGTCTATTCCGGCAAAGTAGCGGTAATTCTCAGCCGAGGTTGCATTTCCGTTGGTTTGATCTACTTTAATGATAACAGCATTGGTGGCGAGGTATTCCCCATTAAATATGCCATTTTTAAATTGTGGTACCCCAGACGCACTACAATTGTAATAGTCGAAATAGGTGTTTACAATAATGTTCCCATCAGGGGCTTGCACCACATCAAAACCTCTTTCGTTATCGTTCACGTAGCCATAAGGCAATGTACTGTCACAAGCGGTATAATAACTGTCCTCACCTGTTTCCAACTCTTTGGTACCATTAAAATAATCAAATTTATCCACATACATTCCCGAGATAACCAGTTGTGCCTTGGTAAACCGTTTTTCCCATAACTTTGCCCCGTTCAGATCAAGTTTTGTAAGGTAAACATCTCTCTCAGGGTTATTGGCATCTGTAATGTCACCGCATAAAACATAGCCGTTGTGCACGCCATTTGCACTGTAAGTGTTTTTATGGTTTCTTATCTCGGAAGCCACGGCAGTTGGGTCAATCATTATTTTAGAACCAAAACCAGTTTCAATCCCATTTTTGTCGATTTCCATAATAAAGCCTTTTTCGGGGCCATATACTACAACAGGAACGGTCTGGATTCTTTTTTTATACAATCCGGTAACTGTATAGCCTATAACTACTCCCTGAGAATTTTTTTCTAGTTGCAGTGAAAATCCAAAGGCCATATCTGCATCAGCGATATTGGGTAAAAAAAGTTTTGGAAAGCCCGAAATAGCATTGCCGGATGCGTCAATCTCATGCAGGATAAGGTAATCAGCATCTATAGGAGGGGTCGTGCCAATCGTTTTTTGTTTATTTCCAAACAATACAAAATGGCCGTTGTCAAGCTCTTTTACAACCTGGAAGTTTCCCTGGTGATAATTCAGCCCCATACTTACAATCTGATCCCAAAGGTAATTCCCGTTGCCATCAACCTTAATATAAGAGGGTAAGTGAACCCCGGCAATATTATCGGAAAACCCTGCTGAAAGAAAACCGCCGTCAGTGGTTTTATTGACATCAAATATCCAATCTTCTCCTGCAGGATCGCCCAGTTGGGCTTCACCTGTGTATTGCCATTGCACGTATGGCGGATCAGTTTGGGCAAATGCTGCACTACCAACAATAAATGTAAATACCATCAGTTGCAGAAGCTCCATCCCGAACTTGATGGGCGATTTTCGTTTTTTTGTTCCAAAAACATCTTTTTGGCTGCTTTTTTTCATTGTAGTGTTGCATGATTGCCTTTCGGCAGCAGACATTTTAGTAAAATTTTCATAGTAATGTTTTAAGAGTTAGCGTTAATTTTAAAGCATCCCGCTCTTTCAATTGTCTTAATTGGTTGCTGCTGTGGATGTTGTATCTACGGTTTGATGTTTCGGCCAGAGCCGGGATGACATGACCAGGGCAACGATACACGCTGATTAATAGCTTTGCTTTAATAAGTCCGGTAAATGTAAACAACAAATTTGTTGTTTAGACTGGTTCTGGATAAAATACGTGTTAAAGAATTGTTATTTATTTTAGGCTCATACCCAAGCTAACTAGCCGTTCTATTTTAATTACGCTGGAAATACATTGATCCACCAACTGCTAAAGCAACCAAACCTGATCTTTTGTAGTATAATCCAATAACTTAGTTCCCAATTGAGTAGCCAGTTTTGTTGCCGCTTCCACTGCCATTTCCTTGTCCTTAAAAATGCCCACCGGTATTTGCTGGTGGTTTCCAAGCACAAGTGCCACTTTAATATGCTCATCAAGGGTATTGCCATGAATGCTCAACAACCACGCCTCCTGGTTAACCCGTTCATTAAATAGGGTGATGTATTCAATTTCCGGCAGGGGTTTCCATTTTCCCATGAAAATGGAAAAGATTGAAATATACGACCGAAACTGCCGCTCCTTAATCCGGATTTCAATGCCTTCACGGAAAAATGCCAGTACCATGCCTGCGACAAACAGGATGAACCCGATTGGATTTAATTTCCAAAGCATAAAACCGCCGGCCAGGCTCAGCAACCAACCTATAAACCTGAATTGCGGCATGTTTACCTCACTAAATTGATTGCGGTAAAGTTCTCCGGTTTGTTTCATATACTAAGATTTTGCATCCTGTTACAAAGATATTAAAACTACTCTGAAGTCAATCAGGAAAGCAATATACCTGATCAGCAGAAATTTGCTAATTTTGCAAACTTTTTCCACAGTATATGAATATTCAGAAAGAAATAAACCGCCGCCGTACTTTTGCCATTATCAGCCACCCCGATGCGGGTAAAACAACCCTGACCGAGAAGTTATTGCTTTTTGGTGGTGCCATTCAGGTGGCAGGGGCCGTAAAATCGAATAAAATTAAAAAAACGGCCACTTCCGACTGGATGGAAATTGAGCGCCAGCGTGGTATTTCGGTGGCCACTTCCGTGATGGGCTTTGAATACAACGACATCAAAATCAATATCCTCGACACTCCCGGTCACCAGGATTTTGCCGAAGATACCTTTAGAACACTCACCGCCGTGGACAGTGTAATCGTGGTGATCGATGTGGCCAAAGGCGTTGAACCTCAAACAGAAAAGCTGGTGGAAGTTTGCCGGATGAGAAAAACACCTACCATCGTTTTCATCAACAAAATGGACCGTCCCGGTAAAGATGCCTTTGAATTGCTGGATGAAATTGAGAAAAAACTACAACTGCGGGTAACACCACTCAGCTGGCCCATCAATATGGGATCAAATTTTAAGGGCGTCTACAATATTTTCTCGCAGAATTTGAACCTGTTTACCCCCAACAAACAAACCATTCAGGAAGGCATCGAAATAAACGACATCAACAGTCCCGAACTGGATCAATATTTACCCAAGGATGCTAAAAAACTAAGGGAAGAGGTGGCACTCGCCGCGGGTGTTTATCCCCCCATGGATGTGCAGCAATACCTGGACGGAGATTTGTCACCGGTATTTTTTGGGAGTGCCCTGAACAATTTTGGGGTGAAAGAATTGTTGGACAATTTTATTTCCTTCGCACCTACTCCCCGGGGAAAAGACAGCGACGTGCGACACGTGAACCCTGATGATGAAGCTTTTACCGGATTTGTATTTAAAATCCACGCCAACATGGATCCCAACCACCGCGACCGCATCGCTTTTGTGAGGGTAGTTTCAGGGGTTTTTCTGCGCAATACCAACTACTTGCATGTGAGGCTCAACAGGAAGCTGAAGTTTACCAGTCCCACAGCGTTTATGGCACAAAAGAAAAGTGTGGTAGACGAGATGTTTCCGGGCGATATCGTGGGTTTGCACGACACAGGGAATTTCAAAATCGGGGATACGCTCACCGAAGGTGAAATCCTGAACTACAAAGGCATCCCCAGCTTTTCGCCCGAATTGTTCAAATACATTGAAAATGCGGATCCATTAAAATCGAAACAACTTGCCAAAGGCATCGATCAGTTGATGGATGAAGGGGTGGCACAACTTTTTACCGGAAAACACACCGGACGAAAAATCATTGGTACCGTGGGCGCTTTGCAGTTTGAAGTAATTCAGTATCGCCTGGAGCATGAATACAATGCCAAATGCCGCTACGAACACATTACCTTGTACAAAACAGCCTGGTTTACCAGCAAAAACAAAGCCCAGCTTGATGATTTCCGTGCCAGGAAAGCCAACCAGATAGCTCTGGACAAAGAAGGGCGGGAGGTGTTTTTAGCCGATTCTCAATTTTCGCTGCAAATGGCCCAGGATAAATACAAGGATATTCAATTCCACTTTACATCGGAATTCTAGCCTATCTAAAAACTTTTCCAAAGTTTGGAACTTTGGAAAAGTTAAAATAAATGAAAACGGACGAATTCTTAATTGAATTCGTCCGTTTTACTTTTTTTTTGCAAATGAGATAATTACTTATTCCACCATCATCTTGCGGGTCACTTTATTCTGCCCGGCAGTCACTGTATAAAAATAAACTCCGGTTGTAAGTTGACTTCCGTCGATCTTAAGTGTATGATTACCGATAGACTTTAAACCGCAATCGTTGGCAACCACCTTTTGTCCTGTCAGGGTATAAACCTCAAGACTTACATTTGAAGCCTTGTTCAGGGTAACATCAACATAGGTAACTCCGTTAAAAGGATTGGGGAAGTTTTGTGATATTTCACATTGACTAATTCCCTCTTCACTTTCTCCAACCGGGATAAACGGGCCAACAGGTAAATATACGATTGTATTCAAAAGCGGATCGTGGGCAGGTGGGGTGGGTTGGATGCTGGTTCCCGGCATATTATCTGATTGATAAATCAATGCTATTTTATCGTTTACAATATTCTGGGAAACAGTCGGGTAAACGCATTCGCTGAAGATATGGAACACATCACCTGTATAATCGATAAATTCACTCCAATTGCCATCATCTTCAGAAAACCGGCCCCAAATATGGCGGAAATTGAATTCGGAATTATCATATCCAACGCTTACTGCCGAATAATTTATATTTATTACTTTTTTTCCAACATCGTTCCGGTAAACCACCAATTGTGGCATACTGGTAAGGGAAGCTCCGTAATAAGCCACGCCAACGATGGTGTCGTTGCCATGAGGTTGAGTATAAGCTGCCAGGTTACCATTTAGATAGAGATAATGATCTGACCAGTCCTCTGGCAGAATGTCGGCAGTGATCTTGGCTGTATCCAGCGCAGCCATTCCTTCTTTCCAGTACACCAGCCCATCAGAGTATGGATAATAATTCCATCCTGCCGCAGGATCTTCATCTATATGTATCTGACGTCCAAAGGCCACGTGAACCAAGCCTTCATCATCAATGGCAACCGCATTGCAACCATCGCCACCGCCACATTTGGGGAGGTTGCCTTCTTCGCCGGTAAAAAATGGAAGGGGACTTTCGTAAAACAGCAATCTTTCCCAATTATCTCCTCCATCATCCGACTTCATGACCACTCCATCAGTAATTCCGCTAAAATATACAAAAGCGATGGTATTTCCCTGAGGCGCAGCCCATGCATAACTGTCGGCACCAATACCGGAAAAATAATCTGCAGATACTCCTTCAAGGATAACGTTCTGAGGATCCCAGGTCAATCCACCATCGGTGGAACGTGAATAGGATAAAGCGCCATCCTGACCTTCATAAGGAGCCCCCCCATTAACTGTACTTTTAATGTTGGCAATCAAATGAATAACATCGTGGTTTTCACCAGAGGTGATCATTCTTGGCCAGGCGATGCCTTCATGACCCGTGGGGCCAACGAAATTAAAATAATTCCAATCGCCTTCACCTTTGTTTTCCCTCCAGCTAAACACCAAACCCGCATCCGTAAAAGTATGCGAGCAAATGATTTCCCCATTAACTCCATAAGGAGCATAGCTGGGCCAACCAGTACGTACGTCTTCAACACGTTCGGTTGGCCAGGGACCCCAGGAAGTTCCATCATAATAATTATATCCGGTACCTCTGTCGGCATAGGCTGTCGCATTCATTCCGCGTGTCCAGGTTGCACCCATGGTGCCGTCATCAAACACCCAAAAACGTTGGGACATGGAGGAGTTGGATTGCAAATCGTACCAGGTTTCGCCTATAACTACATCGGCAGCTCTGTCGCTCGCCGTGGTAGGATTTATTTCGGTTGTGAATACAATGGGATCGTTATTTCCCACCACAGCCTTTTCGGTAATTTTACTTAAACGGGGTTGTGGCTTTAACTGATTCACTTGTGCATGAACCGCCAAAGCAAACACGATGGTTAAAAATAAGGAGAAAATTTTCTTCATGGTTTCATTTTTAATGAGTGAAAAATAATGGCAATAAAAGTAACCAATTTTATTTCCGACTATTCAAATAGCATCATTTAATTACAAAATCTTCATCATCTTTGTAAAACATCCTTTGATTTGGTTCAAATCACCAGGCTATTTTTCCATTTTTCAGTAAATTACTCCTCCAAAGGCAAGACAATATGACGACTTATTGACCGTTTCATTGGTTGAATGCCTGATAAAGTGACATTAGAAAAATTTGTTACGGAATCAACTTATATTTGCACTGCAATAAACCATTAAAACACGAATGAAAAAACTGTATTCCTACATGCTCAAGCAATATCTGGGACCATTCGTGTTTACATTTTTTGTCGCGCTCTTTATTTTGCTGCTGCAGTTTTTATGGAAGTACATCGATGATTTGGTAGGTAAAGGATTGGAATGGTATATCATTGCCAAACTCATGTTTTATGCCTCTTCCACTTTTGTACCGTTGGCATTGCCTCTTGCCATATTGCTTTCTTCGCTGATGACCTTTGGCAACCTGGGTGAGCAATACGAGTTGGTGGCCATGAAGGCAGCCGGTATTTCGCTTCGTAAAGCCATGAAATGGTTGGCTATTTTAGCATTGTTCCTGAGTATTGCCGCTTTTCTGTTTTCCAATTATGTACTACCTGTGGCAAACCTTAAATTTGGCTCGCTGCTATATGATGTCCGGCAGCAAAAGCTGGCATTTAATCTTACAGAAGGTATTTATTATCAGGGAATTGAAAATTACGTTATCAGGGCCGGGAGGAAAGATAAAGACAACAAAACCATATTCGACATCACCATTTACGACCACACCGACCGCATGGGAAACACCATTGTTACCACCGCAAACAAAGGTTACATGGAAATGTCAGCTGACAAAAAACGAATTATATTTACTTTGTTCGATGGGGTTCGGTATGCCGACATCACCAATGTGGCCAATTATCGAAAAACCAGGCCATTCGAATCCACAAAATTCGACAAACAAATACTAACCTTCGATTTAACGGAGTTTAAGCTTAACCGAACCAACGAAGACCTGTTTAAGTCGCATTATTCAATGCTGAATATTCAACAGCTCAATGCCGCCATCGATTCGCTCAGCACTAAGCGAAATGAGGCATTGGAGCGATATAAAATGAATTTTTTAAAAAGATACCCAACCATTCCGGTGAAGGACACTTTAATGGGAAATCAATCAACCACGGCCATAGCCACCCCGGACAAAATTGCGGATACTTTAACCTTGTCGCTACTTTCAAGTTACACGATTGACGATCAGGACATTATTTTAGAAAGTGCATTAAAAGGAGCCAGGGCAGCAAAAGACAACCTCATCAGCTACAGCAAAGAAATTGAGTCACGCGAATCGAATATGATAAAACATGAGGTGGTCTGGCATCAAAAATTCACATTGAGCCTTGCCTGCTTTATCTTTTTTTTCATCGGGGCACCACTCGGGGCCATTATCCGAAAAGGAGGACTTGGTCTTCCTGTGGTTGTTTCTGTATTATTCTTCGTACTGTACCACATCATTTCCATTACCGGGGAAAAAGCTGTAAAAACAGGCGACTTGAATGTTGATTTTGGCATCTGGCTTTCCACAATGGTTATAATGCCTTTGGGATTGTTTTTAACCTACAAAGCCACCACCGATGCCCAGTTGATGGATACTGAAAGCTGGCAAAAGTTCTTCAAAAAGTTACATTTCAAAAAGAACTAAAAAACATGCCAGAGGTCTCAACTTCATCCACCTTCAAGCCATTAAGTATTTTATTTATTTGCAATAAATCGCCTTGGCCGGCACATGAAGGTGGCCCCATTGCCATGAACAACCTCATTGAGGGGCTGGCTGACGCCGGGCATCTGGTAAAGGTACTCGCCATCAACACGAATAAATATGCCGTTGACCCCAAAGAGATTACCGCTGACTACCACGAAAAAACCCAAATCGAGCTTGTATATATTGATCTTTCCATCAAACCCGTGTCGGCATTTTTAAACCTGTTTACAAAAAAATCCTATCATGTGGAGCGATTCATTTCCAAGGACTTCGATCTTAAATTAAGGGAAGTGCTTATACGCGATTGTTACGATATCGTGCAGGTGGAAACCTTGTTCATGTCTCCTTACCTGAACACAATCAGGGAATTGTCGCAGGCTAAAATTGTGTTACGTGCTCACAATATCGAACACCGGATTTGGAAACGGGTGGCTTCCATTACAAAAAACAAGTTTAAAAAGGTATATCTCAATCACCTGAGCTCAACCCTTAAAAGGTATGAAGAAGAAATAGTTAAACATTATGATGGCGTTGTGCCTATTTCCTCAGTCGATGCCCTGTACTTTTCCCGACTTACGAATCATCCTGTGATGGCTTTCACAACAGGTATCGATCCGGGAAAGCTCATGGATTTAACAGGGGTTAAATCGGAACATGCCCTGTTTCATATTGGTGCCATGAACTGGATGCCCAACGAGGAAGGCATCAGTTGGTTTATCAAAGAAGTGTGGCCAAACGTACATGGTCAGTTCCCTGAGTTGAGATTATACCTGGCCGGCAGGGAAATGCCCTCCTGGTTAGCCAACTTAAAAGCCAGCCAAATAGAAGTGGTTGGAGAAGTACCCGATGCTTACGGTTTCATACAATCCAAATCCATCCTAATTGCTCCCCTTTTTTCAGGAAGTGGAATCCGGATCAAGATTATAGAGAGCATGGCTTTAGGTAAAGCGGTAATTTCAACCACCATTGGCGCAGAAGGAATTAATTACACAAAGGGTGTAAACATATTAATTGCTGATGATGCCAATGAATTTGCCATGGCCATCAAAACACTTTTTCAAGACCCTGAAATGACAAAATCCATGGGCAAAGAAGCGCAAAAACTCATACTCCGCGACCACAACACCCCTAAAATTATTCAACAATTGGTGGGCTTCTATCGCGATATTTTATGACTTTTGCCAGGAACTGAAACAGGTCGCGGCTTAATTACCGCAACTGTATTAAATGAAAGAACCGATTATGCGCATATTTATTCTGCTTTCAAGAATTCCTTATCCCCTTGAAAAAGGCGATAAATTAAGGGCTTTTCATCAGATTAAAGAATTGTCTAAACACAATGAGATCATCCTGTGTGCGTTAAATCCCGTTTCAAATATCGACAAGCAGAAAGCCTTCAGCAGCTTACAACCCTATTGCCGATCAATTAATTTTCTGGATCTGCCACTTTATGGTAGACTGGTAAACGTGGTACGTGCTTTTTTCTCTTCGCTCCCTTTACAGTCGGGCTATTTTTACAACTACCGTGCTGCCCGTGAAATACGCCGTTTGATAAAGGAGTACAATCCCGATCATATTTATTGCCAGCTGATTAGGACTTCCGAATATTTAAAAAACATTCCCATTACTAAAACCATCGATTACCAGGATGTTTTTTCTTATGGGATGAAACGTCGCATTCTCAAGTCTAACTTCTTTTTACGTCCATTTATCAAATTGGAATTCAACAGGTTATCCAATTATGAGGCCCAAGTTTTCGATCTTTTCGACCACCACACCATTATTTCCGTTCCCGACCGTGATTTAATACCGCATGTGGATAGAAACCGCATCAGGGTGGTGCTCAACGGAGTAGATCATGAATTTTTTAAACCACAGCAAAAGGAGAAAAAAGCCGATGTGGTATTCACCGGAAACATGGCTTATCCTCCCAACGTGGACGCGGCTGTTTTTCTGGCCAAGGAAATCATGCCACTGGTGTGGAAATCCAATCCCCAAGCCACCTTGCTGCTGGCCGGGGCAAGTCCCGATCATCGGGTAACCGCCCTAAAGTCTGATAAAGTACAGGTCAGTGGCTGGATGGACGACATCAGGGAAGCCTATGCCACTTCTCGTGTGTTTATAGCCCCCATGCGCCTGGGAACAGGATTGCAGAACAAACTCCTGGAGGCCATGTCGATGAAGCTCCCCACCATCACCACCCCTCTGGCAAACAATGCCCTAAACGCACTAGAGAACATGGAAATTTTGGTAGGTGAAGATGCGGTTACCCTGGCCGAACACATCGTCAGTTTACTCAACGATCAGGATCTCTATACATTAATTGCCGAAAACGGCCATCAATTTGTATTGAAAAATTACAACTGGACTGAAGCTACTCGTCAACTGGAAGATTTGATTAATTCTGACCCCAATCAATAAATTTTCAAACCATGTTAAAAGACCTTGTGTTGAGAAACCGAAGCTACAGAAAGTTTCATTTTGACAAAAAAGTGGAGGTGCACGAACTGATGCAGTTGGTGGATCTGGCCCGCTTGACGCCTTCATCAAAAAACAGGCAACCACTAAAGTATATCCTGGTAACCGATCCCGAGGACAGCCACTTTGTTTTTAAACACCTGAAATGGGCGTGGTTTTTAAAGCATTGGAACGGCCCGGCATCCCACGAGCAACCTCCGGCGTATGTCATTCTGGCCCTGGATAAAGCCATCAATGAACAAGCCGATATTGATGCAGGAATTGTGAGCCAAACCATTCTACTGGGAGCTACCGAAATGGATATGGGCGGTTGCATCATCCGCACAGTAAACCGTTACGAACTCAAGAAATATTTTCAACTTCCTGATTCGTATGAAATTATCCTGGTGATGGCCATTGGATATCCAAACCAGCAAATTAGGCTTAGCGAAGTGAAGTCAGATGGCGAAACCCAATATTTTGAAGAGCCCGGAGGAGTGCATGTGGTACCAAAACGATCGCTGGATGATTTGATTATTCTACCCAAAAGCAAGGGTTGATGCGATTTTTGTCTGGATGGTTCTTAGGAAATGCTTAATTTTGCCACACGTTTTAAGGATTAACTCTGCATGGCACAAATAATCGGCATTCCGAAAGGAACCAGGGATTTTAATCCCGATCAAATGATCAAGAGGAATTTTCTCTTCGACACAATCAAAACGGTTTTTCAACAATATGGTTATCTGCCCATTGAGACCCCTGCCATGGAAAACCTGAGTACCCTGATGGGAAAATATGGTGAAGAAGGTGACAAATTACTTTTTAAAGTGCTCAATTCAGGGAATTACCTTTCCAAGGTGAAACCTGACATGATTGGGGAAGAATCGTTGGGTAAAATCACCACACAAATTTCGGAAAAAGGTTTGCGATACGACCTGACGGTTCCTTTCGCACGCTTCGTGGTGCAGCACCGCAACGACCTCACCTTTCCGTTTAAGCGGTATCAGATTCAACCCGTTTGGCGTGCCGACAAACCCCAAAAAGGTAGGTATAGGGAGTTTTTTCAATGTGATGTTGACGTCATCGGAAGCCATTCACTTTTAAACGAAGTGGAACTGGTAAGGATGATAGACGACGTTTTTAAACAACTGAATATCGAAATTGTCGTCAAACTCAACAACAGAAAAATCCTGAGTGGTATCGCGCAAACCATCGACCAACCTGAGATGCTTACCGACCTGACAACAGCTATGGACAAACTGGACAAGATAGGTTCGGAAAAAGTGTATGAAGAGCTCATTCAGAAAGGATTTTCCAGGGAAAACATCAAGCAGCTTGAACCTATCATGAACCTGGGGGGCGACAACCAAAACAAGTTGGATTTGCTACAACAACTTATTGGACATACCGCTGATGGCAGTTTGGGTATAACCGAGATGAAAACCGTGCTACAACATCTTTCCTCACTCAATATTAAAGCCAAAGTCGAACTTGACCAGTCGCTGGCCAGGGGATTAAATTATTATACCGGTGCTATTATCGAAGTAAAATCGAAAGATGCTGCCATTGGAAGCATCTGTGGTGGAGGTCGTTATGATGACCTGACCAGTATTTTTGGACTATCCGGGATGTCGGGTGTGGGGGTTTCGTTTGGAGCCGACCGCATTTACGATGTGATGGAAGAACTGGATCTTTTCCCCGAAAACGTGCACCACTCCACTCAGGTGTTATTGGTGAACTTTGGTGAAGAGGAAGTCAAACACAGCTTGTTGTTATTAGAAATAATTCAGCAAGCCGGCATCAGGGCCGAATTGTATCCCGACAGCGATAAATTGAAAAAACAAATGAAGTATGCCGATCAAAAAGGGATTCCTTTGGTTCTGTTGGTTGGGGAGGAAGAAATAAAATCGGGCAGTTACAACCTGAAGCACATGAAAACCGGTTTGCAGGAAAATGTAACCATCGAGCAGCTCATTAAAATAATCAATATCAGTCTTTAGTAATTATGGTGCTGCCACGAAGTTATTCGTTAATTCAAGTGGCGCAAAGACAGAAGTATGCTGATAGCGGGAAGCCAGAAGTCCGAAGTTGGAAGTTGGACTTCCGTCTTCCGACTTCGGACTTCCGTCTCTCGTCTTCAAACCAAATTTTTTACCCATAAAACAACAGTAAAATCCTAATAATAATGAATCCCAATATTCAACTCATCCACCACGGTAAATTAACATTTAAAGCCATTTTTGAACTACTCAAATACGGGCACACTATTCAGTTGTCAGAAGAGGCAATTAAAAGAATTGAAATTTGCCGCCACTACCTGGATAACAAAATGGCCAACCATGATGGACCCATTTATGGCATTAACACGGGTTTTGGTGCACTTTACAACCAACGGATTTCGCGTGAAGACCTTGGAAAACTTCAGGAAAACCTAATTAAATCGCATGCCTGCGGGCTGGGTGACGAGGTTCCGCAGAAAGTGGTTAAATTGATGATATTGCTTAAGATACAATCCCTATCCTATGGTCATTCAGGAGTGCAACTTTCAACAGTGCAACGTCTGGTCGATTTTTTCAACCACAGCATTATTCCGGTTGTTTATCAATTGGGCTCGCTTGGTGCTTCCGGTGATCTGGCACCGTTAGCCCACATGTCGCTTCCGCTGCTCGGATTGGGAGAAGTTTATGACAATGGCGAAAAAATACCCGCCGCCAAGGCATTGGCCAAACGTGGCTGGGAACCTCTCGGTCTTAAATCGAAAGAAGGGCTTGCTTTGCTTAATGGCACCCAGTTTATGAGCGCTTATGGCGTTTATTCACTACTTAAACTCTTCCGGCTATCGGAATTAGCCGATATTATCAGTGCCATCTCGCTGGATGCCTTCGATGGCCGGATCGAGCCTTTCATGCATGAACTTCATGTGATCAGGCATCACAAAGGACAAATTCAAACAGCCGAGCGTATGCGCCTGTTGCTCGAAGGCAGCGAGATTATCAGCCGTCCGAAGGAACACGTACAGGATCCCTATTCGTTCCGGTGTATTCCACAGGTACACGGTGCTTCCAAGGACAGCATCAACTACGTCTCCAGTGTTTTTTCCTCTGAAATAAATGCCGTTACCGACAACCCAACCATTTTCCCTGAGCTGGACATCATTGTTTCGGGGGGAAACTTTCACGGACAACCACTGGCGCTGGCACTCGACAACATGGCCATAGCAGCTGCCGAATGGGGCAATATCAGCGAGCGCAGGACCTATCAATTGTTAAGCGGAAAACGGGGACTTCCTCACTTTTTGGTAGCCAACCCGGGTTTAAATTCCGGCTTTATGATTCCGCAATATACGGCCGCCTCCATCGTAAGCCAAAACAAACAACTCTGTACCCCGGCATCGGTCGACTCCATCGAATCGTCGCAGGGACAGGAAGACCATGTGAGCATGGGAGCCAATGCGGCCACCAAAGGATACAAAGTGGTAGAAAACCTGGAGCGCATTCTGGCCATCGAATTGTTTAATGCGGCTCAGGCACTCGATTTCCGCCGTCCCGAAAAAACGTCGCCCATTTTAGAAGACTTTATTAGCAACTACCGCAAAAAAGTAGCCTTTATCCACGAAGACACCCTGATGCATGATGAAATGGAGAAATCCATTCAGTTCCTGCGTGAAGTTGAATATGATTTGCCGGATGCCCTGAATCCGGAAGTTTAGTTAAAGATCATTTGATAAGGCCGGTCAATTTCGTCCGCCAGCTGGGGAATAGAAATATACTTGCTTTCGCGGCGGTACTCACGCCCCCCGAAGAACAAGAGCAGGGTGGGATTTGAAAAAACCTGATATCCGGCCGGGATTTCAGGATATTTTTCGGAATTCACAAAAAACAACTTCAGTTTCGGGAACTGTTTCGCAACCAGCTCCGCCACCTTTGGTCGCAGACTGATGCAGGGTGCACAATGGTCGTTATAGAAATAGATGATTACAGCCTCATTGTTTGCTATTTCATTGATTACCTGGTCGTTTGATGTAATTTCGTTGTACATTTTGAGTGAATCGTTTTGAGAGGCAAAAGTAGTTCAATATTGTCCACAACCAACGCTTGAAAAACAAGCGTAAGGGAATGGAGTAGTGATTTTGGACTTAGGTCATATTCTGCTTTAATAATCTCAAACAAAAACAATTTAAATTGTAGGAATAATTATATTTGAAATCTGAATAATAAATCAATATTAAGAAAATAAAAATCGACGTACAGACAGATACGAACGGAAATACCTCAATCTGAACTACATTGGTCACCAAATTAACAGGTCAAAATTGCTTTCAATATGCACATAAAAATCAAAAATAAATGGGTAAGTTTAATACTCGCGGTTATTGTTTCGGTAACTTTATATATTTATATCATTCAGCCCATTATATTAACCATACGATATCGGCACTCAATGGTAGAAGACTATCGACACTATCTTTGGGTATTAAACGATTCAGTCCAATTGGATAGCTCATCATGGCCCGATACTTTGTTTGCCGTAACCGGGAGAGTAAGGGAAACCGATCAGTATTATAATTATAACCTGGAGGGGCGTGTTGTTGTTCATATCTTTGAATATCCTAATTTAAACCCACTGAACATAAATATGATCAAGTTTAACCACCTGTATGATTTTCCGTCATTTGAACACATGTATGGCTCCATATTAAATATGGATATTGATACCTGGCCTGTTTATTATGTAAAAGATCATTTACCGTTTCATCATACACTTGAGGTTGGTTTTAACAAAAATGCACAGTTGAAGGAGATCAAAAATACAGATAACAGCAATGTTTATTTGGGCACTCTCAATAAAATGCTATTGAGTAATGCCGAAAGCGAACCGTTGGCCCTATTTGATTTTCACAAAGTCCCGGGGAACGTATTGATTGCATTTTATTCTACCAAATCAAAATTTCTGATTATATTGATTACCTCAGAACGAACACCACTGGATGAGCGTGCAATTCATTATTTAAAGTTGGAATAGAGCCATACAAAAGAACTGTGCCTAATCACGAGCCCTGTCTGAGCGTAGAATAACAATTAAAAATAGAGTAGATGTTTATCAGTATCCATCACCGAGTAATATTGCATGAAACTCGGCTGACGTATTAATGGGGGCAGCGGCATTTATTCCTGGAATGCAAATACCTGCATTAATCTATTTTACAGCAAGAACTTCATATGAAGTTTATGACGCATATAATGAACCTTAATTTGAAAAAATGAATTATTTTATTTGGTATCTTTTTTATAGTGCATATTGGAGTGCATATGAATTAGGAGAGAAAGATTCACCACAAGTAAACGCAAATTATCTGTTAACTATTATCTTTGGTGTTAACTTATTCACAATATGCCAATTACTTAGTTTATTTGATATTAAGTTGCCGATATTCTATTTAGTTATAATTTGTGCAGGTATTCCAATTTTTACAAACAGATATTATTTTCTGAGGAAAAACCGTTATAAAGAAAAATTCAACGATTTCAAATTTTTAAAAACTCAGGCATATAAAAAGCGGAGGTATTTATTACTTGTGTTTATTGTTTTATGCTCAGTATTACTATTAGCACTGGCTGGAATATTAAGAATGAATTAATTATAACAAAAAAGCCCGATTAACCCGGCTTTTTCTTTATCTGTTTTTTCCATAACTCGATCTACCGGCTTGTATACAATACAGCCGAAATGATGATGGTTTTATTTTTTTCGTCAACTGTGTAATGAACCATAAACGGGAATACATTTAAAACGGCAGTTCTTACACCATCGTAACGAATATTTGAAGCATTTGGGTTCTTCCGGATAAATTGGACTTTTTCGCGAACCTCCAAAATAAATCTTTTACCAAGTCCTTCCTGGCGCTTATTATACCACTTTGCTGCTTCACGAATATCTTCTTTAGCAAGGGGTAAGATGATAGATTTAAACATTACAATTCTTTTTCAATATCATCCATAACAGAATCAAAATCCAAGGCAGAACCAGGGTTTTTTTTATAATCATCAAGGCGTTGCCTTACCAAATCTTTGTGCCATTCCGGGATATTGATATCCTCCCTTTCAATATCCTTGTATTTGCTTTTAAGGTCATTCCATTCATTAATCGGAATGAATACACCTGTTGTTTGTCCTTTGCTGTCCGAAATATATTGCAGGTTCATAGTCTTTTAAATTTATGATGTGTAAGCTTGTTGTATTTTGTAATCCTTTATTACGGAATCAATAATAGAGAATAGGTGTACTTTAAAATCGGGCTTCATGTTCGATATAATAACCGCTATTTTATCCATATAATACTTTTTTGAGTTCTATAATGTTGGATAACTGCAAATATACGGAAATATAAGAAGATAATAAAAACAGTAATTCTTTGTTTGTTTGAAAAAAAGTAGTCTGTTTTTGTGTTGTTATATTACCATGTGTGCCTCACATATCGCAATCAGGGTTTTCCATGGGCCATTTTTATCAAAGGTTCAAATTTGACTATTGTGAATAGATAAAACAACCACATTTTTCCCTATTTTCGCCTTATGATTTAAGTGCTCCGAAAACAATTACAGCTTGCTTTTGTCGGGCTGTACAACATAATTTCCCGGAAGAAGGATTGTATCTAACTGAAGGATCACATTAAAAACAGATCAAATGACATTGGTAATAACAGGTTCAGGATTGACCATCGAAAATGTAGTTGAAGTAGCCCGAAATGGCAAAAAAGTCGCGTTGCACCCGGATGCTTTGAGCCGCATAAAAAAATGTCGCGCTATGCTCGAACGAAAAATTGACGCGCACGAAATCATGTATGGAGTAAACACCGGGATCGGTGAGTTTTCGGAAGTAGTACTTAACGACGACCAGGTAAAAGACTTTCAAAAATATTTGATTTATAATCATGCCGCGGGCATCGGCGAGGCCATGCCGTTGGATTATGTGCGGGGTGCCATGCTTGGCCGAATCAACGTACATGCCCATGGAAACTCCGGAATTCGTCCCGAAATCACCCTGACTTTGATCGAAATGCTCAACAAAGGAGTCACGCCTTTTGTTTGTCAAAAAGGATCGGTGGGTGCCTCGGGAGATTTAGCTCCCATGTCGCAGATCGCTCTGTTGCTGATGGGTGAAGGCAAGGCCTACTTTGAAGGAGAGCTTTTTAAAGGCAAAGCCGCAATGGACAAAGCCGGCATTCCCATCCCTGGTCTTCATGCCCGCGACGGCCTGGGCACCATCAATGGCTCGAATGTACTCACCGCCATGAGCGCCCTGTTTCTGGTGGATGCCAACAACTGGCTCAAGCAGGCTGAAATCGGTGCGGCCATGTCGCTCGAAGCCCTGAAAGCCAACATGGGTCCCTATAATTCCAAACTACACGAAGTACGTGGCTTTAAAGGTGCTGTGAGAAGTGCCAAAGCCATTGCCCGTTTGGTGGAAGGCGGCGACCTGAAAACCGGGAAAGTGGCCCATAAAGTTCAGGATGCTTATTCGATGCGTTCTACACCACAGGTAATCGGCACCGCCCACGACGCCCTGGCCTATGCCCGGTCACAAGTTGAAATTGAGTTGAATGGAGTCGGCGACAACCCCATCTTTTTCCCCGATGAAAACATGCAACTTTCGGGAGCCAACTTCCAGGGAACACCTGTTTCGCTTCCCATGGACATGGCCGGAATCGCCATTACCATGGTTAGTGTGATGTCGGAACGCAGGATGAACAGGCTGAATAACCCGGCCCTCAGCTGTGGTTTGCCGCCTTTTCTGACCAAAGGAGCAGGTATGTTCTCGGGTCTGATGTTAAGCCAGTATACCGCCGATATGCAAATCGTTGAACAACGTATCCTCTCGGCTCCGGCCTGTATTCAAAGCATTCCGGCGGCAGCCGACCAAGAAGACTTTGTTTCCATGGGG
>Ga0210046_1001208_pt1 | contig 20884 bp, 19 predicted proteins | sample CryGeyCG2114_250_FD_185461 | JGI IMG/M metagenome (GOLD analysis project Ga0210046, IMG submission 185461) | Groundwater microbial communities from aquifer - Crystal Geyser CG18_big_fil_WC_8/21/14_2.50 (SPAdes) (version 2) | ecosystem: Environmental > Aquatic > Deep subsurface > Groundwater ... | reverse complement strand
CAGGGCTGCAAGGCGCGCGGCTGGTGGCGGGCAGTGAGTTGCCGGTCGGCAAGACATGGGATGAATCGGTCATCAAGGATCTGACCGGCGGGGATCGCATGACCGCCCGCTTCATGCGCGGCGACTTTTTCGACTTCGACCCGCAACTGACGCTGATGATCGCCGGGAACAATCAACCGTCTTTTAGGGGCGTAGATGAAGCAATCCGCGCCCGCGTGGTGCTGGTGCCCTTCACCGTCACCATACCGCCAGAGCGGCGCGACAAGAGCCTGCCCGACAAGCTGAAGGCCGAAGGCCCGGCGATCCTGCGGTGGGCAATCGAGGGCGCGCTGCAATGGCTCGACAAGGGGCTGAACGTGCCAGCCAAGGTAGCGGCGGCATCAACCGAATACATGGATGACGAGGACACGCTTGGGCAGTTCCTGATCGACAAGACCACAAGAGACCCGGACGGCTTTGTGACCATAACCGACCTGCACGAGCATTTCAAATTCTGGGCCGAAAAACAGGGATTGCACGTCTGGACGCTGCGCACGCTGCAAAAGGACATGAAATCAAGAGGATGGAGAGAACACCGACGCAATTACGGGCGCGGCTTCCTTGGCCTGAAACTCAAAGAGTGACGGTTGTGACGGTTCTGACTCTATTACCCGTATGGCGAAATTTTTCAGTCTCCTTTCCCTATACGGTGGATAGAGATCAAACCGTCACAACCGTCACTTTTCGCCGCAACGATGGCTGGAAAGCCAATCATTCCCACATGAAAGGAACGACGATGACACCGGAAAATGACCTTCACGCGATGCTGTCCATAGAGGAAACATGCGCCGCTGCGAACGCCTTAGAGGCTCGCATCAAGGCGATTGAGGATCTGCCACATGGGCCGCTGCGCGCCCGGATTTGCGCAACAGCGTTCATTGTCGGCGGCTATCAGATGATGCGGCTCCTCGAAGGCGATGAGGCAACGGCGCGCCAGCTTCGCCGGCTGGCTGACATGATCGACGCGCAGAACCAAGGCGCGCACTGATGGGTGGATCGTCGCGAGCGCGTGCCCGCGCAAACTTCCTTGCCACGCGGCTGCGCCAAAAGCTGCGCCTGCGCCGTGAAACGCTTGACGAAATGCAATGTGATAACGTATCTTTACCACAGTGTGATTTGCCCGAGACCGGGCACGCCGCCGAGATATCGGCAGGCCACCCTTCGCCAGAGGCGCAGGAGAAAGCACCCCCCGAAACCGGGGCCGTTTTCTCTGATGCGCGCCCCACAGATGCGAAGGAATTGACTGATGACTCTGCAAGAACTTGAAACCCGCCGTCGCGAAATCCGCGATGCCGCGCGCGCCGTTCTGGCGAAGATGAAAAAAGCCAAGGCCGAGCCGGACCTGCGCCGCCTTGAGGACGAGCATGACGACCTGATGATGCAATATGACGATGTGACCGACCAGATCGAGGACGCGAGGCAAGCCCGCGAAGAACAGACCGCGCGCGAGGCCCGGCTGGCAAGGCGTCCCGGCGCAGAGCCGATTGACGTGCGGACGGACACCGATCCGGCGATTGACGAAAGCCCGGCGCTGAAACCCGAGCAACGCATGACCGCATGGGCGCAGGCGCGCACGCCAGCGACAGAGGACTATCGCGGCCTGAGCCTTGGCGGCTATTTCCGCTCGATGCTGGTCGGCGGCAAAACCGATGTTGAACGCCGCGCCCTGAGCGAGGGCAGCGACAGCGCAGGCGGCTTCACCGTGCCCGGCATCTTGTCGGCGCAGCTGATCGACCTGGCCCGCGCGCGATCCGTGGTGATGACCGCAGGCGCAATGACGGTGCCGCTTTCATCGGACCAGAACCGCATCGCCAAGCTGTTGACGGATCCTGTCCCGGCATGGCGCAGTGAGGCGGGCGCGGTGGCAACCTCTGATCCGACCTTCGGCCCGATTGACCTCGTGCCGCGCAGCCTTGCGGTGCAGACGCTGATCAGCGCCGAACTGCTGGAGGACACGCTTAATCTGGCAACCGAACTGCCGCGCGTCCTGACCGCTGCGATGGCCACGGAACTTGACCGCGTGGCGCTCTTGGGCACCGGCACGGCACCGCAGCCACGGGGCATCGCAAACACGGTCGGCATCGGCACACACGCACAGAACGCGGTCACCGCAAGCTGGGCCAATCTTAGCCGCGCCCGCACCGGCATCCTGAGCGCAAACCACAGCCCGACCGCCTACATCATGCACCCGCGCGATGAGGGCACGTTCACCGATCTTGTGGACGGCACCGGTCAACCGCTGATGGCATCAGCCGGTGTCAGCGCAATTCCGATGCTGACCACGACCAGCATTCCGACAAACGGGGGCAGCGGCGAGGATGAAAGCACGATCATCGCGGGCGACTTCACCCGCCTGTTGATCGGCATCCGGTCTGACGTGCGTGTCGAGATCCTCAAGACCTCGACCTATGCGTCGAATTTGCAATACGTGATGCTCGCACACATGCGGGCGGACGTGGCAGTGACACACCCCGCCGCGTTCTACACGCTGACGGGCGTCGGTCGCGAGGCGTAATGAGAACGGCGGGACAGCCTTTTAGGGGAGGGCTGACTCGCAGGCGAGGACGTTTTGAGGTTGCGGGCCTCGCCACCAGCCCGGCAGGGATCACACCTTGCCGGGCTCACCAGAAAAGGGGAGGGGTAGCCAATTCTTGAAAATCATTGCTTTTCAGGACCGGCGACCAAGCTCGCCTATCACAAACGGTGCCCCGGTTTGATTTTGAAAGGACCAGACATGGCAGAGAAACTGACGCCGACGCCGGATCACCTGAGCGCCGAGGCCGCTGCGTGGTGGCGCGACGTGCTGGAGAATTACCAGCTTGAACCGCACCACCTGAAGCTGCTGCGGCTGGCCTGCGAGGCTTTCGACCGATGCCAGCAGGCGCGGGCCGCGATTGATCGCGACGGCATCACGGTGCCAGCCGGTGACAGCGTGAAAACACACCCGGCGATTGCGATTGAGCGGGATAGCCGCCTCGCCTTCGCCCGCATCCTTCGCGAGATGGATCTGGACACAGAGCCGGTGCAGGATCGACGCCCGCCCGCGCTTCGCAGCAACAGGAGATAATCAGATGCCGATCAAACGACGCCTTGCAAAAGGTATCACGCACAGGATCACGCCCGAGGCCGTGGCGGCTTTCGGGGCTGGCGACCAGATGGCCCTGCACCGGGCGCTTGGGCTTGCGCCTTGGCAGGTCAGCCCGCTCGACGCCGACACGCCCGCACCGCCCGCATGGGCTTCGCACCGCACCGCATGGGCCGAGTCGTGGCCGGTGGCTCACGATCTGCGCCAGGCGCTCACAGAGGCTGCGTGACGCTATGGATGCGGTGATCTGCCCGCAAACCCACAAGGCCACAGATCGCCCGCCAGAGGGGCATTCTACGCTTGCGCGTGAGTGCGTCTGCTGTCTCACGGCATGAGCCCTGAGCAAGCCGCACGCGCCGCGCAGGAGGCCGCACGATGACGCCTGAAAGACGCCTCTGGTTCGCGGCGCTGGCGCATGGCTTGACAGATGTTGCGAAGGGCGAGGATACCCGCTGGATCGGCTCACGCGACTTTCGGATGGTCTGCGATCTGGTCGGGCTTGATCCGCAGGCGGTTGAGGCGCGGTTTGATCCAGAGGCGTTTCTGCGGATCACAAAGGCCGCGTGATCCACGCCCGCGCTGAAATGCGTCTGGCCGAGGAATACACCGAGGCGCAAGAGCGGGGGGAAGTGGCGAGGCTGGGGCAATATCCACGAGATGTTGCGGACCACAACATCTCAACAGCCGCCGATCTGGGCCTTCGCCGTGACGAAATCCACGAGGCAGGGCTGATTCTAGGCCAGTGACGAGCGGCACGAAATCAGGTGACAAATCCGGTGACAAGGGCAGAGCGAGGGGGAAGGGCTTGCTTTGGCCTGTTTGTAACTTGTTGTTTTTTAGGGGTTTTTGGCGGACCGAGGAGGATTCGAACCCCCGACCCCTTGATTCGTAGTCAAGTACTCTATCCAGCTGAGCTATCGGTCCGTTGGAGGCAGCGTTTAGACTCTGGCGTTCGGCAATGCAAGCGCGATCTGGCGGATGTCAGGCGCCATCACCGAGATTTCCCTTCGGCAGGGTGATGCAGAAGGAGGTGCCGTGTTCGTCGCTGCGTTCGAGCGAAAGACTGCCGCCATGGCCGCGCACCAGTTCGGCGGCAATGGTGAGGCCAAGGCCGGAGCCGCCCTTGGTCGTGCCGCCCTGAAACGGCTTGAAAAGGTGCTCGCGCGCCTTGAGTGGCAGGCCGGGACCGGTATCGGCCACCCGGATGATCGATTCGTGGTCGTCCTCATTGGCCATGACATGTATCGCGCCGGGTCGCCCGCTGTTGACGATGGCCTGTCGGGCATTGCGCACCAGATTGCCGATCACGCGGTGGAGTTGCTCGGAATCGGCGAGCACCATCAGATGCGCGGGCACATCCTCGGACAGGCTGACCATTGCATCGCCGACCGACAGGCGTTCGCTCTCGATCACGTCGATCACGACATCGGAAAGCCGGATCCCGGCGAGGGTCGGACCGGGCTCGTCGGCCTTGCCATAGGCGAGCGTCGCCTCGCACAGATGCACTGCGCGGGTAAGGGAGTTGATGAGCTTGGGGGCCAGGCGCTGCACGGTCGGGTCCTGGCTGGTCTCGATCCGGTCGGTAAAGAGCTGGGCGGAGGTGAGGATGTTGCGCAGGTCGTGATTGACCTTGGCCACTGCCCCGCCCAACTGCGCCAGATGTTCCCTTTGCTTGAGGGCGCCGGTCAGTTGCATCTGCAACGATTGCAGGGTCTCCTCGGCTTCGCGCAGTTCGGTGATGCCCGACGATGGCTTGATCACCTGGCGGGCGTCTTCGGGGGCCTTGGCATAGGCCTGCATCGTCGCGACGACCCGTTTGATCGGTTTGACGAGCAAGCCGCGCACGGCCAGAAAGAGCAGCACCGCGGTGATCACCGAAATCACCAGCGACAGCCACAGGATGCGCAGCCCGTAGTCGATCATCGCCGTGCGCAACTCGCCCGTGTCAACCGTGATCTCGATCAGCAGGCCACCCATCCGCACCGGCTGGCCGATCACCCGGATCACTTCGGGCCTCGCCGTATAGAGCCGCAGCATGGCGTCGCGGATCAGGGTGAAGGCGGGCGCATCGCGCAGATCGAAGGTCTGGGCGACCGGTTGCGGCACCGGCGAGGACAGCACAAGCTGGCGCGCATCATCGCGCCGCAGGACGACATTGAACACACCGGCATTGCGCAGCAGTTCCTCTTGCAGATCAGCGTTGACTTCATCTGCCGCCAGCAGGACGAGGGACGCAATCTGCGCCCGTTCCAGCCGGTTGAGCAGGAAATCCTCGCGAAAGCGGGCAACTGAGGGCACGAAGATCATCACTTCGGCCAGCATGACAAAGACGGCCGTCAGGATCAGGAAGCGCCCCGACAAGGAATTGAGCAAGCGGTCCTCCTCTCTTGCCTGGGCGTTTCAGGGCAGCCAGCGCTGCACAAGGCCCACGATCCGTTTGATCATAGTGCTATCAAAGAGTTTGGGAGAAAAATAGGCTCCTGCGACGCGCTTGTTGATCTCGCTCAGCGTCGGATAGGGCACGACCATGGCGCTGACATGTTTCATCCTGAGCCGGTTGGCGAGAACGAAGGCCCAGAGGCTGATCAACTCGCCGGCTTGCGCGCCGACGATCGACGCCCCGACCGGACGGCCACGCACCACCATGACCTTGATGAGACCGGCGGTCTTGCGTTCGGCGATGGCGCGGTCGTTGTGATTATAACCAAAGCGCACGACGTCGAGATTGCCGCCATGCACCTCGCGCGCCTTGGCCTCGGTGAGGCCGACATGGGCCAGTTCGGGATCGGTATAGGTGGCCCACGGGATATGGTCTGTGCGCTCGCGGGCGGGCAGGCTGAGGAGGGCAGACCGGATGATGAGCCCGGCGTGATAGCCCGCCATATGGGTGAATTGCAGCCCCCCCGCGACATCGCCGATGGCATAGACGCGGCGGTTGGTGGTGCGCATCGAGGCGTCCACCTTGATGCCGCGGCGCGTGGTCTCGATGCCAGCGGCGGCAAGATCGAGGCTGTCGATATTGGCCTTGCGTCCCACCGCCATCAGAAGATGCGTGCCCTTGAAGACGCGCCCGTCCTTGGCTTCGACCTCGATGGCCCCCGCGCTGCCGCGAATGGCGGCGGCCATGGCCGATTCCTCGATGGTGATGCCTTCGGCGCGGAATTGCTCGACCACGACGGCTGCCATCTCGGGGTCGTCCTGGCTCAGCACGGTCATGCCTTCGATCACCGTCACCGCGCAGCCCAGACGGCGGTGCGCCTGCGCCATTTCCATGCCGATCGGACCCCCGCCGATGATCAGCAGGTGGCCGGGCCGCTCCCGCAGCTTGAAAATCGTCTCGTTGGTCTCGAAGGTCACGCCATCGAGTCCCGGAATCGGCGGCACCAGCGGCGACGAGCCGGTCGCGATGACGATGCGCCGCGCGGTGATCACGTGATCGCCCGCCTGCACCTGTCGGGGGGAGATGAAACGCCCATACTCCCGGATCACGCGCACGCCGAGGCCTTCGAATCGCTCCTGACTGTCTGCCGGTCTGATCTGTTCTATCACCCCCGCGACATGATCCTTGGCCGCCGCATAATCGACCAGCGGGGTGACATTGCTGACGCCAAATGCCTGCGCATGGGCTTGGGCATAGGCCGCCTTGCCGCTCGCAATCAGTGCCTTGGAGGGCACGCAGCCGAAATTGAGGCAGTCGCCGCCCATCTTGTGGCCCTCAAGCAGAATGACGCTGGCCCCCATCTGCACCGCTCCAGACGCGACCGATAGTCCGCCAGACCCGGCCCCGATGACCAGCAGGTCCGCTTTCAACTGTTGCATGTCAAATGTCCTTTTTGCCGCGCAGGGCCTTGATGAGAATGGGCAGTGCCGCCAGTGCGCAGAGCCCGAGAATTGGTCCGATGATCTGTGGTTCCCATAGCAGGGACAGATCGGGCGTCTCGCCACGGTCGAAAACCTCGCCGAGACCGACGCCGATCCAGGTAAAGACGACGGCGCCGGGAATGATGCCCAGCATTGTCGTCAGGGCGAAGTTGATGAACTTGACGCCCACCATCGCGGGCAGCAGATTGGCCACGAAAAATGGCACGGCGGGCACCAGGCGCATCAGGAAAAGCACACTGATCTCATTGTCATGCAGGCCGGTCTTGAGCCGCTTGAGCGTGCCCTCGGAGGTTTCGATCCGCGCGGCAAGGGTCTGGCCCAGGCCCCAGCGGGCGGCCAGAAAGATCACACATGCCCCAAGCGACGCCGACAGCACGTTGAGACCTGTGCCAAGGACGAGCCCGAACAGGAAGCCGCCAGTGACCGAGGCCACTGCGGCGCCAGGCAGGGAAAACGCCACGATGGTGATATAGACGCCGATGAAAGCGAGTGCCATCAGCAGGACGTTTTCATCGCGAAAGGTCAACAGTGCCTCGCGATTGTCCCGCAGGGTGTCAAAGGTGATATAGTCGCGCAGGGTAATGTAGCCGATCACGGCCACGACAAGGATGATCGCAAGCGGCGCGTGCCGCGTCCAGGCTCTTGTTTTTCCGGCAGGGGCGCCTTGTGTGCTGTGATCCATGGTCTCGCCTGATGAGGTCTCTGTCGTTTCCTAGTTGCACAGTCGCAGGCGCTGCCGCTAGGGGCTTCACGCGGGGGTGATCGTGGGTGATGGGTTGACGCCTGTCCGGGGCCTGATCGCGGACACCTTGTAACACTGGCCGGACGATCCTGGACGATTTTGTTGCAATTCCGTGGTCTGAGGGTTTGACTTGTGAAATTGACGCATTTATAGACCGGGCTTCGGATACATAAGGGTGGAAAGTTTGTGATGAGACTTACCACCCGACAACGTCGGAGACGGAGCGATGAAACGCACCTTTCAACCCTCGAACCTGGTTCGCAAACACCGCCACGGGTTTCGTGCGCGCATGGCCACCAAGGGCGGCCGCAAGGTTCTGAACGCCCGTCGTGCGCGTGGCCGCAAGGTGCTGTGCGCCTGAGCGCGTGGCGCATGTGACACCGATGACACCGCCGGAGGCCCCCCGCCGTGACGCAGGGACGATGCCGCCGGCGTTTTCATGCGTTGCAGAAGGCACGCCGCAGGAAAAACTGGTCGTCCTGCGCAAGCGCGGTGATTTTCTGGCTGCGGCGCGGGCGCGCCGTCAGGGCACCGGGTCGATGATGGTGCAGGGTCGGGAGCGGCATGATGGCGATGCGACGATCCGCGTCGGCTATACCTGCTCCAAGAAAGTCGGCAATGCGGTGACGCGCAACCGAGCCAAGCGGCGCTTGCGGGCCATCGCGCGCGAGGTGTTGCCCGGTCTGGCGCTGCCGGGATGGGATTATGTGCTGATTGGCCGCGCCGGGGAAACCGCGGTGCAACCCTATGACGCGCTCCGGCACGATCTGGCGCAGGCGCTGCGCAGGTTGGGGGGGCAGGGATGAGCCCATTGGCGCATCTGCTGGCCTTGCCGATCAAGGGCTATCGCCTGATGTTCAGCCCCTGGGTGGGCTGGCATTGCCGATATCATCCGACATGCAGCCAATATGCGCTTGACGCGCTCGCGACGCATGGCGCGCTGCGCGGTGGCTGGCTGGCGCTGAAGCGCATCTTGCGCTGCAATCCGTGGGGGCGGTGCGGGGTCGATCCGGTGCCGGAACGCCGCCACCGCTGAGTGTTCCTGCCGCATGGCGAGAATCGGCCTTTCCCCTGTCGGGTATCCATGCAATAGGGAAGCGCCAAACGAGATATCCATGGAGAATTGGAATGGAGATTCGCGAGGCCTTTACCTTTGATGATGTCCTGCTGGTGCCCGCAGCCTCGAATGTGCTGCCCAACACGGCCGATACGCGGACCCTCGTCACCCAGGCGATTACCCTCAATATTCCGCTGATGAGCTCTGCCATGGACACGGTGACAGAGGCGCGCATGGCGATCAGCATGGCGCAGGCCGGCGGCATGGGTGTCATTCACCGCAATCTGAGCATCGAGGAACAGGCCCGCGAGGTGCGGCGCGTCAAACGGTTCGAAAGCGGGATCGTTTACAACCCGATCACGCTCTCCCCCGATCAGACGCTGGCCGATGCCAAGGCCCTGCAGGAGCGCTACAACGTCACCGGCTTTCCCGTGGTGGATGCGGCGGGACATGTGGTGGGGATCGTGACCAACCGCGACATGCGCTTTGCCGAGGATGACCGCACGCCGGTGCGGGTGATGATGACGAGCGACAATCTTGCGATCCTGCGCGAACCGGCAGACCGCGACGAGGCCAAGTCACTGATGAAGGCCCGGCGGATCGAGAAATTGCTGGTGACGGATGGCAAGGGCAAGTTGACGGGCCTTCTGACGTTGCGCGATACCGAACAGGCCGTGCTCAATCCCACCGCCTGCAAGGATCAGATGGGACGTCTGCGGGTGGCGGCGGCGACAACGGTCGGGGATGCAGGATTCGAGCGGACGCAAGCGCTGATCGAGGCGGGTGTGGACATGGTGGTCATCGACACCGCGCATGGCCATTCCGAGGGCGTGGCGCAGGCCGTCGCGCGGATCAAGGCGCTCTCCAACGCGGTGCAGGTGATGGCCGGCAATGTCGCCACGGCCGAAGCCACCCGCGCCCTGATCGGTGCGGGGGCAGATGCCGTCAAGGTCGGGATCGGGCCGGGCAGCATCTGCACCACGCGGATGGTGGCGGGTGTCGGCGTGCCGCAGTTGACGGCGGTGATGGACAGCGCGCGGGCGGCGGGCGACGTGCCCGTGATCGCCGATGGCGGGATCAAGTTCTCGGGCGACTTTGCCAAGGCGATCGCGGCGGGGGCTTCTTGTGCGATGGTGGGGTCGATGCTGGCGGGCACCGATGAGAGCCCCGGCGAGGTGATCCTCTATCAGGGCCGGTCGTTCAAGGCCTATCGCGGCATGGGCAGTCTTGGCGCGATGGCGCGCGGCTCGGCGGATCGCTATTTCCAGAAGGATGCAGCGAGCGACAAGCTGGTGCCGGAGGGGGTCGAGGGACAGGTGCCCTACAAGGGGACGGCGGGCAGCGTCATTCATCAGCTGATTGGCGGACTGCGCGCCGCGATGGGCTATACCGGCTGTGCGACGGTCGCGGAGATGCGGACGAACTGTCAGTTCGTGCGGATTACCGGGGCCGGGCTGAAGGAAAGCCATGTGCATGACGTGCAGATCACACGCGAAAGCCCAAACTACAGGATCGGATAGATCTTTGACGATCTGAAAGGCGTTTCAGAGGCCATGAAATGACCCCTTCGGCACGGATTTCTGCGGCCATCGAGGTGCTGGACAAGATCCGCGCGGGTGCCGCCGCCGAACAGGCGCTGATCAATTGGGGACGACGATCCCGCTTTGCCGGGTCGAGTGACCGCGCCGCCTTGCGCGATCTCGTGTTTGATGTTCTGCGCCGCTGGCGCAGCTGTGCGGTGCTCGGTGGGGGAGAGTCGGGGCGTGCCCTCATCGTGGGGGCCCTCAGGGGGCAAGGAATTGACCCCGATACGGTTTTTACCGGCGAAGGATATGGACCCGCGATCTTGACAGCCCCCGAGCGCATGTCGGGCGAGAGACCCGAGGGACCGGCGGCGCTGGACCTGCCGGACTGGCTCTGGCCACGTTTCGAGGCGGCCCTTGGGGACCGTGCGGCGCCGACGGCCGAGGCCTTGAGACACCGCGCGCCGGTCATGCTGCGGGTCAATCTGCGTCGCGGTCGCCCGGCAGATGCGATCCTCCGTCTGGCGAATGACGGGATCTTGGCGCGGCCCTGCACCATTGCAAGGACGGCCCTGCATGTGACGGGTGGCGAACGGAAAATATCGCGATCCTCTGCCTATCTGGATGGGCTTGTCGAGCTTCAGGATGGCAGCAGTCAGGCGGCGATGGAGCGCCTCACCCTTGTGCCGGGATCGCGCGTTCTGGATTTTTGCGCCGGCGGTGGCGGCAAGACACTGGCTCTGGCCGGACGCGAACACGCGCAATGGTTTGCGCAGGATGTCGCGCCGGAGCGGATGGCGGATCTGCCCCTGCGCGCCGCCCGTGCCGGGGTGGAGGTGCAGGTTCTGGATCGCGCCTCGGTGCGCGCCAAGGCGCCGTTCGATCTGGTGTTGTGCGACGCGCCCTGTTCGGGAAGCGGAACGTGGCGGCGCACGCCCGAGGCCAAATGGCGGCTGCGCCCCGAACGATTGGCAGAGTTGGCCGCGGTTCAGGCGCAGATTCTAGACGAGGCGGCGGCCCTGGTGGCGGTCGGCGGGCGTCTCGCCTATGCAACATGTTCGGTGTTAACCGAGGAAAATCAAGATATTGTATCTCGATTTGAAAGTAAAAATGTGGGCTGGACCTTGATCGAGCAGATCAAGTGGCCGGTCTCTGGCTGCGGCGACGGCTTCTTTCTGGCGCAGTTTTGCCGATCTGATTCTGCCGGGATACAACCTTGACGTGTATTGTCGTGACTCATTAGAACTGTCTTAAGGTTTGACGGATACGCAGAACCCGTCAAAGACTTGAACAGGGCACAACACGTGGCATTCCTGACTCTCAGCGGCCGACCGCTCCGCCAAGCCGCCGCGCGGGTCGGCCTGCGTTCAAGGATCATTCTGGCTGCGGCGGTGCTGTTCTGGGGCACAGCCGTGGTTCTGCCCGCCGGAGAAGGACAGATCGTGTTGGCGATGGCGGGTGGGGTGCTGGCTCTGAGCGCCGCATGGGGCGGGATGGCCGGGGCTCTGCGCGCACGAACGACTGCGGATCTCGTGCGTCGGGCGCAGGACGTGATTGGCGATGACCCCGCCCCGCTGATCCTGACCGGGGCAGAGGGCCGGATCCTGTTTCACAATGCCGCCGCCGCGCGGACCGTCGCGGCGCATCTGCCCGCCACACTGGCCGCCGCACTCAGGGATGTGCTGGTCAATCCGGGCATCATCCTGTTTCGGATGGAAACCCGCGCCGCGGCCAAGGGTTCGGCGGTCGAAGATCTTGTCACCGAGTCCGGGCATCTGCGGATCAGCGTGCATCGCGCGGGACCAGACGATTTCCTGTGGCGTATCGAGAAATCCGCCGATCACCCGCAACGCGGCGCGGAGTCGGCGGCGCTGCCGATGCTGACGGTGGGGCGCAATGATGCGGTGTTGTTCATGAATCCGGCGGCGCGCGCGCTGGTGGGGGAACGGGCCCGCACGCTTGATCAGGTCTGCCTGCATCTGCCGCTGCGCGCCGGGCGGCTGAATGACATCAAAACCACCGAAGGAACGCAGTTGTGTTTTGCCGTCGAACTTGAGGGCAGCGCGGGGCGCCGTGAAGTGTTCCTGCTGCCTGTCCCCGACGCCATCGGACATGCGGCGGATGGCTGGGCATTCTTTGACGATCTGCCGGTGCCACTGCTGAAACTGGCAGACGACGGTACGATCCAGATCTCGAACCGACCGGCGCGGGATCTGCTGGGCGTGTCAGGCTGCACCGGTCAACCGCTCAGCGAGATGCTCGAGGGGTTGGGGCGCTCGGTGTCCGACTGGATCAGGGATGCCGCCGCGGCCCGCGGCACGGTGCATGCCGAGTTTCTGCGCGTGCGCCGCCAGGACCGCGAGGTTTTCGTGCAGGTCACACTCAATCGCGCGACCGAACAGGGCGAGACGGTACTGATCGCTGTGTTGAGTGATGCGACGGAACTCAAATCGCTCGAGGCACAATTCGTGCAGAGCCAGAAAATGCAGGCGATTGGCCAGCTTGCGGGCGGAATCGCGCATGATTTCAACAATCTTCTGACCGCGATTTCAGGGCATTGCGATCTGCTTTTGTTGCGCCATGACCAAGGCGATCAGGACTATGGCGATCTCATGCAGGTCAGCCAGAATGCCAACCGCGCGGCAGCGCTGGTCAATCAGTTGCTGGCTTATTCGCGCAAGCAGACCCTGCGTCCGCAGGTCATCCACCTGCGCGACACGCTGTCTGACCTCACCCATCTGCTGAACCGTCTGGTAGGTGAAAAGGTGACTCTCTCACTGCGCCATGATCCCACCCTTGCCCCGATCCGTGCCGACAGACGGCAATTGGAGCAGGTTCTGATGAATCTCGTCGTCAATGCCCGCGACGCGATGCCCGAAGGGGGCGTTATCCGCATCATCACAGAAAACATCACGCTGCATGATCCGTTGCGACGCGATCGCGCGGAGGTGGTTCCGGGCGATTACGTCTCGGTCAAGGTGATCGATTCGGGGGTCGGAATCGCTGCGGACAAACTGCAAAAGGTCTTTGAGCCATTCTTCACCACAAAGCGCACCGGCGAGGGCACTGGGCTCGGCCTATCGACCGCTTACGGTATCGTCAAGCAGACCGGCGGTTTTATCTTTGTGGACAGCAAGCCCGGCGAGGGGGCGTGTTTCCAGCTGCTGTTTCCGGCCCATAGTGGCATCGAGGAGGTCACACCGCTGGCGCCGCAGGACCAGAGCCCGGTGGGTCACGCCCGGGGGGTCATCCTGCTGGTCGAGGACGAAGCCCCGGTGCGTGCCTTTGCCAGCCGCGCCCTGCAATTGCGCGGCTTCACGGTTCTCGAAGCGGATTCGGCGGAAACCGCGCTTGAGCTGCTGGCGGACGAGACGCTCACCGTCGATGTCTTTGTCACTGACGTGGTTATGCCCGGCCTTGACGGTCCAAGCTGGGTCCGTCAGGCGGTGGTCGCGCGGCCCGATGTCAAGGTCGTTTTCATGTCCGGATATGCTGAGGAAACCTTTGGCGACACGCAGGCCCGGATCCCGAATTCGGTGTTCCTGCCCAAGCCGTTTTCGCTGAACGAGTTGACGGAAACCGTCCAGCGTCAGTTGGGCTAAGGCCGCGCGAGCCCGTCCGGTTCAGTCGGGCTTGCCTTCCGGCACCGGGCGGGCGGCGTGCGGCAGATACTGACCCTGCGTGCCAATGCCGTGCCAGAGCGAGAAATCCGCCGCGAACTTGCGCCTGAGCCGGGCCTCTGTCGTTGCGGTCAGGGCGGTTGGCAGGACCGGCGAGCAATTCATCGTTGGAATTTCGAGACGTGTGTCGAGCCGTGACTCGAGAAAGGCAATCAGGCCGGGTTGATCCTCGTAGCGAAAGAGATGTGTCACCCGGGTGCCATTCCGCTGTGGTTCGAGGAATTTTGCCTGCGAGCCAACTCGTGCAAAGAGCGGCGGATCGCCCTCGCAATAGGCGGTCACGAAGGCATCGAAGGTCATCCCCAGGGTGCTGCCCGGCTGACCGGCGGCGGCGGCGCGGTGGCGGTAGCGATACCAGCTGCCCAACCAGCTGATAGGCTCTCGCATGACGGCGACGATATCGACATCAGAGGACATGAAACGTTCGATCATCGGACGAAAATAGCGGTTGTAGCGAAAGACCGGTGCATGTTTGAGTTCGGGCGGCTGGGTAACGGCGATCGCGGCGCGCCCTGCAAGCGCCGATTCAAACGCGGTGCTGCCAGTCTTGGGCACCGCGAGAAACACCAGTCGGGCCTCTGAAAACACTAGCAATTTCTGATCTTCATGATTGGCGGCCCGGTCCGTTGAAATCTAAACTCTCTTTTAACTGTTTTTGACCAAAGTGGAATCACCAATAAAATTCTTGAAATGTTCTCCTTTTGTATCCATAAGGGTCGGAACAGGATAAGAACACAGGCAACCATTGCCGCTCAGGGCAGGGTGTGGAATAAGGGACCGAACAAATGGCAACGGCAGATCTACTCTCCATGGACAACAGGCGGAACGCGGACAAGCAGAAGGCGCTGGACAGTGCATTGGCGCAGATCGAGCGACAGTTCGGCAAGGGATCCGTCATGCGGATGGGCGGCGACAACCCCGTCAAGGATATCGAGGCGACCTCAACCGGGTCTCTCGGTCTTGATATCGCTCTGGGCATCGGCGGCGTTCCCAAGGGGCGCATCGTCGAGATCTACGGGCCTGAAAGCTCTGGCAAGACGACGCTGACCCTGCATTGCGTCGCCGAAGAGCAGAAGAAGGGCGGCGTGTGCGCCTTTGTCGATGCCGAACACGCGCTCGACCCGGTTTATGCACGCAAACTGGGGGTCGATCTTGACGAGTTGCTGATTTCGCAGCCCGACAATGGCGAACAGGCACTGGAGATTGTGGACACGCTGGTGCGTTCGGGCGCGGTCAGCATGATCGTGGTCGATTCGGTTGCCGCGCTCACTCCGAAGTCCGAGCTTGAAGGCGAGATGGGCGACTCGAGCGTCGGTGTCCATGCGCGGCTGATGAGCAAGGCGATGCGCAAGCTCACCGGATCGATCAGTCGCACCAAGTGCACGGTCATTTTCATCAACCAGATCCGGATGAAGATCGGTGTGATGTTCGGCAGCCCGGAAACCACGACCGGGGGCAATGCGCTCAAGTTCTACAGTTCTGTGCGGCTCGACATCCGGCGTATCGGCGCGATCAAGGACCGCGACGAAGTGGTAGGCAACTCGACCCGCGTCAAGGTGGTCAAGAACAAGGTGGCGCCGCCGTTCAAGGAGGTGGAGTTCGACATCATGTATGGTGAAGGGATTTCCAAGACCGGCGAACTGATCGATCTCGGGGTCAAGGCCGGGGTTGTCGAGAAATCCGGCAGCTGGTTCAGCTATGGCGACGAACGGATCGGGCAGGGCCGCGAGAATGCCAAGACCTACCTGCGGGAAAATGCGCGAATTGCGCTCGAGATCGAGGACAAGATTCGCGCCTCGCACGGGCTGGATTTCGATGTGCATGGCGATCCGGACGCGGCGGACGAGGGCAACATCCTGGAGGCCTGACCGTCCGCTCGCTGTGAAACAGAGGCCCGGTTGCTGTGCCGGGCCTTTTTCTTGCGGTGGACATGGGGTAACGGCGCAGCTAAATCAGCACAATTGAGGCCAGATACCACCGGCCCTGAAAGAGATGCCCATGCCCAAGCTGAATGAGATCCGATCGACCTTTCTGAGCTTTTTCGAGCGCAACGATCACCGCGTGGTTGACAGCTCTCCGCTGGTGCCGCGCAACGATCCGACGCTGATGTTCACCAATTCCGGCATGGTCCAGTTCAAGAACTGCTTCACCGGAGTCGAGCATCGCGACTACACGCGCGCCACCACCAGCCAGAAATGCGTGCGTGCGGGTGGCAAGCACAACGATCTGGACAATGTCGGCTACACCGCGCGGCATCACACCTTCTTTGAGATGCTGGGCAATTTCAGCTTTGGCGATTATTTCAAGGAGCAGGCGATCCCCTATGCCTGGGACCTGCTGACACAGGATTTCGGCCTCGACAAGTCCAGACTTCTGGTCACGGTCTATCATACCGATGACGAGGCGGCCGCGATCTGGAAGAAATATGCGGGCCTGCCCGATGACCGGATTATCCGCATCGCCAGCGACGACAATTTCTGGTCGATGGGCCCGACCGGCCCCTGTGGCCCCTGCACGGAGATTTTCTATGACCACGGTCCGGAGATCTGGGGCGGCCCGCCGGGCAGCGCGGAAGAGGATGGCGACCGCTTCATCGAGATCTGGAACCTCGTCTTCATGCAGAACGAACGATTCGAAGATGGCACGATCCGCGCCCTCGACATGCAGTCGATCGATACCGGCATGGGGTTGGAACGGATCGGCGCACTGTTGCAGGGCAAGCACGACAACTACGACACCGATGTGATGCGCGCGCTCATCGAGGCGAGCGCCCATGCTACGAGCGCCGATCCAGACGGGCCGGGTCGGGTGCATCACCGGGTGATCGCGGACCATCTGCGATCGACTGCGTTTCTGATCGTCGATGGGGTGATGCCCTCGAACGAGGGGCGCGGCTATGTCCTGCGCCGGATCATGCGGCGGGCGATGCGGCATGCGCATATGTTGGGGGCGAAAGACCCGGTGATGCATCGTCTGGTTCCGGCGCTGGTGGCGCAGATGGGGCAGGCCTATCCGGAACTCGGCCGCGCGCAGGCGATGATCGAGGAGACGCTGAAGCTGGAGGAGACCCGATTCAAGCAGACTCTCGAACGCGGTTTGCGTCTGCTGGATGACGAATTGGCGCATCTGCCCGATGGCGTCGCGCTGCCGGGAGAGACGGCGTTCAGGCTCTATGACACTTTTGGTTTTCCGCTCGATCTCACGCAGGATGCGCTGCGCGAGAAGGGGCGCGAGGTGGAAACGGCCGGATTTGATGCCGCGATGGCGGCGCAGAAGGCCAAGGCACGTGCTGCCTGGGCGGGATCGGGCGAGGCCGCGGATCAGGCGGTCTGGTTCGAGATTGCCGAGGTCAGCGGCGCGACGGAATTTCTGGGCTATGACACGGAAACCGCAGAGGCGCAGATCTTGGCGCTGTTGCAGGAGGGTGGCCGGATCGCCCGTGCGGGGGCAGGCGAGATGGTGCAGATCGTCGTGAACCAGACGCCGTTCTATGCTGAATCTGGCGGTCAGGTGGGCGATAGTGGCACCTTGACCACGGCCACGGGACGTGCGCGCGTGACGGACACGAAAAAGGTGGCAGGGGTTTTCATTCACCTTGCCACCGTCGAGGCGGGCGAGATCACGAGCGGTCAGGCCGGGCAACTGGCGGTGGATCATGGCCGTCGCAGTGCGATCCGGGCCAACCATTCGGCCACCCATCTGTTGCATGAGGCGCTGCGCAAGGCCCTGGGTGTGCATGTGGCGCAGCGCGGCTCGCTCAATGCCGAGGACCGGCTGCGGTTCGATTTCAGCCATTCGAAAGCGATGAGCCCGGCGGAACTGGCGCGCGTCGAGCGCGAGGTGAACGAGCATATCCGCCGTAATGCCCCGGTTGAGACGCGGATCATGACGCCAGACGGTGCCCGCGCGTTGGGCGCACAGGCGCTCTTTGGCGAGAAATATGGCGATGAGGTGCGTGTCGTGTCGATGGGCACCGAGGCGGGATCCGGCAAGGGCAGCGATGGCCGCACCTACTCGATCGAGCTTTGCGGTGGCACCCATGTGCGCCAGACCGGCGATATCGGCCTGTTCGTGGCGCTTGGCGATTCAGCCTCGAGTGCCGGCGTGAGACGGATCGAGGCGCTGACCGGGGCGGCGGCCTTTGAGCATCTGAGTGCGCAAACGGCGCGGCTTGGCCAGGTGGCCTCCGAGCTCAAGGCGCGGCCCGAGGATGTGCCCGAGCGTGTGCGTGCCTTGCTGGAGGAGCGCCGGTCGCTTGCCAATGAAGTGACCCAACTGCGTCGCGAACTGGCCATGGCGGGGGGGGCGGGCACGGGCGGCGGTCTCGAGCCCCGCGATGTCGCGGGCGTGAAGTTCATCGCGCAGGTGCTCTCGGGTGTGCAGGGGCGGGATCTGCCGCCGCTGATCGACGAGATGAAGGCGCGGATTGGCTCGGGTGTCGTCTTGCTTATTGCCGAGACAGGCGGCAAGGTTGCGGTGGCGGCAGGTGTCACCGGGGACCTGACGTCGCGGCTTTCGGCGGTGGACCTGCTGCGCGCGGCGGTGGAGCCTCTGGGCGGCAAGGGCGGCGGCGGGCGCCCGGACATGGCGCAGGGTGGCGGCAGCAATATCGCCGGGGCAGAGGCCGCGATCGCGGCCGGAATGCGGTTGATTGAGGGGGTCGTGACGGCCTGAGGAGGAGGGATGAGTGCCTATATCATTGCCCGGATCACCGTGACCGAACCGGAGGATTACAGCACCTATGCCAGACAGACCGTTGCGCTTGCCGAACGGTTTGGCGGGCGGTTTCTGGTCAAGGGGGGCGCGCCGACGGCGCTTGAGGGCAACAGCCCGGATCGTCACGTGATCATCGAGTTTTCTGACCGGGAGACCGCTCTTGCCTGGTACAATTCGGACGACTATCGCCGTATCCTTCCCATCGCTCTCTCGAGCAGCAACCGCGATATCGTCGTGGTTGACGGAATCTGACCGCTAGAGGAGATCGCGCCATGCCTGCGCTGTGGATTGCCCATGTGAACGTCACCGACGCCGAGGCCTATGGCCGCTACGCCGCCCTTGCCGGGCCTGCCATTGCCAAGCATGGTGGCATCTTCATCGCGCGCGGCGGGCGCTATGTGCAGCTTGAAGGCCGGGACCGCGCGCGCAATGTCGTGGCGCGCTTTCCGAGCGTCGAGGCCGCCGAGGCCTGTTATCACAGCCCCGAATATCAGGCAGCGCTCGACCATGCGCGCGGCGCGTCGGAGCGCGACTTGTTGGTCGTAGAAACCAGCGAGTAGCCGTTCAGTCCTTTTTCGCCATGCGCTTGCGTTCGTGCGGGTCGAGATAGCGCTTGCGCATTCGGATCGAATGGGGTGTCACCTCGACGAGTTCATCATCGTCGATATAGGCAATCGCTTCTTCGAGGCTCATGGTGATCGGTGTCGTGAGGCGCACTGCCTCGTCGGTGCCGGAGGCGCGCACGTTGGTCAGCTTCTTGCCCTTGAGCGGATTGACCTCGAGATCGTTGTCGCGGTTGTGCGCACCGATGATCATGCCGCTATAGACCTTGGCCTGCGGCCCGATGAACATGCGCCCGCGTTCTTCAAGATTCCAGAGCGCATAGGCCACCGCGTCGCCGTCTTCAATGGAGACGAGCACGCCGGTCCTTCGTCCCGGAATGGAGCCACGATGCGGTGCCCATTTGTGAAACACCCGGTTGAGAACGCCGGTGCCTCGGGTGTCGGTCAGAAACTCGCCATGATAGCCGATGAGGCCGCGCGAGGGCATATGCGCGATGATGCGGGTCTTGCCGACACCCGCTGGCCGCATCTCGACCAGATCACCTTTGCGCGGGCCGGTGACTTTTTCGATCACGGCACCGGCATATTCGTCGTCAACGTCGATCGTGACCTCTTCGATCGGTTCCAGCCGTTCGCCGTTCGGTCCCTCGCGCATCAGCACCTGTGGTCGCGAAATGCTGAGTTCGAACCCCTCGCGGCGCATGTTCTCGATCAGCACGCCCATCTGCAATTCGCCGCGCCCGGCAACCTCGAAGGCCTCGCCGCCAGGGGTATCGCTGACCTTGATCGCGACATTCGATTCCGCTTCCTTCATCAGGCGCTCGCGGATGACGCGGCTTTGCACCTTCTTGCCTTCGCGGCCTGCGAGCGGGCTGTCGTTGATGCCGAAGGTCACGGTGATGGTGGGTGGATCGATGGGCTGTGCCTCGATCGGTTCCTCGACCGCAAGCGCGCAGATCGTATCCGCAACGGTGGCCTTGGTCATGCCGGCAAGGCTGACGATATCGCCGGCGAGCGCTTCGTCGATGTCCTGGCTGGACAAGCCGCGAAACGCCTGGATGCGGGTGACGCGGAACTGCTCGATCTTCTGGCCGATGCGGCTGAGGGCCTGAACGGTCTGCCCGACCTTGAGGCGGCCCGACTCGACGCGACCCGTGAGCAGCCGGCCGACAAAGGGATCAGCCCCGAGCGTGGTCGCCAGCATGCGGAAATCGTCATTCTGATGAGCGATCTGTCTGGGCGCAGGCACATGGCGGATGATCAGGTCGAAGAGCGCCGTAAGATCCTTGCGTGGGCCGTCGAGCTCGTGATCGGCCCAGCCATTGATGCCAGAGGCGTACAAGTGTGGAAAATCGAGTTGATCGTCGTTGGCGCCGAGATTGGCAAAGAGGTCGAAACATTCGTTGAGGGCACGGTCAGGCTCGGCGGCGGGTTTGTCGACCTTGTTGAGCACGACAATGGGGCGCAACCCGAGGCGCAGGGCCTTGGCGGTCACGAACTTGGTTTGCGGCATCGGGCCTTCGGCGGCGTCAACCAGAAGCACGACACCATCGACCATGCTGAGGATCCGTTCAACCTCGCCGCCGAAATCGGCGTG
>Ga0210046_1001196_pt1 | contig 21014 bp, 34 predicted proteins | sample CryGeyCG2114_250_FD_185461 | JGI IMG/M metagenome (GOLD analysis project Ga0210046, IMG submission 185461) | Groundwater microbial communities from aquifer - Crystal Geyser CG18_big_fil_WC_8/21/14_2.50 (SPAdes) (version 2) | ecosystem: Environmental > Aquatic > Deep subsurface > Groundwater ... | reverse complement strand
TCCTTTTAAATTTTCCATTTTTATTCCTTTTTCCATTTTTATATTATTTAAAATACGGTGGTTAATAAAGTCTATTAAATAGTATAGATGTGGGGAGTTCAATGCTTACGGGAGGTTTAATAGCAAACAGCCTTTCGTAAACATTTTTAACTGCTAAAAAATCATCAAAACTATTGTTAATTGTTTCTAAGTTAAGGTGTTTAATTGATAGTTTACTTTTTGTTTTAGCATTAAGATATACTATCAAAGCATTTTCGACGGGTTCTTCAACCATTTTAGCATAAGCACTTAACTGCATTAGTTGTTCAGGATATGCGTTTCCAGTCTTCCAATCCATTATAATCTTGCCTTTTGGCAAATTTACTTTTGTATTATTTACAACTAATTGGAAATCTTCCTCTAAAACCATTTGGATGTCAATTGTACCCGCATAGTTTAATTCTGAAAATAAATGTTGCTCTGATGTTATTTCAGAATAAGGGAATTGCTCTAAGAACTGTAAAGCTCGCATAACCATTTCATACTCATCTTCGTGTTGCATAATTTCCACATAGTTATTTTTAGCTAAGTTAAATATTTCTTCGCTTGTAAAATTTGGTGCATAATCAGGCTGCAATATTACAATTGCATTATGCCCTACCGCCATATCAATAGCGTGATGCACCCTGCTACCCCTATCCGCGGACTCTCTTGCAACTATATCAGCTTGCAAACCTAACTGCTTGTACCATAAGTTTAATCCCTGATTAGCAAGGGTTTTGCTTATGATTGTGGTTACTGATGGCATATATCTACCATCGTCGTGTTTATAAAAATGTGAGTTAAACCTACTTATCATCTTGCTCATATAATAAACCCTTCTGCATCTTCAAGTTTATTAAAATATTCTTTTTTTAATAAACCCCTATTGATTGAATCATAAATCGCTGTTCTCGAACAGCCTGAAATCTTTGCAAGCTCTCTTACATCGATTTCTTTAGATAACATAAAATTTTTAAAGTCAAATTTTACATACTCTTTTTTTAATTTTATTTCTTTTGTGAAATTCATTTTATATATCCTTTATTTATTTATTAAAAAATAATTCTAAGGCAAACCACTCTTTTGCCATTTTTGTCTCTTTTATCGTTTGTCATTCGTAAATAATATTATTGTTGGTTGTAATTATTGAAAATTCTTTATCGCTTATTTCTATAAATCTAAAAGGCTCTCCAAGAGACTCATATTTTCTTTCGGGATGCGATGTATTGTCCTCTCCCATGTATTTCTCAGAAAATTTGATTGTTGGTACTTTTAGCATTAATAATTCCATTCCATCTTTGGAAGTGAATATCTTTATAAATACGTTACTACCCTTAACTTCATTTAAGTATTGGGTGTAACCTTTGAACATCGCATAATCAAAGCCAGTTAATAAATTCATTTTATATATCCTTTATTTATTTATTAAAAAACAGTTCTGATGCAAGTCTTGCCAATTTATAAGACTTATAAATATTAGTGAATTCTTCCGTATTCCTTTCTGTTTCATAAGTATCATTAGAATTGAAGAACTCTTCCCATTCTTCTATGGTCTTTGTTTTGCAGCCGATTCTTATGTAATCTCTGCTATAACATACATTCCATTTACAGAAACCCCCACTTTGAATAAAACCATTTACCCAAATTCCTCTTTCCCAAGTACCATTCTTCCAAGTACCATCTCTCCAGATGCCGTCTCTCCAGATGCCGTCTTTCCAGATGCCATATTCCCAGACACCACCTTCCCAGACACCATATTTCCAGATGCCATCTTTCCAGATGCCATATTTCCAAGTACCATTCTTCCAAGTACCATCTCTCCAGACACCATCTTTCCAGATGCCATATTCCCATGTACCACCTTCCCATGTTCCGTTTTCCCAGACACCATTTTCCCATGTGCCATTTATCCATGTACCATTTACCCAGATAACCCGACCATTAGGCATAATGGTTATGTCTTCATTATGAACCTGTATATCTTTAGCCTTTAACCACTCTGGGCAATTTGGCAATAATATAGCTTCTTTTAATTTCATTTCAATTTTCTAAATAATTAAACAAATTCTTAAGTAGAAGTTAAGTTAATTTAAATTGTTTGTCAAGTACTATTTTAATAAAAATTAAAAATTCTTCCCAAGAATAGCAAATAGTTGCAAATCCCTTTGCTTTTTGTATCTTTTTAATATTTATTTCTTGTAATTTACTTACAATTCCTTTGTCACTTTTCACTTCAATAGCCACAAACATTCCATTAACGCAAGCTATTACATCTGGAACGCCTGCTTTATTTGCTACTACTACTTTAATAACGTATGAATTAGGCAAGGATTCAATATATCTTAATATTTTATATTGCAATACCGATTCTTTCAATTTAATATACTCTTCATAAAAGTACTATAACTTATTGATATGTTATTATTTTTACTATTAACAAACTGAACTGCTTCTCTATATAACTTTTCAATAGCATCGGGATTTTTAGCAATTATTTTCTTTATTATTGAGATGGTTATAATTAACATTGCTGCATTTTCTAATGTTACCAAATCTTTTTCTTTGCCTTGTATTAAGGTATTAAATAAATTATCAAAGCTTTTGTCTAAAGGGGCCATAATTATTCCTTATGATTAGCTATGTTAATAATTGCTGTTTTAATTATAGGAAATTCCTTAATTACTCTTAATAATATTACTATTAAAGTTTCTCGGTCTAGCCTACTAATATATTTTTCGATAGTCATTGTTTTTCCCTTTCTTAAGATTATGTGTTACGGAATTAAGGTATTTAATTTGTCTTTCTGATAGCTTCCCACCCCACTTGCGTAATAGTGATATGCTCTCAATAAATTCTTTTTCATAAGAATTTAAGAAAGCATAAAATTCAACACAATAGGCTAAATCGTCGTCAATAAATTTTTCTCTAAAATTCATAATCTCTCCTGAACATTTTTGAATTATAACTTTGTTTATTTCTTACCACTTTCAATATTTTTGTATCAACCCCACCTTTGCTAACTAAGAAAATAGCTTTTGGAGGGGTTTCTCTATTCTTATATGATGCTCTATCTAATGCCTGAACATAAGCAGTTCCACTGTACATTATATTCATAAATACTAAATATTCTGCAGTACTTAGGTTAACACCTTCAGACGCAGTCTTTATTTGACCTATGAAAATACTATTTGGAATTTCATTAAATTCCTCTGGGGTTTCAACTATGTTAGTTAAGATATTCAATAGCATTTGTCTTTCGGCTTTGTACGTGTAGAATATAGCTATTTTATTATCTTTGAAATTATCTCTAATATATTCAGCTCTATAATGACTTAGAATATAACTTAATCCATTGTCACCTATAATTGTACCTCCAACAAGTTGATGGCATTTGCTTAATAGTTTTATTGGGGTGTCGGCAACAATATTCTCATTCTTAATTTCTATTACACGCAAATCTAATATCCTATTAGTATAATGTTCAATTATTGTAGGTACATCTAATTGAACATCCTGTACGTCAACTGTATGCTTAAATCCAGCATCTTCTTGAGTTATTCTAACTACTAAATGTTTTATCAAAGGTTCAATTTTATGTAAATTTGCATCTGAATAGTCTTTTGTAAATCCATAAGGGGTTCTTTGCATTTTAACATTAACAAACCCAGCATCTGCCCATTTGTAAAAGTTTTTGTATTGCTTAAATGGTGAATATATACTCATTTTGAATTGATGGTATAAACCACTTCCACTTTCTATTGCGGGTGTCCCGCTTAGATATATTATTGGCAAGCCTTTCTTAGTAATTTCGTATGTATTCTTAGCACTTAAACTCGCTTTAGGAAATTTCTTTAGCTTATGTGCTTCATCAATTATAACTAAATCAAAGCTCTTTCCTACCTTAGGAAGCGATTCATAGTTAACGCAAGTGATTTGTATGTCTAATGCAATTGAGTCCTTTAGAACTGATTTAATAGCTAATTTCTTGGTAATAAATAGTACATTCTTATAGCCTAATTCCTTTGCTATGCTTAAGGCTATAAAGGTTTTGCCTGTACGCATATCACCAAATAAATACACTAATCCATATCTCTTTAATATTTCTTTTGACTTATTTATTGCATCTGTTTGGTATTGTCTGTTTTCAAAATAGGTCATATTGTACCTTTATTTCTTCATGGTTACAAAACAATTTCTCAATGACTTTATTATTTTTAGTTGCACTTAAACTGCTTCTATGATTATATCTTGCCACTTCATAAAAAGGCATTTCATAACTGCTAATATAAATCTTATAGGGGCTGTCCTTTATGTATTTATAAAGTGCCTCAAAATTTATATCGTGTCGATACTTAGCTTTTGCTTTGTATGGGGGGTCAAGATAGATTATTGTTTCATCTATTGGTGTATCAATAATAACATTTTCATAGCTTAAGTTTGATATTTCCAGTCGTTCCAGTTGTTGTAGTTGTTGTAGTTGTTGTAGTTGTTGTAGTTGTTGTAGTTGTTGTAGTCGTGCATGTTGTTCCAAGCCCCATCTTTCTGGTTTATTTTTCTTAATAAAATTCATAACATTTAATCTTCTTTTATTAACGGTATATGCTCTTAACAAATCTTTATCAATCAATAACCCACTTAACGCATAAAACTCTTTTATGCTATCTTCACATCTATTTACAATTATATTATGCAATGACTTTTTTATTTTTTCATTATCTTTACTAAAAAGATAGCCCTTTTCTCTATTGTTCCCAAAGCTCCAACAGGTAGCAACTAATCCACCAAACCAAGTATCATCATCCTTATGTTTTTTGAATGTTTCTCTATCTACCCATTGATAAAACTCCTCTGTAACCCCATCACCTCTAATCTTTTTAAGAAGCTCAACTACACCAGTATCTAGCTCGTTGTAGTGGACTTTTTGTATCCTTTTTCTTTTAAGTGCTTCAAAAGTAACAGCCCCACCGCCCCCAAATAGGTCATAAAAGTATTTAGTATTGGGGGTGTGTGTTAAAATATAATCAAGTATTGGTTTAGCTAATTTTCTTTTACTTCCCATATATGGAATACCTAACATCATAATTTATCATCCTTTAATTTCCAACTCCTATGGACTCCGTGAGCGGAAATTAGTTTTAACATTTCTATATTGCAATATTTACATTTTGCATCTTGATTGTCTTTAATTGAGAAATAGAATATTTCAACTCTTTTGTTATAATTTTCACATTCTCTATTTTTACATTTATATTCTTTTGTCATTTACTCCACCTCTATTTTTAATTCTGGGACTATATATAACATCGCTTTTACCATGCAGTCTTTACAAAATTGTTTTTGTGCATCTGTCGCATTTTCTAATATAATTGAATCGTGAACTAAATTTACAATGTTATTATACTTCTTATGATATAATAATACTGCTATTTTAAGTGCATCCGCCCCAGCACCTTGAATAGAACTATTGATTGAAACTGTATAGCTATTAGATAAAGCTCGTCTACCTAATACAGTTGGTACAACAACACCGTTTGGGGCTAATTGTAAGCTATTACCAATCTTTTTATGATATTCTCTTATTTCTGGATATGCTCTAAAGAAATCTTCACGTCTTTTGTCTGTTTCTTCAAGTGTTAAATCAATACCAAAGTTTATTTTCAAATAATCTCTTACTGTTCTACTTCCAGCACCATACAAAGACGCAAAGGATATTGCCTTACCTAATTGTCTTAATTCTTTTGTTATATTTTCATAATCAATATTAAGCATTAAGGATGCAGTTGTTTTATGTGCATCTCTTTTATTCTTAAAAGCATTAAACAAATTGGTTACTTTCCAAACCGAGCTTGCAATAAATAATTCTGCTGATGAGTAATCGAGCTCACTAATAGTGGTGGCATAAAAAATTTTCTTAATGTTTCTATTGATTTGTTGGATATTTTCATTCGTAGATGCCATCCTCCCACTTCGTAATATTTGCTTATAGCTTGTATAAACTCTATTATCAGGTGTAAGATACTTTTCAATTTCGGTTATTAGTTTTCTTGTTTGTTTAATACCAATAACCTTTTTAGCAAAATCATTATCCAAAGCTTTGATGCTATCAACATCGGTGCTTTGAACATCAATCCCTAATTGAGCAAAGTGTTTTTTGACTTGTTGGGGTGAATTAGGATTAACTCCAAGACTGGTAAATTCAGCATTTAGATTATTATAATTAGTTTCTAATAATGCTTTGTACTTGGTTAGTTCTTCAACATTGATAGGAACTCCTAATGCTTCAATTTGAATAATTGATCTAACAAATTGCATTTCCAATATTGTTATGAAATCTTTTAATCCTAAAATATAATCATTATTAGCTTTATAACAATCTTTATTCAAGATACTTATTTGAACCTTAGCTAAGTCAATCAAATGTTTAACATCATTTTTAGCATATTCAATTTGGCTATCAGATAACTGACCCCCCCAATTACTTGTTTGTTCTTCTTTGTTTAATTTTATACCAAGAAAATATTCTATGCTATGTTGCATAGATGCTGAAACTCTATTACTTTTTTCATCTTTTTTTAAAGGTAATTGAGTAAAGTTGAATATTAGTTGTGTTGCCAGCATTGTATCAAAAACTCTTTTAGGATAAACATTATATTTAAATAATATAGTAGCTAAATCAAACTTAGCATTGTGAGCTATAATATCATTATAAGGCATTATTTCAGTTATAAAAGATTCCGCTTGAAGTTTTTGTGTAGTATTAAACATATCATAAACACGTATAAAACCATCTTCACCCGCTATCTGTAGTAATCTAATAGTGTTAAGTTTAGGATTGAGTGCAATATCTTTGTTATATTCAGCATAATCACGTTCTAATCTCTTATAGAATGCTTTTGTTAATGTTCCACCATTCCATAAATAGTCATTAACTTTTTCATCAGCATATTGCTCATAGCTAATATTTGATGTTGTTTCAATGTCTATTGCATAAATCATCTTTCATTTACCTTTGATACTTCAAGGATATTATCATTATTTTCAATTGATTTAATGTCAAAATTATTATCATATACATCAGTAACCATTTTTTTAATGCTCACTAATTCCTCAATGATTTCATCCTCATCATCCCCAATAACTTCAAATTTTGCTATTACATAGTATTTCATATTAAACTCCCAAAAATATATAAACTAATAAAATTGTTAATATACTGAACGATATGGTTATACCTATAATACTTGATGGAGTTCTAAACGTTTCTTTGTCTTCACATTCATCCCATAAAGCACAATTAAGGCAATCTTCTCTGTTTACTATTTTTTTATCTTTGTTTTCGCATATTATATGTTTCATTTTTTCCTCGTTAATAATGGTGGGTTATTAGCCCACCTTGTTTAAAATGGCAAGTCGTCATTTTCTTTAACTTCAGTGAAGTTATTATGATAGATTTTTTTTGTGTTTTGATATACTTTTGTTATATGTATATCTTTGTTTTTACCATATTTGGTATCACGTTTTTCCATACCATCATATACTATTTTAATGTAACGTCCTTTTGTTACATTTTGTAGTAAGTAGTTCAATGAACTTACTGAATACAATGATATTGGATTGCCATCTTCATCTTCTAAATCAACTATTGTTGATTCACCAAATTGAGAGGGTTGTTTTCTTTGACCCAAATAAAAACCTTCGATTTCCCAGCCTTTTTCTTGCTTTGTGATGGCTATAGCTCCGCCTTGTACTTCTCCCCATTCGTCTGTCTGTTTCATAGCGTTTTCCTTTTGTTTGTTGTTTAGTGTTGTTCTATTTCCTTTGAAATAGTTTCTAATATTACGTTGTTCAATGCCATAATTGATATTTCTGATTTATCCCCCCACTCTTTAACATCTAAATATACATTATTAAGTATAGCAACCTTAATAATATTCTTGATGGCACGTAAAGTTCGAGCATCATCAGGCAAATCTGTTTGTAGTTGAATTAGCATTTATCTCCCCTCCCATATACAATTTCTAAATGTTTCTTCTAATTCATCTTTATAGTAATCCTTTAAAGACTCTGTTAAAATATCTTCATCATCTAATGAAATTTGCATATCACTTGCAAAGCATAGAATATCATTAGCTGTCATACCTTTTAAATATTTTGCAACTTCTTCTGAAGTATCTAAGGTGGATAGCCAAGAATCAAATTCATCATCAAATCTGTCTTGGTCATCTTCTAAGGGGTTAGTTGAAATATAAAGGTCATAATTGTTCATTTTAATATTTCCTGTTTAATGTTTAATGTTGTTTATGTTAAGTTAATTATCTTTTACTTGTTTGTCAAGTGAAATTTCATTTAATTTTTCATTTAATAATTTATCCACTAACCCAATTAGCTTATACCCATTTTTTTTGGCATATTCTTTTAATCTTTTATGGGTTTTTGCACTCACCCTCAGTATTTTTGTTGATTCCATTTTCATTTTTCCTTAAATTATATTTATTATTATTCAAAAGTTAATATAAAATAAATTAAAAGTCAAGTATTGTAAATAATAATTTATTTATATATATTTATTGTAACATTTATAGGAAATTTTTTATGAAGATAGCAAAAAACGTTTATGCCTCAGAGGCTTACGATGTTACAACATTGGAAGACCAGGCTACTATTGTTCGTAGTGATATTGATAAGGATATTACCCTACAAATAAGGATGGAGACTGATAAGGCAAAACAAAATTTACTCAAAGCAACCCTAAATAGTTTAGTTCTTGCGAATTTTGAGGGTGCAAGAAAGTATGAAAATTTTAGTGATTGCAATTATGTTGTTTTAGATTTAGATGAATATGATAGTAATCGACATAATGAGCTTAAAGAACGTATGAAGCAACTCAAAGGGTGTATTTGGGTCCAGGAATCCCCAAGACAAAAACTCAAAGCAATTATTAAATTAGCTCGTAAAGTTAGCAACCCCTCCGCTTATTCAGAAACTGCTAAATTTGTTATTGAGTTTTTTAACAAACAACTTGATGTAAAATTTGACCCCCGAGCTTCCAATCCAGTTGGGTATATGTACCGCAGTTGGGATGCCAATTTATATACTAATTTTGATGCAACCCCTTTTGAAGTACCTTCTAATATTATATCTGACAAAGTACGCGAGAGTGAAAAATTATTAGAATATCAAAATAAAGAGGTTGAGGACTTAATCAATGTATATGGTGCAAAACGCATAGCAACTGTCATTAAAACCCATATTGACAAAATCTCCGATATTGATTATGATACATGGAGTAATATGTTATTTGGGCTAATCCCATTGGGATATGATGAGGGGTTTTTAATTATCAAAGCTCATAATGATATAGCCTTGCATCATGAATATAATTTTTCCCGCATTGAAACTCAGTGGCGAGCTCATATAGATAGTGATAAACGTAACAATAGAGAAACAATGTTTACACTAATATCATTATTAAATTATTTCAAATTCAATGCTAATATTGACCTGCTGAAGATTATTAAAGCCGATATTATTTCAACCTCCCCTTTTGAACCTTTTTGGGATGGCATTAGAGTGTATCCAGACGGTACTTACAATAAAAATTATGGAAAGGTTAATAATAATACCAACTTTGAGCTTATGTTACACACAATAGGCTTAAGAAAGTATAATGGGCGTTTTGTTTATGTTGATTCTAATAACATAATGACCGAAGATAATTCAACTGACTTAGCAACAAACGCAAAACTCGCGGAGGATTATGTTCTTAAAGAGTTGAAGAAATACATAACAAGTGATTTATTGTATAAAATATTATATGAAAATCTAATCAAACCATCATCTGTTTTACGACAGAGGGCATCATTTTCAAATAGCACATCAATCTTAGATGACTTTTTTACCTCAAATCTACGACATATCATTTTCAAAAACGGTATTCTTTTCATCACTCACGAAAATTTTTATTTCACCCCACTTGGACAACAAAAGGGAGTTATAAATTCAAAAGATATTAAACCAATAGCTTTGGATATAAATCTAATCAAATCCTGGTATGAGAACGCAGTTGATTATAATAATGGGGTTATTAGTACTTTTATGCAAAGGGCTTATGGGGGTGCTTATGATGCTATGAAGTCATGGTTAGCGTTCTTTATGTCAAGTAAGCACTTAAAAGAACAATCAACCAATCGTGCTTTAATTATGGTAGATCCACCAATGCCTGGTGGTAACCCAGAAGGACGTTTTGGTGGCACTGGAAAAGGCTTGTTTCAACAAATTATGCAACAATGCACGTCAACTTCTTTCATTGATGGCAAACGTGCATACTTAGACCAAAAGTTCTTCTTCCAAAATGCAAGACGTGAGTCAAACCTACTTATTATCGACGAATTTAATGCTAACCAAAACTTAGATATTATATTCCCAGTTGTGGCTGCTACTTCTTTCGAAGTTAGATTGTTGGGTGTTGGTGCTGTCGATATTCCTTTTAAGGATGCGTGGCACTGCCTAATCGCCACCAATGGAGTCCCTTTCATTATGGAATCATCACATAAAAGACGTTTCGATATGATTATGACCTCCGATTATTACCGCAATATTATTATGGCGGGTAATACTGTTAGAGATGATTTAGATATTGAGTATGACCTATTTGATAAAAATATGCCTCTGGAAGAATGGCAAAAATTCTACTATTTCGTTATTGGGTGTGTTATGGAATTTCCAAACCGTATCCAAGTTAAGGACGTTAGTGGTATCCTTTCAAGACAACAACAATTCACGGAACAAGAAGAAGTGGTTTTTTCTAAGTTTGTAAAGGCTTTGATTAGTTTCCCTATGCACCATTATTTTGTAGTTAATGGTGAGGATAATAATACAAAAATTACATGCCATAAACATAATACTGGAGGCAATATGTATGATGAAGCTAAAAACCTTATTTCAAATGTTTCAAACATAATCCCTTTTCATTCTGGGCTGTTGCTAAATGCTTATGTTGAAAGTTTTGGAGGGTCAAAAAATTACATAATTATGCAGAAATTTGTGGGATTCTTACATAGTAATAATATGCAAATAGTATATGAAAATAATGTAAAAGTTGACATAAATTCAAGTAGAATGCAAGGAAATTTTATAATAGAATGTCAAGCTGGAAATGAAGAAAATGATGTTTTTTGAGGCATTTTAATGAAAAATTGTTTTATAGTATAAAACAATATTAGGCAAAAAAGTAAAATGTCAAGCTAAAATGTCAAGCTGGAAATTTAAGGCAAAAGTTGCGATTTTGGTACTAAAATCAAGGTTTTTTGGAGGAAATGTCAAAATGTCAAGCTAAACCCATTTCCCCACCCATCTCAGATTACTTTTTTAAATACTGAGATTCATATGGAATTAGGTATATAGCTTGACATATTGACATTTAGACTAATTTATTGTAATTTTGAGCTATAATTAAAGTTTTTTTTGTCAAGCTGGTAGCTTGACATTCTTGACATTCATTTTTTGGAGAAGTTATGAAATATATCAACCGTAAAGAGTATTACTTTGATGAATTTGGCAATAATAGAGATGCAAATAATATTGCATATTGGAGTGAAGAAAGAAAGCTAAAAGAACAGTTTGAATATTTCCAATCTAAACCTCAAGAAGAATTGATTGAAACAATAAAACTTGATTATTTATTAGGTGTTGCCACCCTACTTGGAGATTTCAGTAAAAATATATCAACCTTGATAGAAGAACGAAATATAGCATCTGGAGATGATAAGGTAAAAGTAGCTGAAAAACTATTGTCTTTATTGTTTCCATCGGTTAAAGACCCCAAACAACTATCAATCCCATCACTTGATATTGATAAGATGATAGAAGCCTTAACCAAACAAACGAAAGATAGTATTTAGTTTTCATTTTAAGGCATCTATCTTGCGTTTTAAGGCACTTAAATAGTTTGGTTATACATTTTAACTATCCACAGCAAGCAAAGGGCTTAAATACTAAGGTAGGAATTAAATAGTTTGGTAGGAATTAAATAGTTTGGTAGGAATTAAATAGTTTGGTAGGAATTAAATAGTTTGGTAGGAATTAAATACTAAGGTAGAAATTACATTTGGAATGAATAAAGTTACAAATTGGAATGAAGTAATATAAGGTCTAATAAGGTCTAATAAGGTCTAATAAGGTCTAATAAGGTCTAATAAGGCGGCAAATTAGATATTAAAAAAGCCACTAAATTAGTGGCTTTTACTAATATGCTTCATTTAGCGTAAATATCCTCAAATTCCATAATCGAGGATTCGGGAGCATCATCATCGAAAATTTCTGCTCTATCCTCGAGTGAGAACTCGGTCAAGTCTTGCTCAACCGAGTTCATTTTCTTTTTTAATTGCTCTGATTTTGTGAGCATCATTATACTCATCAAGCTCAGAACTTTCCAAATAATAACTGTAATCACAGTCGTCGAATGTATTCGGGTATTTAGGATCAAATACCTCATTCCCATTCGAACTTAAAACCCTCCCATCTTCCTGAGGGTAATAATCATTTTCCTCAATTTTCATAATGATACTATAAAAATCTCGTGTAGTTTCGCAAGTATCAATGAATTCATACCCCCTAGTAGACCGATTATAAGAACTGACGTTTTCACCAGTTCTCTTAAAAATAAGTTTCATTTTGTTCTCCATTTTTTTTGTTATTACCTCAATTATTATTTTAATAAGATAGATCTTCAGGAACTAATTTATTAAGTTCCTTTGTTAGTAATTCCACATCAATATTTTTAACTTGTTTAATTATGTCGGTTATAAATATTTCTTTATCAAATTCAATATATTGCTCATCTAAAGTTTCTGAGCAATATTCCTTATTGTTTATTATAGCACGACAGCTCAACGGGCTGTCATAGCAATAATTTTTAAATCTACGTCTATAAACTCTAGAATCAAAATCAAAATCAATCCCATTAACCTCTTTAAATTGTTTTTTATCCACTAATACCGTATTATAAGCGTTTTGAGAATATCCACTTATTTCGATACACTCAAAATTTGTGGTGAATTTAATATGATTTTCAATCAATAAATTGTCTAATTCTTCTAATTGGTGTAATTCATACCCATAAATTATTTCCTTTATTAAATTTTCTACATTAAAAGCATCTAATTTGTAATAACTGAAATAATCTAAATTATTTAATATTCTCAATAACCCTTTTCTATTTTGTTTTGTATTTCCAATATTAAAATAATAATCTAAATTTTCATTTAGTTTCATATTACCAAAATCTTTATAAAAAATAAAACTATCTTTAATTGGTTCAAAATTATCATCAAAATTGATTTGAGATAATTCTATATCATAACCCAAAAACAGCTCGATATTTACTCCCGAGCTTGATTGGTTAAAATTGTTTTTTTTCATTACTACCTCCATTATTATTTTAATAATATAAACGCTATTATTATTAAAATAATAACGTTTATCAAGTGAATGCTCAAAGCCAAATTTCTTTTCATTACTGCACCTCTATATTATAGCCTTTTCGGCTATATCTGTTAATAATGCTAAAGATTTGTAGCAAATTGTTTGTAAACAACCTTATACAAATAATATTTTTATATTTTACTATAACTTGATAATTTTTTTTATTCATCTTCATCTTCATCACCTCCAAAATAAAAATCGAATTCGTCTTCAATTTCCTCTGGCTCTGGTTCATTACCATCAGCCCAACAGCCCTCGATTAAGAAATACGCTGTGTACCAGTTTATGTGCTTTCTATTTTTTTCACCATCGCCGCTCTCTCCGCGGTCTATTATGATTACACCCTCGGTGCAATCAATTTCGTTTAACTCTTTTTTAGTTATCACCTCAAATTCATAATTGAATTTGAGGTATTCAAATGTGTTTTTTGTATCTTCATAATTTTTCATTTTAATTTACTCCAAAATATTTACTAATTATTTTTTCTGCAACGTCAAACGTTGCCTTTTGCAGATGTAGCGTTGCCAAAAGCACGCTATTTATATCCCCCATTTTATACCCTAATTCCTTTGCAATTTCTAATGAATCCATTAAGGACTCATCGTTATTTTGTAGATATACCATAGCCTCACTATAGAATATTATTTCAACCTGCTCATTTATACCTCTAACAAGTGTTCTAATCACTTGTTCGCGGGTAAAAGTGAACTGCCCTTCATAGGCTAATAAGTCAACCCCGATATGTTTCAATTCGTTTGTTAAGTTTTTTTCTAATTCGTTGTTCATTTTATATCTCCATTTTTTGTTTTTCTGCCTCTTTATATAATTCGGAGAGCATTTCGCCCAATTCCGAATAAATTGCACTGGATATTTTATCCAGTAACCCTAAATCGTGTGGTGTACCCCCCAGGCAGCCACTCATCTTCATAAGTGTTACTACCTCCTCATTCATATACAAAAACATATTCAATATTTCTATATTTGTAGAGGGAAAATTTTTTAGTGGTATGGAACTACTTAAAAAAGTAGCCCCATCATCGCTTTTAAGTTCCAGTTCCATTTTATACCTCCAATTATTAAATTATTAAATTTCACTTTCTTCAATTATTTTTAGAGTTTTAGTTAAATTCTCTTTGCTAAGATTGTCAGACTCAAAATCGAAAATTTCATTTTTAATTAGCCATTCGGCTAATTTTGAAACAGAAATAACTGTGTACGTAGTCCGTGAACCTTGCCACTGTGACCACTCACATAGCACAATTTTTCCGCTTGCAGTTATGTAAACTGTTTCGTGATTAAATTGCTGCCCAGTTGCCAATGAGATAGAATTTTGTCCATCCCATTGAGTTTTTTCTTGGATTTGCTCACTAATTTCTGCGTTGAACCAAGAATTTTCATTAGTTAAACTAATTCGTTCCATTTTATACTCCTTTTGTTTTTATTTTAAAATAAATATCCTAATTTTGTGCCCCAAGTTATTAGTTGAGCATCGGTTAGTTTAGCAGCGTCTAAATTATATTCGACATATAAGACTGTAGAAAGTACAATTACAAGATTTTGAGGGGTTGCATCTACTTCCACAACGTCGCCTTTTTCTTGCTCCTCTGTCGATTGCATCAAGTTCTTATACTCAGTTTCAGTATAAAAAGTTGTTCTCCCCTCCCATTTCGTATAAGCCATTTTTATTAATTTCATTTTATACCTCCAATTTATTTTTTACAAACAAACTTTGTTCGCATGGGGAAATTTACTAAATAATTAAGCAACTGTCAAGTAAAATAAAAGAAATATTAAAGAAATATTAAAGAAATATTAAAGCTAATTATGCCTTAATATTATAATATTTACTTATTTCATTACATACTTAATGCTTAATATATTTAATATTTAATTAAATAATTTTCATACACCAAAGGTTAAAGGATTCCCACCTCTATAGTCCCCACACTACAAACCCTAAATACTAAATCGGACATTAACACCTTTTATAATATACTTCAATAAGACATTAAACATACTTTACATTAACAAAAAAATCATTTATATTCGCAAATATGAAAAAACTACCAAGAAGATGGTTTGAGCTACCTGAAAAGGTAAAAAATCATACCGAAATACAAAGATTAAAAGCTGACCTACTTAGTGGAAAGTATTTGAACTATGTAATTGTAGCTGGAAGACGTTCCTTTAAGACGGAAACCATAAAGAGATATATAATTCACAAATCCATAAAAACCCCAAACCAAACATACTTAGTAGGTAGTCCAACCACAGCACAAACAAAGCGTATTTGGTGGCAAGATTTGATTGATTTGTTACCTGAGGATTTTGTAAAGAAGATTTCCATAATGGAACAGACCATAACCTTGATAAATGATACTAAATTGATACTATTTAGTGGAGAAGCATCAAGTAGAGTTGAAGGAATAATGATAAATGGGGCTATTGTGGATGAAGCTACATTTTTGAGTGAAGATGTTTACTTACAAACGTTAGAGCCTATGTTGAACGATAATGAGGGGTTTTTTATTGTTTTGTCAAGACCTACAGGTAAGAATTTCTTGTATGATTTGTTTGAGAGAGGTAAAAGTGGGTTATTTAGTGACTGGCAGTCATATCATTGGTCTGCAGAAGATATATTGAGTGAAAAGCAGATAGAGTCGGCTAAGGCTAATCTTGATGAAGCAACATATAAGCAACAGTATTTAGCATCCTTTGGAAGTTTAACAAGTTTGCCATATTATGCATTTAGTGATGCTAACAAAGACTATACAATAAGATATAGACCAGAGGCTAAGGAGCTGTTAGTATTTTGTGATTTTAATGCTAGTGAGAAACCAATGGTATGGTGTTTGGCACAAGAAGTAGGTAATAGGATTGAAATATTTGATATGCTCAGTCATCAGTTTATAAATACGGAAGAGACGAGTAAGATATTACTACATAAGTTAAATATAATGGGGTTTAATAAGAACAAACGAATAACATTTTTTGGTGATTATAGTGGAACTAAAATGACAAGCAACTCATCGGTGTCAGATTGGATGATAATACAGGATAAGTTCAAAATGTACAATGTTAAGTTTGAGATAAAACCTGTTAAATCAATAAGAGATACAGTTGCGGCGACAAATGCATTGTTAATGAATGCCAAAGGGGAACATAGGTTATTTGTTAATCCAACGACTTGTAGTAATTTGGTAAATGATTGGATTAGATGTGAGTGGATTAAGGATGGAATGGATGTTAGCCAGAATGACATTATAGGGCATGGGAATAGAGCTGTTGACTATTATAGCCATTATAGACATCCTATTCAAGGCAATAACAAAACCACAATAATTTGACAATAATATAAAAAATTTGTAATTTTAGTCTATATGATACCTATATTAGCAAATATGATAAATCTTAAGGTTATTGGGGATAAAATTGTTAGCCTTATAAGGAAAGATGCATCAAGTGGTTTGATGCAGAATGGCAGTGATACCTATAAAAGTGAGCAATATAAAAGAGATAAATTGAATTGGGCTTATAGGAGCATAGGTCAAATATCAAATTTTGTTAGTAGTGTTAATATGGAATTAACTGGTAAATTGTTCAGTACACTAAGAGTTGGAACAATATCCCCATTGAAAGTAGAGATAACATTTGATAAAAGCCAGGAACATAAATTAGATACAAATGCTGGTTGGGGAAGAAGATTATTGATGTTAAGTGCAAGCAACTCGGAGATTATCCAGAAAGATATTAAAGACATTATTGGCAAGAAATTGGAAGAGTCTATAAGAAATACAAATATTAACATAAAAGCTGAGGTTGGGCGTGCTTAATCAAATAAATAACTTTGTTAAAGGATTTCAAAATATAAACACTATCCAAGATAGATTGGATATGAACAATGTTTATCGGGTTTTGGAGCAGTCCAGGCAATATGATTATTATATTGGCAATAGAGACACTTTGAGGGAATATTTGGGTAAAGCCTTAAAAAAGACTTGGGATTCTTCAACAGTCAGTCAAATGCAAAAATCATTGTTAAATATTACAAAGCGGTTCATTAACCAATTAGCCGTAATTTATAAAGAGCCCGCACATAGAAGTATTTATGTTAATGGAAAGAAAAATGCAAAATTAACGGAATACTATCAGAATATACTTCCACTTGATATTAACAAGATTGATAAATTTACACATAGATTGGCTAAGTTACAGAATACTGTTTTGCCATATATTTACTTTGATGATAAAACTGGTAGATTTAAGCAAAAAACAAACTCCTCCGCAGTTTATGATGTTATAGCAGATGATTTTGATACATTATTACCAAAACAAATTAGTTATTCTAAATACTTTGGTGATAAACTATATACTGTTATATACACTGAAAATGAAATATATATGATAGATTCAGATAATGACACTAAAACACCATTACCTGGAAACAATAGCACAAATAATATATACGGTGTTTTGCCTTATGTAGTATTTAGACTAATTGATGAAAATGATTTTTGGGGAGAGGGACAGAATTTACTAATAGATGAAAATGAAATAATAAATGTTTTACTTACTAAATTAAATTATGATGATATTATATTAGGTACTGCTGGTGCTTTATTTGGTGTAAACTTAGGTGAGTTGGTTTCAAATCAAGACGCATCCCCGGAAGATGCTACAAGAAGTGTAAAAGCTGGTAGAGGTAATATCTTAAATATTGAAACTAATGGCTTAAGTGATAGAGTACCTCCGAGTTTGAAATATATATCAACTAATCCCCAAATAGTGGCAGTAACAAATGCTATTGACTTTAAAATACGTGCATTAGCTAATGTATTTGGATTAAACCCTAATAGTGTGAGTTCTGATGTAAAAGTGGAATCTGGTTTTAGTAGAACAATATCCTTACATGAACAATCTGAATTAAGAAAAGACGACCTTGATGCTTGTTTGAAATATGAACAAGATAGATTTCTATTGATTAAGAAAATGAATAATGTTTTAGTCCAAAGTAATTATAGTGGGACTGAAAAGTTAATTGTAATACCAGATGAAGCCCAACTTATGGTGGATTTTCCACCATTGGAAAGCACATTAAGTCAAAGTGATTTATGGTTTGATAGAAAAGAGCGGGAAGCTCGTGGAATGGGTACGCCTTTACAATGGTTGATTGAAGATAATATTGATATTAAATCTGAAAAAATAGCACAAGAAATATTAGATGCAAATTTAGAATACTTAAAAAATAACCCAATAGCATCAAATAGTATTACTAACCAAGACAAAGAACTATATAAGGCTAAATACGAAAAACGTAATTTAGAAAAAGATACAGAAGTTAAAAAGTTAAACGCAACAACTTAAGGAAATCAAAATGGAACTAAAAGAAATACTTGGTGATGAAATATTTTCACAAATTCAAGAAAAAGTAAAAGATAAACATATCATTATAGCGGATGGTAAAGATGATTTTGTACCTAAGCAAAGATTAAATGATATTATTCAACAAAGAAATGATTTGCAGAAAATCAATGATGACCTTGTTAAGGATGTTGAATCATTAAAGAATAACAAAGGCACTGCGGAAGAACTACAAAATAAGTTGAATGAGCTCACATCAAACCATACAAAAACAGTTGATGAATATAATGGTAAACTAATTGCAATGCAAAAAGATTATGCAATAGATTTAGCATTGCACGAAGCGGGAGCAAGAAATACTAAAGCAGTAAAAGCCTTATTAGACGATAAGGTAATAACAATATCAGATAATGGGGTTGTAGGTTTGAAAGAACAGATTGAAACTATTAAAACAAACAATGATTATTTGTTTGCACCTAAAGATAAAGTCCCAAATGTTGGGAATGGTAGTGTTAATACTATAAACACAAAAGACAATCCATTTTCAATAAAAAGTTGGGATATGATTAAGCAAATGCGAATGCAAGCTGAAAATCCAGCATTAGCAGAGAAATTAAGAAAAGAAGCAATATGATTTGTATGCAAATGTTAAAACACTTGCATAATTATTTTTTATTTTGTAATTTAACCCTAAATATAAAAAAAGAATCGTGGGCAGACCACGCAAAAACTGAATAATTCTTATAATATTTAATTATCACTTTAATTATTATTTATAAGGAGTCCTAAAATGGCTACTACAATTTCAGACTTTTTCTCCCCCGAGATAAGCTCAAAATATTTTCTATTAAAAATGCTTGAGAAGTCCTCTCTAATTAAATCAGGTGTTGCAGTTATGACGCCTGAACTTAATATGGCTTCAACTCAACCTGGTTCAATAGTAAATGTTCCTTCTTTTAATCAACTAATTGCATCAGATGCACCAACTATTGGAACTGATACAACTGCTACATTATCTGCATTTGATTTATCAGGTAACAAAGCTATTGCACGTAAAAACTATAGAAACGCTTCTTGGAAAGCACCTGATTTAATCACATATACATCAACAGGTTTAGATGTTCTAACACCTGCATTAGATGGCTATGTTGATTATTGGGCATACCAAGACCAACTAATGTTAGTTAATATGCTAACTGGTGTATTCACAACCGCATTATCAGCTAATGTTAATAACATTGCTATTGCTGACGGGGTTAATGCTACTGCAGATAACCTTATTGGTAGCTCTGCTGTACTTGATGCACAATTTCTATTAGGTGATCAATATAGCAAATTTGGGGCTATTGCAATGCACTCTGTACCATTTTCAAGATTAGTTGCTTTAGATTTAATTTCTTATGTACCAACATCAGTACAAAATCCAACACTTATGCCTACATACTTAGGTATGCAAGTTATTGTTGATGATGCTTTACCAAAAGTTGCTGGTGGTACAAGTGGTTACATTTATACTTCTTACCTATTTGGTAGAGGTTCAGTTGGTTATTCTCCTGTTCCTATTGTTGGGGAGTCCCCTGCAGTTGAACTATATAGAGAACCTTTAGCAGGTGGTGGTTCTGGTATTACACAACTTATTACAAGAAACTACAACATTATTACACCTGTTGGATGTTCTTTCACAGGAAGTCCTGCTGGCACATCTCCAACTAACGCTGAATATGCTACAAGCACAAATTGGGCGTTGGCTTGGGAAGCAAAACGTATTCCTATTGCACAATTAAAGACTAACGGTTAGTTCCGTTGATTCCTAGCTAAGAAATGGGCTATTAAATTAGCCCTATCTTAGTTTAATAAGGAGAATATTTTATGAAACAAGAAATTGTAACTTTTAATCCTAAGCATATTTTTAAGTTTTCCCATAAGGACAGAAATTATACTATTGAGGGTAAATTCACAACTGCTGACCCTATGATGATAAGTAAATTAAGAAGTTTCAAAGTCCCTGAATTGAAAGAAGACATTAAGGAAGCAAAAAAAGTTGTTAAGGAAATTAAAGTTAAGAAATCTAAAAAAGTAGAGGCTTAAAATGGCGGAAATACTACAAAAACAAATGCGTTTAGGCTTTTTATTACAGCCTGAAGGTGCAT
>Ga0210046_1001159_pt1 | contig 21437 bp, 18 predicted proteins | sample CryGeyCG2114_250_FD_185461 | JGI IMG/M metagenome (GOLD analysis project Ga0210046, IMG submission 185461) | Groundwater microbial communities from aquifer - Crystal Geyser CG18_big_fil_WC_8/21/14_2.50 (SPAdes) (version 2) | ecosystem: Environmental > Aquatic > Deep subsurface > Groundwater ... | reverse complement strand
GTGGAATTACCTAATCAGCAAGTCTGGATTAATAAACCTAATAACTCGATTATTAATCTTAATAATTTGGTCAAAAATGTAGTCTAATTCTTAAATGTTTTTGTCTCATTTTTATTGGCAATTAACGTTTGATTTCAACTAATAATACAAGAAACACAGCTCAACAAAAACCCTTCATAAATTTCCCACAATAAAACCCGTATTCTGCATTCTTTAAGAGCAACTTAAATAAATAAATTTATAAATACAAAAGCTTACAAGACTATTATTTAATATTACTTAATCTTAGCTGGAAATTAAATCCTAATCCTCAATTTCACCATCTGGCAATTCTAAAAACTTTGTAGTTCCAAGAGCATTGCCAGCAATACCTTTTATTGAGCCAAAGAGAGTTGCTATGTTTTCTTGAACTACCCAAATTTGTTTTTCGCGTTGAGCCCAAATTTTAGTCATAGCTTTCTTTTCGGAATTAAGTTGGCTAAGCATCCCATCGTAATTTTCAACAATTCTTTCAACTGTTTGGACAAACTCTGTGCCAGTGAGGTAATTGTAGAGAAGCTCCATTTTATCGCCTTTATTATCTTGAGCAGACATAGCTGAGTTGGTTCTTATCAGCATTTCTCTAAGGACGTATGAAAGACTTTTTACTTCTTGAAATGTACAAATCCAGACACCACCGCTTTCCCCAAATCTGTTCATATCTGAGGGCATAGTTTCGGTTACAATAACTGCAATATCAGCCTTACAAATTGCTTGGTCTTGTTTTAGTTTTTCAATCCAATCTCTTGAAAATGCTTTAGTTCTTTTGCTTTCATAAACTATTTTGCCACACTCTTTTTGATTAACATTTATAACTGTTTGAATTGCATCGGCACCACGAACACCTTTGGGTACTTCATTAATTGAATCGAAAGGATAAGATTTAGCTAGAAGTTCTTCAAGAGCAAGCTCTTGTACTTCACCTTGCATCTGCATAGAACTTTGTTCTGCCTTCCTTTTCATTTCTTCAGCAAGCTTTTTGTTATCATCAATCTGCTTAAGTAATTTTACTTTTTCTAGCTCAAAACTTTCTCGCTCTTTTATCCTTGCTTTTTCTTCAATTTCGCCTTGTCGTAAAAGCATTTCTTTTTCCGCTTGGAGCTTAAATCCTTCTGCTTCTTCCTTTAGCAAAGATTCTTTTTTAAGAAGTTCTACTTCTTTAATTCTTAGGGATTTATTTTCCTCTTTCCGTTTCTCGTTTTCCTCTTCTAAGGACTTTAATTTCTCTTGAAAAGATTCTTCTGTTGATTTTGCAATTTTAAGTTTTTCTTCAGCAACTTTTTCTTTTACCTTTTCTAAAATTGATTCTGCCTCTTTATCTTTTAGAAGTAAAAAAGATTTTCTTTCTTCCTCAAGCTTTAGCTTTTCAGCATTGAAATGTTCTGCTTGTTTTGTGGTTTTCTCTTCAAACTCTTTTCTAAACTGTTCTTCAAGTTTGCCAGAAAGAGCTTCTTCTACATCAAAGTTATGCCCACAATTTGGACATTGGATTTTATTGTTCATTTTTTACCCTTATAAATTTTAATTATTATCTTCATTAATAATTCTTCTAATTTCTGGTATCACATATTCTTTAAACTTAGTAAATCTATGCCCGACACCTTGATAATATTTTATGGTACGAGCTGTACGGAATTCGTTTTCAATATTTAGATGGTCTAAGGTTTCGTCGTCTATGGCAAGAAAGAAATTTAAGTGTTGGGATAAAATATTCTCATAATCAATTCTTGAGCTCATGGATTCAAGTTGACTTAGGTATTCTTCTGTAAAATTAAATTCTTCGTCCGTATTAAAACGTTTATTCATACCAATTTTACTTTTTAGGGTAATCCAAGGCTTGAGTGAAGGATTAACTAAAAAACAAGAGATGTTAAAAATATGACTTAGAAAGAGTGCATAAAAGCCACCCAGGCTTGAACCTACAAGATATATTTTATTGTTGGAGTTTTCGTTTATTAATTTAACAACCTCTTGAAGTGCTATATTCGGTTCAATTGAAAGTGTTGGTGAAATAATTTCGTATTCTGGGAAAGCCTCTCGAAGAGTATTGGGTTTATTGCCGTTCCCATCAGAGGCAAAACCATGCAGTGATATAATCGTATTCGCTTTATCCATTTGCTTTCCCAATTTCATTTTTCCAAAACTCATAAATTACAACCATAGCAAAGGTATCTAGTTCACAGTAACGTAGTAGTCCTTTTGAAACAAGACGTCTTTCTTCATCACTCATTTCTGTAAATTGCATTTTAGCATAAGCTGTCATTGCTGCACCACCATCTGCTAATGCTGGATCAGTTATGTAATCTTCAATATTTTCAAGAGAAATATCCACGAATAGATTTGGCAATAGCTTGTATGGATTTATAATTTCATCATTATCATCCTTTACTATCCAAACCATTTCATTATAATTTAGGCTTGGAATTTCTTCACTGCCATAAATAGGCTTTGAGTATTTTTCTTGAATAAATTTACTGCTTTTAAGAACTGCTGGCAATACACCTTTTATTGAGTTTGAGCCTTTCATACTTGGGTGATAATAGTGTTTCTTAACTACTTCTAGCATATCCACCATATCACGTTCACCTTGCCAATCATAAGGCGCTGAGCGGCTATTATGTGTAATTGATTCAATGAAGGCAAGTAGTTCTTCGCTATCTTTCAGATTGTCCTTATCATCCAATATTTGTGCGTGGATATGATTTAAAAAAGTGTTTTCATGTGTGGCGTATTTGAAGACTGTTCCTTCGTCATTTTCTAGTTCTTTCTTCAATGCTCTTAGAAACTCATAGTTTGGAAATAGACCGGGTTCAGTGTTTATGTATTCACCTTTGTGTTCAATTCGTCCATCTTCATAAACTATATGATGTGAAAACTGAAATGCAATTCCCTCATATGGTCTTCGTCCTTTATTGAAAGGGATGGCAACCATTGTTGTTTCAAAGTCGATGAAATGAAGCGGGAATTTCCAGTTGCTCATTTCTCCTCTTAACCCAACTTTATCCAAATATGGAGTGCTGTCATTATCAGTCACTTTCATAATTTGCAAAGCTCGTCTTTCGTCGCTTGTTAGTGGCCCATTAAGCTGATAAACATTTTCTGCAAAATCTTGTGCGTTTAAGTCTTCAATAAATAATTGATGATTATCCAGCAAATCTTGCTTCTTGCGATAATTCCAAATATTAAATACCATTTCTTTATTAAAACTTTCTTCTGGAATACTATAAGCTTTGCCCCAACATTCAAGAAAACCGCTTTTCATTCCAACTTTAAGGTCTGTTGGCATAACGCGGTATTCACAACTTTGACAGTGTGTATCAACTGGAATGTTTACTTTTTCGTTTCTCTCATAAATTTGAGCTAATCTATTAATATAATTTTCGAAGCTATAAGTAACACCAGAAATATCATATTCAGCTTCTTGGATTTTAATTACAATATCATCAATATTTATTTTAGTTAATATTGGATTCCCGAGAGCTGAGAGGGAAGTATCACCTTTTACTATTACACCTTTCCTTCCGTTACTATCCCGAGTTAAAACAAACTTTTGATTTAGACCATCAACAGTTGCTAGTGCATTTTTATCAGCAAGCATTAGATGGTTTTCAATTTCAAAATCTGGGAAAGCATTAGAAAGGACATAGTTTTGGAATGCAACATCAAGTAAATAAGCCTTCCATCCACTTCTAATTTCGCCTTTCTTGGTTGTGAAAATATTTTCCTCTTCAGTATCGATGGATTTTGCTTTTACTTCAATTAGCTTTACTCTGCTTCCTTCTTTAACAAGAACATCTATGCGAATGAAAAGATTTTGAAACTTAATAGCAGCTTCATAAATAATTGCATTTTCATTTTTAAGGAGTTCATTCGTTTGTGAAAGAGATGTATCATAATCCAATGATTTTATATCAGTACCATTTGGGAAATAAAGTTTTGCCAATTCGCCGACTTGAAAACCACCTTCGGCTAATGCTTCGAGAAAGGAATCATCTTCTTTGTTATTTTGATATGTAGCATCATTTAGGTAAAATAATTTTACTGGACACTCGTGAGCAATCTTGAATCTTGATTTAGTTAGTAGTTTTGGTTTCATGTTTAGCCGTACCCATTTTGCTTTGAACATTATCACTATTGTAACAATTTAAACCTATGAATATTTTTATTAATATTAAAATTTATGGAATAATATTTTGATCAGTATCTAAAGGAGTTGTAATTTCATTCACCACTGCTTTTGCAAGATCTAAGCTTATTCCTTTTAGATCAAGAGCTGCACTTACAAGTAAGCTAGTTAAACATCCTTCCAATTCTCTTATAGATGAAGTGATATTGTTCGCAATATATTCCAATACTTCATCTGGAATTTGAACCATGTAACTATCGGCTCTATTTTTTAATATGCCGACTCTTGTCTCAAAATCTGGCGCATTGATTTTTACGGTAAGCCCACTTTGAAATCTAGAAATTAATCTTTCGCTTATTCCTTCAAGCTTATGTGGCGGATTATCTGACGACAAAACAATCATTTTGTTAGTTTGATAAAGATGATCAAATATGTGAAGGAAATAATCTTGTGTTCTTGGTTTCCCTGTTAGAAATTGTACATCATCGAATATCAAAACGTCAACACTTTTATAAAAAGATGAAAACCCAGAAGCAGTTCCATTTTGAATAGCATCAATAAATTCAACTGTAAATTGTTCTGTTGTCAGATAAACTATTTTTTTAGATGAGTCATTTTTAAGCATTTCGTTTCCAAATGCTTGTATAATGTGAGTCTTGCCCAAACCAACCAAACCATAAATAATTAAAGGGTTGTAAGAATTTAAGAATGGGTTTTCACTTATATTCTTTGCGGTAGTACTAGCAAGTTTGTTGCCCTCACCCATAATGAAATTGTCAAATTTATAACGCTGAGATAAATTACTTATAAATTTTGGATTGGCTCCTTCCACTATTACTTGCCGTTGCTTTCTTTTGGAAATATATTTTTTGTTACCTAGTGCATTAAGCCGTTTAGTGTCCTTGCTAATATTTAACATTGTTCCACTAAGATGGATTATTGTTTGTTCTAGAAATCTTTGATGCTTCTTTGTAGTCTTTTTCATAAAAATCTCTTTTTGTTTTTAATAGTACCACAAAGATAAGTTTGCATTACGCCAAAGCGTGTCGGAGGAGTCGAAGAATATTTAGAGCGTGGATATGGTGTACTTTTGAATTTCTAAATGGTTCTTTTTCTATTTGTAATTTTCGAGCATTTTCTTTAAGTCGGCCTTAAAATTATCAACTAGCCATTTGGGTCCCATAATTGTAACAGTTTTACCAAGCATTAAAATTTTCTGCATAAATTCGTAGTTAGGGATTATTTTGAGTTCAACTCTAAGTTCATCATCAGTATCAATTAGCACTCTTTGTGATTTATGCAAAGGTAGAGACTTTGCATACTTCCCTTGAGTATGGGTAAATGACAAAACAACTTTTTCCGCTTCGGCATCAGAATAGCGAACTCCAATGATATTTTCAAACAGTTTTATAAAGTCTATTTTTGTGTTTGGTTTAAATGTTTTATCGCTCAATTTAAGATTGTCAATTCTGTCAATTCCAAAAATCCTTTCTGATTTTAACTTTTTTTCAATGCCAACTATGTACCATCTATCTTGATATTCTCGCAATAGATATGGTTCAATAGTAAACTGTTTTATTTTTTCAGTGCCAAAATTATAATGGGTGAAGGAGATTAATCTTTTCTCCTTAATAGCTTGAAGAAGAGTTTTTAAATGCTCAAGACCCTTTAGGTTACCTTGGTTTTCAAAAAGAATATAGTTTAATGTATCCTTGCTTTCGCTAAGACTTTCGGTGAGTAGTTCTGCCGTGTTAACAATTTCGAGAAACTTGAAGAAAGATTCAATATTGATGCTGTTTTCGTAATCTATATAATAACCATTTTTGAAACGGTCATACATTATTTCAATGCCAAATTCAAAACGAATTTGTTCAATATCACGTTGAATAGTTCTATTGGATATTTCAAAACCAACATTAAAAAGGTGTTTTTTAATCTCCTCAAATGATGGGTGTTGATTAAACTTTAGCTTTTCAATAATTAGAGTATATCTACGAATTGTTCCGTGCTTCGACATAGTTTGTCCATGTAATGTTATATTTTAGAACTACAACTTAGAATAGAATTAAGTTATTTGCAAAGGTTTAATTTTAATCTAAATATTTTACTTTTCAATTTTATTTAATTAGTTTGACAAGGTGGGATGCTGATATAATGGGTGTGGGGTTTTTATTGTGGCATTTCAGAAAACATTGAATGTATTGTGAATATTTTAACACAATTTAATTTAGAAATCTTTATTATTAGACCGAGAGGCAGGAATGGAATTACAAGAAATTAATGAATTACTTAAGGGACGAAAAATATGGAGGTGCGCTACATCAGGGGGATGGGACGTTCTTTATAAATCCAATATGTTATCATTCAATTATCTCAAGACTGTAAAAAACTACAAAATAATTAACATAGAAGATGAGGGACCTGGATATACTAATATAGAAAACTGGGTTAATAAATTAAGAATTAATGATATAATATTTATAATGGAAAAGAAATCTTTTTATGGAATTGCAATTGCTAAAACTCTATACAATCCAAATGTTAATTCTATTGTATTAAATGGGGTTGAAAGACCAGCAATTGAAGTAGAATATATCAATAAATTGGAAACACCAATAGAGCATTCTAATATTATTCTAAAACCACAACCTGCAACATTTGAACCAATGAACGAGGAAATTGTAAAAAAAACTATTCAATTGTTATTTGATAAAAGCAAAGATTCTTTTCATAAATTATACAAATATCTTAAAGCTTCAGAAAATGATTTTAATAATGAATTATTGGATACAAAAAACAAAAAATACACTGGCCCACTTAACCAAATTCTTTACGGACCTCCAGGAACAGGAAAAACATATAATACAATAAATAAAGCAATCGAAATAGTTAATCAAAATTATATTTTTGGAGATGGAATAGAAGGGAGAAAAAAAACTAAGGAAGAATTTGACAGATTAGTAAAAGGCGGTCAAATTGTATTTACAACTTTTCACCAAAGTATGAGCTATGAAGATTTTGTTGAAGGAATAAAACCGCAAGAACCAAAAAAAGATGGTGATCAAATTTCTTATATGGTTGAGGATGGAATTTTTAAGCAAATTTGTATAAATGCTGGCAAAAAAACAAAGCTCATTCAGAAAGTTGATGAAGAAGAACAAGACTTAACAAAAGAGTTTTTCAAAGACTATTACTCATCATTTGTAGAGCATTTACCATTGCAAAATGAAATTAGCTCATCATCTCTACTAAAAACACCTACAGGCAAAGATTTTGAGTTATTCAAGAACTCTTCAAATTCCATAGTTGTAAAAGCAGGAGATAAAAGATCACCAATGACCCTTTCACTAAATGAACTTACAAAAGTGAAATTTGAAAATAAACGACCGCTCTACAGTCCTTACGCGAATGCTATTATTAATAAAATTCTTGAAAACCTTACCATTGAAGAAAAGCAAATAAATAATTCTGAGAAAAACTATGTTCTAATAATCGATGAAATCAACCGTGGGAATGTCTCTTCAATATTTGGTGAACTGATTACACTCATTGAAGAAGACAAAAGATTGGGCAAAAATGAAGAGTTAAAAATTACGCTTCCTTATAGTAAAAATAGTAACGAACCATTCGGCGTACCCAATAATCTTTATATTATTGGTACAATGAACACAGCAGACCGCAGTGTAGAAGCACTCGACACAGCATTACGAAGAAGATTTAGTTTTGTGGAATTTCCTCCTAACTATAAATTATTACAATATAATGATGAAAATGGTGTAACAAAAAATAAGGAAATAGATGGTATTGATTTAAAAGGACTTTTAGAAACAATTAACAGCCGAATAGAAGTATTACTTGACAGAGATCATTTAATCGGGCATAGCTATTTTATGAATGTTAAAACTCTTGATAGTTTAAGAGAAGTGTTTGCCAAACAGATTATACCACTATTGCAAGAATATTTTTATGGTGATTACGGCAAAATTGCATTGGTTTTAGGAATTGGATTTTGTGAACCTAGTAATAAAGCAGATAAAAATATTTTTGCTGAAGTGAAGGATTATGATACTGATACATTTATAGATAAGGTGATTTATAAAATTAAAAATTCAATGGGAGATGATGAATTCACAGATGCAATCAATAAGCTTCTTAAAATAAAACCAGACAATCCAGCACAAGATAAAAAAGATGAGTAGAAAAATAATCACAACATACGAACATTCTATTCTTAAGGTTGGCAATACTTATTCCGAAATAAAGTTCGAAGAAAAACACCAAAGAGCATTGGAGATATTTTATGGTGAAAAGGGACTTCCATTTTTCAAATTAATAAATAATGGAATAAGATTAACTGAATTTGTTGGTGTGTTACAGGTTGGAAATCTAATTATTGAAGTTCTGCCAAAAGCTGACAAAAATGATGATGAAATAAAGTTTGACAATTGGAGAAAAACCTTAATAGGTATGTTAAGAGCAGTTGGAGCTTTTAATATTCATGCACCAAGTTCATCATCTTTAAGTGTAAAGAGTAATTTTCTACTGGACCTTTACTTTGAATTATTCATAAAGGAAGTTGAATACCTATTTAATAAAGGATTAATAAGAAAGTACAGAAGAACGGAAGGTAACAGTTTTGCGTTAAAAGGAAATATTCTTTTTGGCAAACATTTACAAAAAAATGTAACACATCAAGAAAGATTTTATATTAAACAAACTACTTACGATAAAGAACATCTATTGCATCAGATTCTTTACAAAACACTTTTGTTGCTTAAAGTAATAAATACAAATGTCGTGTTGAGCAGCCGAATAGAAAATCTATTGTTAAATTTCCCCGAAATGAATGAAATAAAAGTGACTGAGATTACTTTCAACGACCTCGTTCTAAATAGAAAAACTGAGGAATATAAAAACTCAATTGAAATTGCAAAGCTCCTCCTGCTCAATTATCACCCAGATTTAAGTAGTGGACAAAACAATGTGTTAGCTTTAATGTTTGATATGAACTTTCTTTGGGAAAAGTTTATATACGTAAGTCTGCGTAAAAAATTGGAGGATGAATATACTGTAATAAAACAAATATCAAAGTATTTCTGGAAACCGAATAATGGAAGCAGATCATCAATCATACCAGATATTTTAATTGAAAATATAAGTACAAATTCAAAGTATGTTATAGATACAAAATGGAAAAATCTCAGTGGAAATAACCCATCATTAGAAGATTTGCGTCAGATGTATGTTTATCATAAATATTTCTCTGCAAATAAAGTTGCATTGGTTTATCCTGGAAAAGATGGGAATATTTCAGGAAAGTATTACAAGAAAGATGGTAAAGAAGAATCAAATAAAGTGTGTAGTGTTATTTCTATTGACTCACAGTCTGAAATCCTTCAATGGCAAAATGCAATTAAAAAGCAAATTGAAGGATGGATAACGTCCAATTAATTATAGTGAGTATTGTAATGATTACATTCATGGATAATTTTCAAAAAAAACACCTTCTGAATTTTAATCTAAATTTTTAATTAAATATTAGACTACAACAAACTTGGAGTCTAAGATGAAAAAAGAAGTTAAAATCAAAACATATTCAACAGAAGTAAAAATTATAACTCATTTAGTTAATCATGGTTATAATGTCAATCAGAGTGAAGAAAAATCATATATTTATGTTGTTTACACACCATACAGTAAAAGGTTTTTAGTTTCGTTTTACGATAACTACATGTTGTTTTCAGAAGTCCATGATTTCAGCAAAGTTAATATTGGTGGCAAGAAAATGCTAAAACTCTTAAACAAACTAAACAACGATAGCATTACCATGAAATTTGATCTTGATTATCAAAACATTTTAACTATTTCAACGAGGCAGCAAAAAGTTTATAACAAAGCAGGGTTCCAATCACTCTTGGACGATATTGAAGTTGATATTTTTCATTTGTTCTATAATGAATTAAGTGAATGTATGCCAAAAAGGGATTACGAATAATAAGCTTATCTGCCTCAACAAACTCATATGTTCAGATATTTTATTCCTCAAATAAGAAGTCAGATGAATATGAATACTTTGAAGATGTTTTTTTTCAACAGCCGAAGATTTGAATGCCAAATTTGAAGAACTATATTTAAAAATATTGAGTATAATTGAAAATAAATAATTTCAAAAAGGAGGAAGAAATATGTGTATGAATGAATTTAATAATTACGCAGAACGTGGCAGTTTTGAATATACTGGAGGTGATAACAATTGGAATCGTTTAGTAAATAGCGTCGTCACCAAAAAACAAAAGGGCGTTTATTGCATGAAAGTAGGTGATGAAATTGTGTATATCGGGAAAGGTGGAAGTGTCTACCAAGATGGAAGTTGGGGAGGGCAAGGTTTGCAACGAAGATTAATAAATAGGCGTGGCAAGGATGCGGATGGAAATTCCATGTCAACAAAAGTTTGGATTAATAATTGGCTGAGCGATATGGGAAAAACAGAATTAACAGTATGCTGGGCAGTAACATTCGAAGATGACCCAAACGGGATTAAAGATATACCGGCTTATGTTGAAGCAAAATTATTGCAGAAGTTTTTTGACGTAAATAACAAATTGCCTCGTTGGAATATTGAATTCTAAAAAAAAGTAGCTGTTTCACAAACTGCTCCGTTTATAGGTTGGATAATTGAAACAGCTATTTTTACAAACACCTCAAGTCTGAAAAACATATAAAATACTAACCACAAACCCCACCGACATGCTCTGACGTTATTGCCATTTATCTTTGGGTTGTAGATTTTACAATTATTGGAGATGAAAATGGAATCTTTTGTTAGAACGATTAAAGAATACATAGATGAGTTAAATGCTGCCCTTCCACTAAGTGATAAAGGGCATAGAAACAAGAAAGTATCTAAAATTGCATCTCAATTTTATCTGAGCTCGAGGAAATGGGCTAAACAGTTTGGATTAAATAGCCTAGATAAAATTGCAATCTACGACAATCATTATGAAAGAAATCTCTTTGAAATTGTTGATCGCTTTGACGTTAAATCACCCAAGATAATTGAGCTATCGAATGAGATGTTTTTTAATAGTCCGATGCCAATGCAAGCAGAAACAATTTTTGCAACAGTTATTAGTACTTATAGCGAGATTGAATATTATAAACAAAACAATTGGTATCCAAGAGAATTTGTGAAGGATATAATTGTAATTTCATTTTTGATAAAAACCACACACTATTTTCAAATAAGTATTGATGAGGCAAGGTTAAGAGTGGCGCTCTCATATCTCCCAAGTTTTATAGAAGAAGATTTCTATCTGGAAGTTTGTACTGAAATTGATAATTACTTAGAAAAGAAAGAATCCGAAATAGAAGATATTGAGAATCTGAGTAATATCGCCGATGCTTTTATCACATCCAATAAATTAGATTCTATTAATAGCATTGTTGGTTTGCTAAGCGCGGTTGAGGTAAACAATAATCGTATAAGTGAAATGATAACAGAATTGATGGAATATGAATCAAAAGGAGTAGCCCTTAATTCCTATTTAATTACTTCGGGTTTGTTAAATGCAATGCTATTAACTATTTCAGATTTCCCAATCTACCTAGATAACGAAGAGACTTATTACAATACAGTCGTAAGATTGGCAATTATAATAAAGGGTTTGTATAAGGAGATTAAAATTGAAAAATAGCCATGAAATAACAAACAAAATAATTCATAGAATAACGAATACATATACAAGTGACTTTGAACTTCTCGACACAGAAAAAAGCGATGAATATTATCTGGAAGAAAACAAGCTGTTGAAGGCAATTAGCTACAATAAATATGGAGTCGCTGTTTCTGAAACTTTACTCTATTATGAATCAGAAAACACTATAGTCTACCAAGATAAAAGCTATGATGGAGATAATGAAACAGTTAGTTATTGTGAAGAAACATGGAATGAAGATAAGACAGTAATTACAACAACACTTTTAGATGAAAATAAAATTGTAGAATCTGTCGATATTTCCATGTACTCAGATGGACAATTACTTGAGCAAACGCTTATTGCAGATGGAAATGAAATAGCGATAAAATATTATCATGATATAAATGGCAAAATAGCGGTAATGAAAGAGTATGTAAATGGTGTGCTAAAATTCTCAACAAAATATGATATTGAAGGGAAAGGTAGAAGAATTGTCAGATATAGTGCAGATAATAACAAAATACTTGAAAAGAAATACGAAGAAACTGATCAATTAGGCAGATTGGTTTTAATGCGTGATTATAATGAAATGAATCAAGTAATAGGTGAGGCTGAGTTTACATACGACAAAAATGGAGAAATAATTCAAATATCTTACGCCAGCTCTTTGAATACTAGCTACATTAAAAAACTATACAATTATGGAAATGAAAAAGAAAAAACTTTTATTGAAAACATCTTTAATTATGTAAACGGCAAAATGTGGGAACCACAAATGGAATTGTAACTAGTAGTGAATTATTAAATTGAATACTATTGTTAACAGAGGTAAATGATGGAAAATAGAACTGTGCAGAAAATAACAAATATTTTTACAAGTGAATTAGATTTAATTGAACAAACAAAAGTTGATGAATTTTATACAGATGAAAGATTGATGCGTTCGGTTACTTATGATATTGATAATAAAGTAACTGCGACCTCAGAATTTATTAAGGATGATGGTTACGAGGAAATTTACAAAGAGACAACATTTGAAGGAGGTGCAGAGACTGTTGAATTTGTAAAAATGTATACACGAGAAAATGATGTTACAATATGTACATCTTCCCCAGATAAAATTGAGGAAACTTTTGATATGTACACCTACAAGGATAATGAATTAACTGAGCAAATGTTGGTTGCCGAAGATGGAGACGTGACGATAAATCGCCACAAAAGGATTGATGATAAGACAAAAATAATGGAGCAATACTTATTTCAAGAAAAAATACTAACAATCAAATCGACAAAAGAAGAAAATGGTACCGTTGTAATAACCTACGATAAGGATGGAAAGGTTGTTGATAGGAAAGTAGAAATAAATGATAATAATAAGAGAATTAAAGAGGTAAAAGACTATAATGGGAAAGATGAGTTGGTTGGAGAAGCAGAGTTTTTGCATGATGGAAGAGGTACAAGAGTTTTTGATTTTTATTGGAATAACGAGTTAAATAAGGGATATATAAAAAAGCATATGACCATTGGCACAAAGGGAAACACAACATTTATAGAGAATATTTACAATTACACTGGAAGGACTGAATGGGAGATGTTTAAAAAGATAATGCCTATGGATTTAGCAACAATGGTGAGGATTGAAGGAGAAAATTTCATTGACTTGGCTGGAGGAGTAAAAATGACATTAAAAGAAAAAATTGAAATAGCTTTAGAAAACAAATATGTACTTATTGAACCAGAGAATATGGGTGCAATGCCAATAGATAAGAATATGGTATATATACTTAGTTATGATGAAGAAGCAATTGTTGTAGGAAGTGGGAAAAAGAAGAGAGCGAAGATTATTTTTGATAATATTAGTATTACTACAACTGGACATATTAAATCAATTTTAGTAAGAGTATTTCATTTATTTGGAACTGAAGAGAAGTTTAAGAGATTTATTATCCCATGTGAAAGCAAAGAAGAGGCCAAAGATATTGAAAGAGAACTGCACAATCAGATTGGAGGAAATACTACTGATTTTCCAGAAGAATTTAGAGATAAACTTTTTGAAGATATTGGAGATTCGTTTACAAGGACTATACTGAATATTGCGTTGAAATCCACTTATGATGGTTTGGCGGATTTGAAGAATTGGAAAAGGAATGGGTTAGTGCCAGATGTTATATTAGAAAGAATATGGGGAAAATTAAAGTTGAATGAAGTTGCTTCATTTAGGTGGGAAAACGTGGAATGAAAATATATTTAGATGATGAACGGACCGAACCCGAAGGTTGGAGAAGAGCATACTGGCCAGATGAAGTAATTAAATTGCTTGAAACTGAAAATGTTACCGAAATAAGCCTTGACCATGATTTAGGAGATGATGATAGAGGAACTGGATATGATGTGCTCCTTTGGATTGAAGAACAAGTAGTTACCAATGGTTTTAAGCCACCCAAGCTAAAAGTTCATTCTGCTAATAGTGCTGCAAGAATTAAAATGGAACTTGCAATTAAGAATATATTTGAGCGAGCGAGTTATTAAAGGAAAAAACTGAAGTTAAAAACGATTAATCTTTAAAAGTTGGATTAAAAAATGAGAATGTTTTATTAACAATAAGGGAGAACTATTATGGCGCAAAAATGTACAGACTGCAATGGAGTTGGTCGTTGTAAGCATTGTAAAGGCTCTGGTAAATGGGCATATCCTGGTTATGGAAAACCTTCTGAAAAGCCATGTCCAAATTGTAATGGAACTGGTGTTTGCCAATGGTGCCGAGGAAAGGGCGAGCGATAAAAACAATTTGAAATTTGGAAAAACTTTCGATAGCTGAGTATGGTTTTGAATAGAATAGATGATTAATCGTTGCCCAATCCAAAACTACAGCCGCACACTATTTCTCTTTTGACTTAAACTTGAAAAGCATTTCCAAGTAGATAGCAGAACAATTAAAATTCGGTAGTTTTTCCACTATAATGAGCAAAAGATAAGAATTAGATTATGATAGTGGAAACATTTTTGAAATAATCATTAAATCATTATCTTATCAGTCTCAAAAATATTAATGAAGGAATTGATTAAATATTTAAATATCGTATTTATAGCTTTTCTTTTCTTTTTTATAGCTCAATTAGGACTTGGTCAAGAGAGCAAGTCTAAAGGAATTCTTTTACTTAATCAGAGTGCACTTCAAATTAAATTTCCAACAATAGATGTCACACATGATGAGTCATTTACTTTTCAAAATGATTTAAGAATAAGCTATGAAATGTCATTTTGGGAACCAAATCACTTTGGTTATTTAGGGAAAATAATATTAAATGATAGTCTTGAATTTTTACTTACTTACAATACCTACTCGAAAATTGATACCACTTATATACAAATAGTTGATAACAATGCTAAGAGCAAAATTAATCTTCCGTTTTGTAAAAAGGATTTGTACAGAGGTAATTGGTTTAAATATGATTTTATATTTAACGTCCGGGATAAAAAGCTCTCCGTTAAATCAGAAAGCACAATTAATAATATAATTGATGTTCCTTATCTAAAATTGAATAAATTAGATTTAATTTTTGGGACGAAAAATTCTTTTGGAGATTTTACATCTTATGCAATTAAAGAACTTAAAATTACTACAGATAAAGAAAGCGCAAATGTTAAAAACTATTATTGGAATTTTGCAAATGTTTATGATTCTAAAGCTAACGACATCATAAATAATAAGGCAGCATACCTAACTAATTGCCGACCATTAAGTGATTTAAATTTCAAGTGGAGAAAGCTTGGAGAGATAAAAACATCGGGATATTCTCACTATTCCTTTGATGAAAAAACTGGAAAAATAATAGTTGTAGATGAATCCAAAGTTAATATTTATGATTTACAAAGTAATGAAACGAAAGAGATAATAGCTAAAATTTCAGTGAATGATTTCAGAATTGAGTATGATACTTTAACTCAAAATCTATATTCATATCACAGAGGAGGTGGGGAAGTCTCTGTATTTGATTGGAAGAAAGAAGAGTGGAGTAAAATCAATAATTCGCTGAACTCACAACATTTTTATAATCACTCTCTTTTTATTAATCCGTTAGATAGTAGCTTATATATGTTTGGGGGTTATGGCTGGAATGCTTTTCATAATGAGTTCCAAAAATATGATTTTTTATCTAAAAAATGGAATATTAAATCTGTGGGTGGAGAAACAATTGAACCTCAAAGGTATATTTCACGGTGGTTATCATTAAAAGATTCCACATTGGTTTATTATGGTGGATATGGTAATAATTCTGGAGAACAGTCAAGCGGAGCTATATTTTACCATGATTTATGGAAATTAAACTTAAAAACTTGGAATTTTAAAAAAATAGAATCACTCAAACTGGATAGTGAAGTGCCACCCTATAGATTGGTTTACTATGATAAAGGGAAGGATGAATACTACTTATTTGGTACTCGAAATTATTTCGTTGATCAAGACTCGACGAATTGGGATGACAAAGTTATTGATTTTTTAAAAAGTAATGGGAATAGTTTTTCAAACTTTACACTAGTAAATTCTATTAAGATTAACAAAGAATTAAACATTCTTGATGCCTTTTACAATAAAAAAACTAATGAAATAATTGCGATTTATTGGAGCGGCAATAAAAAGAACTATACTTACGAAATTCAATCAATCTTTTTCCCTATGGAACAAAATGTATTAACCTTAGCTAAAAATAAAGATTGGGAACTTTCTAGTACTTATTCTTTCATTCTTTTGGGATTATTGATTATAATATTTCCCAGTATTTATATTGTAGTAAAAAAGAGAAAAGCAAAAAGGGGTAATGTGTATACTAATAATAGTATAAAAATTGATGAAATTGAAAATAGAATAAAATATTCAATTTATCTATTTGGAGAGTTACAATTTTTTGATAAAAATTATGAAGATAAAACCCATTTAATGTCAGCAAAATTAACAGAAATGTTTATGTTAATCTTCTTTCACACTTTTAATTTGACTTCAAATAATGGATCATCTGGTATAACGACTGAAAAATTATCCACGATTTTATGGCCAAATATGGTTAATGGAAATCTTAAAAATATAAGGAATGTTACAATAAACAAGTTGCGAGGAGTTTTAGAAGAAATTGGTAGCTTGCAAATTGTATTTAATAATGGTCATTGGAAAATAGAAGCAAATGATACCCAAATAGATTACATAGATATTCTTGCTTTTGTAAAGACTTGTGATATAAATGAAATAATGAATTTCCTTGCAATAGCAAAAAGAGGCAAAATATTAAATAATATTAGCTATGATTGGTTAGACCCAATTAAGTTTGCAACCGATAATGTAATAATTGATTGTCTAGTAGAACATCTTTGTATAATACATGATGAAAAGACAATACTACAAATTGCTGAAACGATTTTAAGCATTGATTCAGTAAATGAAATTGGCCTAAAAACTAAGTTACAGATATTGAACTCAGAGGGTAAACGAACTGCTGTCCAAAATGTTTATGATAATTTCATAAAAGAATATGAAAATCTTTATGACGAGAAATACGAAAAAACCTTAAAAGATATTCTGTCCTAAAAATATTTACACATTTTTTTGTCTTTTTTCAAAACTAATTTCAGAATTAACCCTATAATTAACCCATCCGTTAACCCTCCCAATATACATTGTGCCTATCATTATGGCAGAATTAGACAAAAATATAATCAAAACGGACAAACCAATTAGTTATAAAATCTGTCCATACTGCTTGAAAAGAATTAGCGGTAATGCAAAAAGATGTAAACACTGTAAACGGTATTTGAACCAAAATGTCAATGATAATTCCAAATAATGATTTTAACTATGAGAATATTTTGAAATTTCAACAATTGTATTGCAAACCAAACTAGGAGGGAGTATGCATAAGTTTTTAATAATTCTATTTTGTGTAATATCTCAAAATCTATTCGCTCAAACATCAGTTCCCCCATCATTGGGAGATGGAAGTCCTGGTAATCCGTATCAAATTGCGAATCTAAACAATTTATTCTGGATTACACAAAACAGCAATCAATGGGACAAGAATTACATACAAACTGCCGAGATTGATGCCTCGACCAGTTCTACGTGGGATGGTGGAGCAGGATATTCACCAATTGGTGATGATGTTACAAAATTCATAGGTGTATACGATGGGCAGAATTACAAAATTTTAAATCTTTATGTTTCCAGAAACACAAAAGATTATGTTGGATTATTCGGTTACACAGTTGGTGCTAACATCTCAAATGTAAAACTTGAAAGTGTAAATATACTCGGAAGTACTTATGTTGGTGGTTTAATTGGTCGGCAAGAAACTTATACTTCATATGTTACAAACTCGTACAGTAATGGTTCTGTTCATGGTGTAAACTACGTTGGTGGTTTGATAGGTGAACAAAACACGGGCAATGTAACAGACTGTAATACTGCAGGAACTGTTAGTGGTGAAAGCTACGTTGGTGGATTGGTAGGACAGCAATATCAATCCGCAGTTACAAATTGTTTTAGTACAAGTTCTGTAACAAGCACTGTTGAATTTGCAGGGGGCTTAACTGCGTACCATTATGTTGCCACTACCGAGAACTCCTACAGCACAGGAACTGTAAATGGTGTTTCTCATGTTGGTGGATTAATTGGAATGGAAAATGGGTCTAGTGCTACAATTACTAACTGTTATAGTGTCGGTGATGTAATAGCAACTGGTGCTGCTGTGGGTGGACTTATTGGAGAGCAAGGAAATTCTGCAAATGTGTCAAAATGCTATAGTTCTGGGTCGGTAACTGGTACAAGTTATGTCGGAGGGCTAATTGGGACAATTATGAACACTGGCTCAGCGACCGATTGCTTTTGGGATTTAACAACTTCAGGGCAGTCATCAAGTCAGGGTGGAACTGGAAAATTAACAACTGACATGAAGAATCAAACTACTTTCCTCAACGCTGGGTGGAGTTCAGCTGTTTGGAATATTGGAGATGGCATTAATAATGGGTATCCTTACCTTGATTGGCAGAATCCAGATGGAACTCCATTGCCTGCTGAACTTACTGGTTTTAATGCTTTCATTTCCGAAGTGGGCATTATTCTCAATTGGAGCACCGCAACTGAAGTTAATAATTATGGATTTGAGGTTGAGCGTAAATTACTAGGTGATAATTTTGAGTGGGAAACTCTCGGTTTTGTTGAAGGTCACGGAAATAGTAATTCACACAAAGAATATACTTTTATTGACGGTGATAATTTAAGTGGAGTTGTTCAATATAGATTAAAGCAAATTGATATTGATGGTAGGTTTGAATACTCTGGCATTGTTGATGTAGAAATAAATACTGTGAAAAAATTTGAGTTATCGCAAAACTTCCCAAATCCATTTAATCCAAGTACAGTAATAAAATATAGCATCCCAAAAGAGAGTAAAGTTAAAGTATCAATTTATACAGTTCTTGGAGAAGAAATATTTCAGCTAGTAAATACCCAACAAAATGAGGGTTATTACAATGTTACTTGGAATGCTCAAAACTTATCAAGCGGAATATATTTTGTAAGAATAGTTGCAAACTCAATTGATGGAAGGAACAACTTTGTTTCTATCAAAAAAATGATTTTAATTAAATAACGACATATGTCGCCTCAAAAGTAGTTAATTTTGAAAAAAAAGATTGAGGAGACAGATGAAAAAGCGAACAGCGATATTAGGAAGACAAGCAATAAAAAGCTCGGAAGGAGAGTTCATCTATGAATTGGAGAATTTGTATGAACTCTCTCCGAAGCTAAGTTCGATGATATTATTAACGGCAAAAGAATGTTTACTACGAGAAACCTCCTTAAGAGAAGGACAAATAGAAGTAACAGTAACAGTAATAGGAATAGAAGAACGTTCTGGCAAAGTGATAGAGAATCTGGAGAAAAGGAAGGTGCGTCTTACGTTGGACAATGGCTTAGAAGATATCGAATCATTACGTGATTTTGGAAGGATCTCCTTAAGGCGAATAAAACTACAGAGGATAAGTGAAGAAACCTTAGAACAAGAAGGAGTACTAAGTCAAGAGGACTTATCAAAATATTTGAATTGTTCAGTAAGAACAGTACAGCGCGATATACGAGCAATAAAGAAAGAAGGCATAGAAGTAATTACTCGTGGCTACTTGCATAATATAGGAAGAGGACAGACACATAAAGTAAAAATAATAGGACTTCTTTTAGATGGCTTCACTTATAGTGAAATAAAGTTAAAATCAAGACATTCAGTAGGAGCAATAAAAAGATATATAGAAAGTTTCACAAAAGTATTGATGTCACAAAAGCGGGGGATATTAGAACGAAAAGCAATAAGTTCAGTAACCGGACTAAGTGAAACATTGGTAAGTCAATATTTGGACTTGCTAAAGGAGAGTAAAAAAGATAAAACGAGGAAAGAGAATCTAGAACTATTGATAGAGAGAAATAGTTATAGAGAGCATGTAAAAAAAACAGTAGAGAGGCATTCGGTGCCTCTGGCAGCTATGATGGGAGGCTTATCATGAGTTTGAATCCCACAAGAGACAGATATGAAAGTATAAACAAGAGAAACTTTCATCAGGCAATAATAAATCTATTGGAGAGTGAATATAAAGTATTGGGCTCAAGAAGAATACTGGATATGTTAGCAGATGATATAGAGAATTTGCACAGAGCATATTATCCTTTACGAAATCAAATAGGCTTTGGCGAGATAGTATTTACAACAACAAAAGATGACGGACAAAGTCAGAGCTATGGAAAGAAGACAGAAGATTATGCAACAGCAACGGTAGTTCTACCCTTAATAACAAAGGATGATGTAGAAAGAAGAATATATTTTAAGAAAGGAGATAGGAATAGTAATTATGAGCATCGAGAATCTAGAGATATAGAAACGATGGTAAGATTACTGAAAAGTGCAAAAGAACAAAACGGTTTACTAAGTGGAGCAGAGTTGAGTGTGTTGATGAACAGAAGTTTGACTTCGATCAGAAAATACTTAGATGCTTATAGAAAAAAGACAGGAGAAATATTACCATTAAAAGGCTATGTTTTAGATCAAGGAAGTTTACCAACACATAAAGGCATAATAATAAGTTTATATGAACAAGGCATATCACCAGCAGATATAGTATTAAAAACTGGCCATAGTCAGAATGCGGTAGACCGATACATAAAGCATTACACACAAGTAAAAAAGTTGCTTAGAAAAAACATAGATGAAAAATCAATAAAAGAAATAACTGGAAGGTCGATGAAAGTAGTCGGAGAATATATTAAATTATACAATGACTTAAATCCAGTATCAACTGAGACAAAAAAGAACAAGTAAAAATTACCAGGCGACAAATGTCGTAATAGTAAATAGGCGGCAATATGAAAAACCAATTACAAAAATTATCGGTGACATTTTTTAGTCTAATAGGTAGTGTAAAAAGTTTTGTGTAAATGGCAAAAATCCATGAAGCGAAAGGAGGCGTAGCCGAGTGTAGCTTCATGGATTTTATTGAAAAAATTATTAACTTAATTATTAACCATTTACAGAAGGATT
>Ga0210046_1001145_pt1 | contig 21555 bp, 19 predicted proteins | sample CryGeyCG2114_250_FD_185461 | JGI IMG/M metagenome (GOLD analysis project Ga0210046, IMG submission 185461) | Groundwater microbial communities from aquifer - Crystal Geyser CG18_big_fil_WC_8/21/14_2.50 (SPAdes) (version 2) | ecosystem: Environmental > Aquatic > Deep subsurface > Groundwater ... | reverse complement strand
GAACTTGCCCCGACTTACTCGGTCTTAGCGTTTGTACCCAAAAGGTTAAGTGAACAATAGTACAAACGCTTAGAGCGAGTTAGTCGAATATGCATTAATGCTTTTCTAATGCATATTTGGGGTTAAACAAAATCAGATAAGAATTGGTTTCTAGTTAAATAATTTTGTACAAATACTCCAAATAAAAACAATTATTAATCTAGTAGTCGTGATTTTATAGTTTAAGTGGTTCAAATAGATGTCTAGCAATATTAACCCAAAATATTTTGATCCAAATGAAAGGCTCAACAAAACATGCCCCAACTGTGGGTCGGATAAAATATCATTTTTACAATATGGTTTAGGCTGGGATGATGAATTACAGCCTCTTGTTGATTCACGCGAGATAATTCCTTTGGGTTGTTTGCTGAACGATGCAAATCTCGGCTGTAGGGATTGTGAACTTACTTGGGCTTCTGTGCCATCATTGTTGGAATAAATGGCTTCAGAGTATTGCATCAAGTTTCCCTCCCCAAATGTCATGCATGTAGAATTTTATCTCAACACAGATAGCCAAAGGCAAGGAATGATTTTAATTGTTTGTAATTAGAATAGACTAAAATCGCAATATAGTAACAAGTAGAATTTAGTGGTATTTTAATATATGAGCAAAAAAATGGGGAGAAGCCTTAGTAAGACGTGGAAGCCTTAAATGGCAGCCTTACTTAGAAAGTTTAAGGTAAAAAAAGAAATGGAATATTATTCCATTTCATCAACTGGGAATCTTACGTTTTTAGCTTTTTTAGAAAAGATAAAAATTAAAGTTCTAATGAAAGTCATGGTGCGCTCCTTTTAATTTTATAGTTATTGTTATAGTATTATTCTTATACCGATATATACACAAATTTAATATAATAAAACAGAGTGTATCTTTTCAAAACCTCATCCGCATATGACTGTGCGACTTAAAATTTGAAAAGCATTTCCAAGTAGATTACAGAAACAATTATAATTCTGTTGCTTTAGTTGCGGATGGGAAAAAGAATAGGCACAGCAAAAAAAATATTCTCCTATTTGGAAAAAAGATTACTCTCGACCTCTTATAAAAATAAATCTAAAACTAAAAATATTGTGAGAGTATGTTAATCAACTTATCTAATCATCCAAAAGATACATGGCAAAAATTACAGCTTGAGACTGCAAAAGAAATTTATGGTGAAGTTATTGATTTACCATTCCCAAGTGTTTCTGCAAGTGCAAGTGTTGAAGAAGTGATTGAACTTTCTAAAGTTTATTCAAGCAAGGTTGTTGAGCTATTAGCAAATGACAAAAAGAAAGGCGCTGTTCATATAATGGGCGAATTTACTTTTACTTATAATTTTGTTCTACAAATGAATAAGGTGGGGGTTGAAACAATAGTTTCAACGAGTGAACGAATAGTTGATTTTAATGAAAAGGGAATAAAACAATCTGTTTTTAGATTTGTGGCATTTAGAAATTTTCAAACTATGTGACTTTGAGGAGAATTCAAATTTTAGACTAAATAAAGATGGTATTAAAAAGTTTATGGATAAATGGGTGGAACTTATTCATGCAGAAAATAATGGCATAACTATTATAAAAAGAATTTCAGTTATAACAGATGCTATAATTAAAGGAGTTAGAGAAAACAAAGCACCTAATTATAAAACGGTTATTGGATAATAATTGTAATTACTTACGATATTACTGAGGATAAAAATAGAGCAAAAGTTAGTAAAATTTTGGAAGATTATGGACATAGAGTGCAATATTCGGTTTTTGAGAGTGATATTGATAAAATTGATGGAAAAAAGGTTTATGGATTTACTAAAAACAAAAATTAATCTTGAAAAATATAATATCAAGTTCTATTTTATGTGTGCTGATTGCGAAAGTAAAGGAAAAGCTTTGGAAAAGATAAAGAGCATATTTTGCAAGATTCTTATGTTGTATAATGTTTATTCAATATTGTGAATAAATAACACACAATGGGTAAACGGTTTGTCTTTTGATATTTTGATTGATTTTGTGCAAAAACAGCGCAAAAACGAAGCATAGGTATGCAAAGCACTTAAAGTCGGAAAATAAGTTAAAAACGAAGAAACACACCCTTACATACCTCGAAAATGGCAAAAAACGGGGTTGGTATATAAAACGCTGTAAGTTATTACTATGTAATAGTTTACAGCAATTTGTCGGTTCAACTAGAGGCTTAAAAACTACCATGCAAATGTACGTTTGTAAAAACGTGCTTGTAAGTTGATATAATATAAGCATTTAAAAAGCCACTAGTCGGTATTGACTGCCTTGAGTAGAAAGGATTGAGCTTCGGCCAAGCACAGCTAATATGGATTTGCCATACTATGCCAAATATTATGCAAAAGATTAACAGCCTCGATATATTTTTATATCGGGGCTTTTTTATTTTATTAAAGAAATAAAGCATCTTAAAATCCTATTGAATGGTTGACTCTAGATTATTTAATAACTAGCTTACATTAGTGGAAAAATTATGGATTTAAAACACAATGGGTAAGTTGTAAATAACTGTTTTTTTAGGAGGGAGTAATTTGAAAAATGAAGTAGAATCGAGAACGATAGATCACCAGAGTAGAGCTAAGAGCACGCTTTTGGAACTGAGAATAGTTGAAAATGGGGCTATATTTCTTTTGCATAAAGATATTTTGAAGTTTGGGACAGATAATAAACCACGACATTTTGCTTTATGTCCTAATGTTGAAAATATAAATGACAATTTTTTCCAAGTTCATCCATGTACATCACAGTTCAGAAAGGATAAGGCTATATTTCAATTTGATTTAAGGAGCGAAACAAACACAAACATAAATTCTTCAAAAAAAACATGCCTATTTTTTAATATAATCCGAAATATTCAATATTTAGATTATTCAATTATCTCTGCATCTAAAAAAGGGAAATTGAATAATGAAACATACTTACGTTATTTAACTGAAAAAAAAGAATATATACAATCAAACTATTAGGGGGAATAATTTGTCTGATTTCTTGAATGATTTTAAAAAATATGTAACTAATAAAGGTAGATATACTCTTTTAATTGAAGAAGGGATAGCAAAAATTTTCTTGTCAGAAAAAAACTATTATGAGAAGAAAATAGGCTCAAAGGAACTTGTTAATAGAGAATATAGGGATTTTGAAGACTATTGGTTAGCCATAACGGAAGAATTTATTGACAAAAAAATGTTTAACTCTAGCTCTATAAACTTTCTGTTAAAAAATGAAACAGTATCACAATTAAATGGAGGCATAAGGTTTTTATTTAAACAGTTTTTAAATAAAAATTATTTAGATGATAATCCAAAGGTTAAAGAGTTTAATTCAAAGATAAAAATCATTTTGAAAACCCCACAATTTAATCAGATTCTAAGATTTTCCAATATTGAATCTATCACTAAGTCAACTATTTCCATTAATAATTCAATCAATAATTTTGTGAATTTTGATAAAATGTTTGAAGGGGACGATAAAGAAGTCAAAATTGAGCTAGCCAAAGAAATTTATGAGATTATTTCAAATTATACCTCAATAAAGTATTCAGATTTGATGAATAATCTTCGTAAGAGTAATTTCATTGAAGAAAGGATATTTGTTAGAGATATAGATGATGAACGTGATATAGAAAATATAAATATTAAAAATAATGTAGGGGCTTATGGTATAAAATATTTTTTTGGAAGCCTTAAGGATTTTTTGGAAAAAGCAACACTGATACTCTCTATTAAATACAAAGAAGAAAATGATCAATATGAGGACTACAATATTTTAGTTCTGTGGTTTCTATCTCCACTTTACAAAGAAAAACGTATGGAGAAAATATTAATGCTTTTTTTGAAAAGTATAAAAAATGTAGAAAATGAAAATGAACTAAAATTTGATATAGATTTTGACCATGAAAAAAATTTAATAATCAAAACAGCTGTTAAGGAAAACATTGATAATATTAAGAAGAGGACTCGAGAAATAAAAAGTAACGTAATAGCACAAATGCAGAATAATGTTGAAAAATCAACTATTTACAATATGTTTATTTTAATGAAATCCCTCTATAATGAATTTATATTAAAAAATGATTTTACAGTTAGTAATGAAATATGTTTTATTAATGAACTTAATAGTAAACTATTAAATGGGCTAGAAAATGATGAATGAAAAACTTCGGGAAAAATATTGGAATAAAATACTTCCAAGATTTTTAATTGAAAATATACTTTATGGGAATGATTTAGATGATGAAGAAAAATTTATTTATGACTCACTGAAACATTATCCAATAAACGAGAATAATATTGAAGAAATTAAAAACGAAAGTGACCAAAAAATAAATAAATTTAGCTTTTCGGATAAACAAAAAAGACTATTTACTGATAGAGTTTTTCCAAATATAACGCTAGATACTGAAACACCAATTTTAAAAGCCGGTCAAATTTGGAGTGTTCACAGAATATTACCTAAAGTTTGTAATGAAGAAAAAATAGAACCAGTAGCAGAAACATCTTATTTATATTTATTATCTACTCCTGAGACTTATATCTTTACTGCTGAAGATAAGGAAGTAGAATGTAAAGTGTTTTTATTTCTTCCAATCTCTTTTGCTATTGAGTATGCTACACATAAGGACATTATTATCAATGAAAGCATGATTGGAGTTGATAAATTTATGGTTCATTGTTCTCTAGAAAGTAGTTCATTTACGACAGTCCTTGATAAATATATGGGTACCCTTTCAGAAGAAATCATTAAAAAACTACTAAACATGTATTATTTTTCTCAAGGGATGGAATGGGACGAGGAGCTTTACTTTAATACAGAAAAAGGGAGCCTTGAATTAGATTCAGGACGAATAAAATTAGAATACCAAAAAATACAAAGAGAGAACTTCAATTATTTAAACGAGCAAATAAAATTCTTAGAAATGGATAATGAAAGTATTGATAAAAATGAAATTGAGGAGACTTATTATTATTCATTAGCTGCTGATGATATTGGAGCAAGTGAAGATAGAGAAAAGTTTTGGAAATTTGTTGAAAAGAATAAAGAAAAAAATGTTACGATATTCAAAGATGAAGAAGCAGAAATACAAATAAATATTTTGCCATATAAAGATAAACTTTTACTCCTTGTTTATTCAGTTAATAATATTATAATGAATGACATATCATTAAAATTTGGTGAAAATACTATTACTCCAAAACATAGTTCATTAGAAACAGAAGCAGGAAGAGTCTTTACTTATTTTGATTATAAATTAAGTGCAAAGGCTGAGGAATTAATTATTGAATTTACATTAAATAAAACTGATTATAAGAAAATTAAATTTATATTATAGGATAATTATGGATAATGAAGAGCTTGCAAAATTAGGCGCCTATACTCAAGCAATTGAATTGTTGGAACAAGAAAAGGAAAAATGCAAGGATATTCCTAAAAAAACTGAAATTATTGAAAAAATAAAGTTGTTTGCTAAATATTCAAATAAATACAGAGAACTTGAAATTGGGCAAGCATTATTTCCGGCATATTTTAACGATAGTAAAAGAGGAACAATTCTTAAAATAGTTGTTACTAAAGAAGTGAAACAAAGTAGCAAATTTGTTGAAATTGATAAGTCCAAAATAATTAATTCGGTTAATACACATCTTGAAAAAAATCTAAAAAAAATTTCCAAATACCATTTAGTTAATGAATGGAAGACTGCTCAATTAAAAATATATGTAGAGCTACCCCCAAATTCATCGAATAATTTTCCAACAATAAGCGGCGAATCATTCCAATATGCTGCGGTTATGGCACTATTCTCAATAATATTTGAAACAGAAATTAGTAATCAATTTGTTTTTACAGGCAATGTTACAACCCAAAATGGTGAGATAAAATTTGTAGAAGTTGAAGGAATTGATGTAAAAAGTGAAATCGTGAAGAAAGAATTAGGAGATGATGCAACATTATTCTCATATCCCAACAATTTACAATTAGAAAACTTTTTTGAATTTCATGATTTAGATAAATACGAAAATCAGATGGAGAGAAAAGTTGCATTTCATATTCCTCTTAAAAATGGAATTATTAAAGAATTGAATGCCAAAGTCCAAATTTTAAAAATTGATTTTAGTAAAATAAAAAATGAGAGTGAGTTAAAATTACTTTATAGATTTATTAAAGAGCAAGTAAAAGAAATTTGTGATATCAATTCTGATGGGTTAATATTAAATGGAAACATGCCCATTTTCTTTGTTGGAATGTTATTACCCGAACTGAAAAATAATATTAAAGGTTTTGTTGCAATTAATTCTACACATTTTGATGAAAAGGTTAAGGACGGTGAATATGATAATGATAGCAAAAAAATTGAAAAATGTGTTATTGTATATACTCATGCGGCTTCTGAATATATAGTTGGGCAATTGTTAAATTATAAATTGGAAAACTAAATTGTTTGTTCCTCTTATAGGTTATATAAATTATGAGGAACAAAATGAAAGAGATTAGAACATCACAAATAGGTTGGTTAAATGAATTGGCTGTTGCATATAAAGAACAAATTAGAGTGCTAATAATTGATGATGCAAATATTGGGATTGATCCAGTAAATCAGTCTATTTTCGCTATGGGTAAACAAAGTGAATTATCTCTGAATGAGTGGCTTGCATTGGGAGTGGCAATTGGTTTAAGTTCATCTGGCATTTATATGATAGTTGCAGGAATTGCAGATCCTGAACCAACTAGTAAATTGGGTTTATTAATCGGTGGCGGTGTGGTTTGTGTTGTTGGTGGAGGCTTTTCGGCAATTTGGGTTTTAACCGGTAAAAAGCCACCAAAAGTAACGCTTACAAAGAAAGGTTTTGAGTTGGGGTGGGAATAGAAAAAAATAAATAATAGAAATTTTAATCATATAGGAATTAGAATGACAGAACGAGAAAAAAAATATGGTGTAATACTCGGTGCATTGCTAAATGATATTGGTAAATTTGTTTGGCAGACGGATTCTCAATATGAGAATATTGGGTATAAAGAATTAAGCAAGAAATTCTTTGATGATAATATTTCTAGTAAAGCTTGCATAAGGCCTATCAAAGACTACATTACGGAAATATTATTACCTGAAAGCAGTAAAAAATTTACTTCCATTTTAGAAGCCAACGATGTTTTTCGTAAATCTGAGAGCAAATCAAGCGAAGAAAAAAAAATCAGAAAACCACTTGTATCAATTCTTTCAAGGATTAATTTTGAAGATCCAAGTAAACCAACCCCCAAAAAGATATTTGCTTATTCCCCTAAAGTATTAAGCGGATATGACATTTTTCCAGAAGAACAATCCAGTGTAGATTTTAATAATTGGCAAATAGATGAAAACAAATTAATAGCTGAACAAAAAGCACTATATGATATTTTCATTGAAGAAATTGCACTTATTCCAGATAATGAAATAACTACTTTTGTTGATTCATTGCTTTATTTGTACGAAAAACATCTATCATATGTAAATTCGAATATTGACTCTAGGTTATCAGATATTTCTATGTATGATCATGCAAAAACCATTGCTGCGCTTTCTGTGTGTAAAGAGTATGCTGATGATAGTAATAAAGCATTTTTAATTATTGCAGCTGATGTGAGTGGTATTCAAAAATTCATTTATAGTGAAAAAGAAGGGAAAAGTAAAAGGCTCAGAGGACGGTCATTTTACTTAGGATTAATTACAGAACTATTTTCAAATTACTTCTTAAAGGGTTTTGATTTACCTCGCACTAATATTTTAATGAATGGTGGTGGTCATTTTGTAATGATTGTGCCAAATAGCGAAGAGAATAAAAAGAAACTCCTTGAGTTTGAAAAGGAGATTCAAGAATGGTTCTACAATAACTTTAAAGGCGATTTGAATTTAGTTGTTAAATCAATTGAAGCTGATGATGAACTTTATAAAAATTTCCCAAAGTGGTATAATGAGATAACAAGCTTATTACTAATTGCAAAGAAGCAAAAAAACATTAATAACCTTCGTGAAACATTTGGTTATGAACTCGACAAAATGAATGTAGATGAGTACGAAACAACTTTAACTAAAGATCAAAAAGACGACTTAGGTAAAAAAGACAATAAGTACGAAAAGAATATGCATATACTTCTTTCCTTATTTGAAAATATAGGGCAAGTGCTGCCAAGCACAAAATATATTGTTCAAATTGTTGCAAACAAAGAAGAGTTGGAAGAATTAAATAGAGAGAATATAGGACAAAAATTATGTTTTCTATCTTTTCAAAAATTTGGAGTTGGATATTATTTTACTGAAGATATTGACAAATTTATTGCAAATAAAAGCTCAAAGTCATTTGACAATGTAACTATACTTAAAATAAATAACACGGAGATTTACAATGATGAGAGTAAAAGACTATTAGGCAAAATTGTTGAATCTAACTCACCAATATCACTAGGTTATTTATTCATGGGGAACTATGCACCTATCGAAAATTCTAAAGTTGTGGAATTTGAGGAGCTTGCAAAAATGAATAATGAGGTGAATGGTGTAAAACTATCGTATCCTTTACTTGCAACACTGAGAATGGATGTAGACAATCTTGGTGCTATATTTAGTCAAGGGCTTGAAAATTCTGAAAATGATGGGTCTATAAGAACTCTTTCACGCACTGTTAGCTTATCAAGAGAGTTTAACCAATTTTTTGGGTGTTACCTAAATAGTTTAGCCAAGAAATGGGGCACATACATAACCTATTCTGGCGGTGATGATTTGTTTATTGTTGCATCGTGGATTAATTCAATTGGATTTGCTTTAAATGTAAAAGATGATTTCACAAAATTTGCTTGTGGAAACCCAAATGTTACAATCTCTGGCGGGCTATTTCTTCACAAACATAACTATCCTATAGGTCGTGCTGCAGAATATGCGGGCGAAGCTGAAGAGAAAGCAAAACATAAGTTTGAAAATGAAGAAAAGAGTAATGATAAAAATTGTTTCTCAGTTTTTGATAGAGAATTCAAGTGGGATGAATTTGAAAAGTATTATAATTATGGTAGGGAACTGGACGAACTTGTTGACAGGGAAAATAGACCAATAGCAAAGGAAGAAGAAATAAAACCTAGCTTTTTACATTTTCTGCTCCAGCAATCGAAGCAAATGTTTGATAAAAATGATGAGTTTGATGTAAAGCTATATATCGGACTCATTGCAAAAATACGTTACTATATTGCTCGAAGAAAAGTGGATGCTAAAAAGATAAAGGAAGTTGAGAACAAAACAACAACAAACAGAAAGGCGTTTGTTTTATCAAAATTAGTAAATCATTCTGATTCTGAAAAATATTTGGAAAATTTAATCATTCCCGCCTCATATGTAGTATTGAAGAATAGAGATAATAAAAATAAATCAAAAAAGGAGATTTAAATTATGGCAAGAGTAGATTTAAATGGTGTAAGCGATCTTTCAACACTAAAACCTGAAGATATTGATTCTATTAGCGAGAATTATGGATTAAAACTTGCAGATAGAAGAGAGGGAATTAAAACAAATCAAGTTCGTAATATTTTTTCAACTGTGTTAGCACTTAGAACAAAATTGAAAACAGAAAAAGGATTTACGGAAGAAATTCATAACGATTTGGTTTTAATTAAACCAAAATTAGCATATGCTGCTGGTAGACAAAGAAATGTAAGACCTTTATATGAATTATTATCACTTGGCATAACTGCAGCTGTAAATTCAACAGATCAAGTTAAAGGTTTAGAGAACTTCATTCAATTAGTAGAATCAATTGTGGCTTATCACAAATTTCATGGTGGAAATTAATTTTAAAGGAGATATAAAGTTATGGCAAAGAAATTTTTAGCAAACGTAGTAATCAAAGGAAAAATGAACGTCCTAACTGGTTTGCACATTGGTGGTAGTAAAGAAAAACTTGAAATTGGTGGTGTTGATAGTCCCGTAATTCGTGACCCACAAACACGCTTACCTTATATACCAGGTTCTTCTTTAAAAGGCAAAATGAGAATGTTATTAGAGTTTGCATTGGGTAAAGTAATTGATGGAAAACCTTCTGAAGACGAGGAGATAACAAGAATTTTTGGAACATCTGCCAAAGAATCTGATATGGGCCCTACACGTTTAGTAGTACGCGATGCATATCCAGATAAAGAAACAATAGAGATGTGGAAAAATTTGGATTCAGAATTGCAGTATACAGAGTTTAAACCTGAGAATAGCATTGATAGAATTACATCTGAAGCAAATCCAAGATTTTTAGAAAGAGTAGTAAAAGGTTCAAAATTTGACGTTGAATTTGTTTACAGCATTTATGATTGGGAAGACAATGACAATGACAAAGTCAAAGGCAATGTTGACGAAAATAATTTAGGAAGAATTTTTGAAGCCCTTCGTTTATTAGAGCACTCTGGTTTAGGTGGAAATATTTCAAGGGGTTACGGACGCATTGAGTTTAAAATACTCGAGCCAATTGTTATTAAGCAAAAAGATTATCAAGATGGTGGAGAGAACTATAAAAAAGCAGAAGAATCTCTTGATGGTAAAACATTAAAATCCTTAACTGAAATTAGATTGCCTAAAGTATTAGAAGAGGCTTAAAAATGAAGATAGTTTATCTAAAACCGAGAGCTTCTTTTCGGGATAATCTTCGTTCGGATACTCTGTGGGGTTTAATTTGTTGGGGAATAAAAACGGTCTATTCGGAAAAGGAATTAGAAAAATTTATTTCTGGATATAGCGAAGGGAAAGTAGTGAAAATCTCTTCATCTTTTAGGTACATAACTAAGGATGATAAAAAGGAACTATATTTTCCACGTCCTATTTTAAAGCCACTTAATTTGAATGAGTTTTTTGAAAAGAATGACATAACATTAAAGAAAGAGAAAGCGGATTACATCACAAAAATTAAAAAGTTCAAGAAAGCAACAATTGTGAACAAAGAGAACTTCTTAAAGTTTCTTTCTGGTGAGTTTAATGAACAAACTTATTTTTTGAGTAAAGAATGGGAAAAGCGTATTGATCCTATTAAGAGAGAAGATGTTTTACATAATTCAATTAACAGGTTAACAAATACAACTTCTAAGGACGATGCATCTCTTTACACAACTTCAGAGTCCTTTGCAAAGGATGGTGGTCTTTTCTTTTTAATTGATGGCGACGAAGAACAAATAAAAATTGTTGAAGGAGCATTGAGATATTTCGACCATATTGGATTTGGTGGTGATGCTTCAATTGGTAAAAATAGCTTTGATGTTACAACTGAAGACTTTTCCTTTCCTGAAGTTAATGATGCAAATGCTTTTATTACACTTTCTCTATATTCACCAGCTTCTGAAGAGATAAATAATTTTGCTGAGGAGAAAGAAAATGTTTGGTACGATCTTGAAACGCGTAAAGGCAAATTTGGTGGACAATATGTTAAAGCAAAAAGCTTTTGGAAAGATTCAATAATAATGTTCAAAGAAGGTTCCGTATTTAATTCCTTAAACAAAGAGAATTATGGAGAAAATAAGATCGTAAAACAGAAAAGCAATGATAATGATTTCAACATTTATCAATATGGATATGCTTTTAATTTACCAATAAAACTGAAGTGAAATTATGAAACTTAAATTACATACAGTAAGTCCCGTTCATATAGGAACAGGGAATCAATTAGAGCCTTTTGAGTATATAATAGAAGATGGTATTTATTACAGACTAGATCAAAACAAAGCATTTAAAATTGCATTAGAATCACATCCTGATTTCCCTGATAAATTTAGTGATTGGATTGATAAAACCTCTACTAATCATAATAAGTCAAGAGATAACGCTCAACAAGCGGAGATTAGACGTAAATTTAATTTTAAGTATTTCTGCGAATCTGTTCTTAACGATTATGAGTTAACAGATAGAATCATGGAAAAAGGATATGCATATAAATGTGATGCTCCATATGGATTACAAGAAAAAAAGCAAGTAAACGAATTACTTAAAGATGCTAACAATAATATTTATATTCCAGGTAGCTCAATAAAAGGGGCACTACGTACCATATTAATGTGGAGAGCCTTCAGTAATCTTGATGATAATTCCAAAGTTAATCTATTAAAAAGCACTACAAACTCTAATGACTTTAGAACCGCAAAAGGCAAATACCTTGATGATTCATTAAGCAATGAGCTTTTTGTTTGTGGTAACAAGAAAAGATTTAAAGGAAATGAAGAAATAGATTTTTCAGATATCAAATTTGATATAATGAAATTCATCCATGTCTCTGATGCTACAGCTCTTAACGCTGAAATGGCTGTTTATCCTTCCAATCTGTACTTAACTAATAAAGTTCCACAATCACAAACTCCGGCTTTAGAGGTTATTGAATTCAATTCTTCATTTGAATTTAATATTTCTATTAATGAAAGTGAAGTGAGGAGAGTTTATGAAGAATCGATGAAAGGAACAACCTGGATAAGCTTTGATAAAAAATTCAAAAGTTTATTTGGATTTTATCCTCACGAAGCAGATACTAATAAATTGGAAGAAACAATTGTTGAATCTATTAAAACTACAGTCTCAGATTTTTATATTGCTACATTCAAACGTGAAAAAAAATGGTTTTCTCTTTTTAAGAAAGAGGTGATTGAGAACAAACGCTCTAGGAGTAATGCTAATATTGAATCAATTAAGGATTTTTTTGAAGTTTATGAAGAGATTCCAATAATGTTCAAAATTGGCTGGGCTTCTGGTTTTGCGTCAACTACCATTTTTGATGCAATTGAATCAAATGATGCAACAAGACCTTTTGCTCAAAAAATATTTGACCAATTCAAGATTGGAATACCTCCAAATAAAAAACGTGATCCAAACGTTAATCTTGCAGATGTTGCAAAATTCCCAAAATCAAAACGATTTATTGCTGAACATGAAATGACACCGCTCGATCCTTTTGGTTGGGTAGCTTTGTTGGATGAAGATCAAAATTTGGATTTAGAATAATGGCTGATGATAGACTATTTTCTGAATTGAAACAAATAGAATATTCGATTTCATTGGAATGGGATAAATACCCTAATGAAGTTTTCGAATTATTTATATTTCTAATTTATTTAAAACATTTACATATTGTTTCTCCCATAACAAACAAAAAGTTAGTTATTAATTTTAATAAGAAAGAAAATAGTAATAGTGAAAGCGAAAGTGAAAAATATCATTTTATTTGGGAAGTATTGTTAATATCTGATTATGAAAGTAATTTAATAAAAATTATTAAAGATGTTCTGCCTAATAATCATACTAAATATCAAAACTTAATTAAAGAGCCATCTCCACCTAATTTTACTAATGATGAGAAAGCGAAGGAATATAGCTTAAAGAAATTTGATGAATCATTAAAACTATATGATGAAGTAAAAAAAGTTATTTTTCTCTCTATTAAATTTATTGATTCAATAAAGTATATCTATGATGCTAATATTATTAAAGAACATATATACAGTTATCTTACAGATGCGAGTAGTCGATTTGTGACATTTCTTCCCCTGTCAATGATACCGCCAGATATTTTTGAATTATTCATGAAGTTATCATATTCTCATATAGAGAAACTCCACTTATCACATTCAAATAATATTATTAATATTGTTCAATTAATAAAAGAAAATTCGTCTTTAACTGTAATATTAAAAAATATTGATTTAACAAGTTATATCTTGCTTAATATGTTTAATATTGAATATATAGGTGAAAATGAAGCACATACCTCATCGACGGTGCTTATTTCAGATTTATCTGAAATAAAAGAAGAAAATATTAAAATCGAATTAGATAGGATTGACGTTAATCGTTATAAAAAAACATTTATAATTGTTAGTAGAAAAAATGGTGGATACGAATTTATTAATGAGTTTTTAACCTTATGGGCAAACAGAGAGGTACTCAGAACTATTTTGTATTCTCCCACTCAAGATACAGTTATTTTAGAATTTTATTCATCGCCCGTATCTAGCAAAAAAAAAACAATAAAACTTTTTTCTATTGGTGAAATCATTAAACATGATACTTCAAAAGTAGAATCCTTTTCCGATTTTGACAGCACACATTCTAGAATTACAAATGAGGATTTTCTCCAAAACGGCATCAGTTTTGAACCAATTTTCCAATTGTCACATTACAAAATAAATATTGGTGATCTTATAGATGTTTTTTATGGACATACACGACTAAATATTAAGATTTCTAGGAAAAGAAAAAGCAAAGAAATAATTACAGCGGTTAATGGTGAATCGATTATTACAAAAGAAGATATTCTCAATGAAGAAACAGATACAATAAATTCATTAAAATTAGTGAAAATAGAACCTGGTGTGAGAAATGAATTCTTAAAGAACAAATCTATTATCTTATCTATTAATGATGGTCATATAAGAATTAAAAAATTTATGCCAACTACCATTGTAGATAAAGTATTGGTTGCTCAAGGGCTATATGCACTAATTTTAAAGGATAATAAATTTGAGTTTGAAAGTGTCTATAATCAACTAAATTCTGCAAAATTTCTTAAAAAATTTCATGAAAAAGTTACCTCAATTAAGCAATCAAGTAAAATAATTGAAATTTTGCTTAGTGAAGAAATAATGTTGTCCACAAAAAAAACTTCGGAAATGAAAGCAATTGCTGAAGAAAATAAAACAAAAAGTGAAAAAAATATATTAAATGAGTTCAGGCATAATACAAAAGGAAAGATAAACAGAACTATTCAAGATGTTGATGAGTTGATGGATTATTTAAAAAATAAAAATTTATTGAATGATCTATTATATGACGAAAATAATGCTGATATAAATGATATACCCAAAATATCAGCAAATATTCAAAGCCTTTTAACGAGGATTTTGGATGATCAGAAATATGTTCAAAAATATTTGATTCATATTAAAGAACTATTTTCTGAAATTGAATATGATAAATTTGAGACAATTGATATTGTCGAGGAGCTAACAAAAATTAAGTCAAAATTAACAAAATCCAATTTATGCTTGATATTTCCAATGCAATTAGGTGTATTTAAAATCTTTGCTCACAAAGTTTATTTTATGGAAATAATAGAGCAATTAATTGATAATGCAGAGACTTACGCTTTTCCTGATAAAAAGAAAAAAGGCATATTGAAATTTGACTTAGAAAATATTGGAGAAACACTTAGAATGATATATTCTAATGATGGGAAGAAGTTCACAGTTTACGAATCAGATTATATAACTATGGGAAAAACAACCATAAAGGGAATTGGTACCGGTTACGGGGGGGCTATGATTTTTAAATATATTACAGCATTCAATGGAAAATTAAAGATAATTCCTTGTGAATCTATGAAAATTGAATTTAGTTTTCCGACTAATAAATCGAAGGAGATTTATAATGGGAGTAGGATTTAAAAGGAACTTTGTTCTAATCGTAGATGATGATAATGAAGATTATAAATTAATAGCAAGAGAATTTAGCAAATATAATATAAAATCATTTTATGCTATGAGTGCGGAAGAAATGGAAGTTAAAATACATGAAATATATCATAAGCTAACAGCCATAGTCTTAGATATAAAGGGTAAAAAGAGTAAAGACCAAAGTATTGAAAATCCAGATTTTATAAATAGAGCGATTAGAATTCTTGACTCTAACCCCAACTATAATAAAATCAAAAAATTTATCGCTTCAGGTTCTCCAGACGATTTTGATAAATTTAAAACGTTCAATAGCGAAATAATGGCTTATACAAAAGACCTTGGAGATTTAAATCTTTTAGCAAAAGAAATAGTTATTTATGGCGACAGTAAAGATGAAGTATTAATAATGAATGAATATAAAGATATCTATGAGGCGATTTCAAGGGTAAAGTTAGGCAATCAAAGAGAAAGAGATTTACAAATAATCCTTTTGAATAAAGAAACTAAAGATAAACGGGAAATCACAAATTATTTAGGGTCATTAAGAAGGATAAATGAGTATGTTTATAAAAGTATTGCCCAAGTAATACCAAAGATTGCGAATGAATCAACTTTTGCTAAAATAAATAAAGAGCTTGCTGGAAATCGTGATTATCACAATTGCGCAAAAATAACCACTAAATTTTATTATAAAGATAGTGCTATAGAACGTGCAATCCAAACTATTCACTGGATTGGAAGTGCACACGGTGCTCATGATGATGAAACATTAGAATTAACAGACTTAGCAATTGATTCTCAAAATTTCCCAACAAACTACACACTTAAAACGGTTTTATATTCGTTATTAGATGTTATACTTTGGTATGATGGATTTATGTACAAAGTGCAAGTAGAGGGAACCAAAAAATAATGCATAAACTAATTTTAATACTTGGAACTGGTCAGGGCGTTTTAGAAAAAAAACTTGAACAAGATTATAGAACAGCAGATTATTATTTTGAGGATATGCCAGAGACTATTATTACTACACCGTTTGTTGGTGAAGCAATAATAACTGCTAAAAAAAGTGATTATGAGGAAGTCTATATTCTTGGCACAAAAGATTCTATGTGGGGTACGCTATTTGCAAGAGCAATTGGGGAAGAAGCAACTGAGAAAGAATTTGAATCGTTTGAAAAGTTAGTAGATTCTATAAATAATGATACTCTTAATGATGAAGAAAATTTATTGCAAAATGTCGCCGAGCGATTATCACTCTATTATGGTGTGAAAACTTTTTGTAAATTAATTTCAGTTGGTGCTAATAAGAATGGACAGTGGGAGACTTTTGATAGAATAATAAATATTCCAGAAATTGGGGATACGCTTTCAATTGATATCACACATGGGCTAAGATACCAACCTATGATTCTTACTATGGCTCTGTTTTATTTGCAAAGTATGTTGAATATTAAAATAGAAAATGTTTTTTATGGTGCCCTTGAGCTAAGCAGTAAGTATTTCAATGGGAAGACTCCCATAATGAATTTAAATTCATTAGTGAAAATGATAACTTGGACTAATGCAGCATTTGCTTTTTCACGTTATGGTGATACTTCTGTTTTCAATACAGTTATGGATGAAGAAAAAAACTCTGAGTTTCTTAAGCGCGCAGAGTATTTTAGTAATGTACTTCAGTTAAATACAGTTGCAAATATTAGAACAAATGCAGACAACTTTATTAAAGCAGCGAGAAATATTGAAACGAACGAAAATGACCACAAAGCTTTTAATTTTGTAAAAGGAGCTATCTTAGATTTTCCAAACATGATTATAAAAACTGAAACAGAGTGGGAATTGATGCTTCTTTTATCTGAAAAACATTGGAAAAATCAACAATATGGTCTAGCTGTTCTATCATCATGGGAAGCAATAATTGAACGTTTTGCAGCGATTTATCAAGTTGATGTTCGTAATAGTTTTGATAATTACAAAAGAATAAGTCAAATAGCAAAAGATAGACGTGCTTTAAAAAATATTGGGAAAAAGATAGGCAATTTCCGAAACTCGATTGCACACTCTGAGACAGAGAAATCATCTGACCCAAATAGAATTGTTGACTCTTTCCCTTATTGGTTTAAGCAATTAAAAGAAATACTAAATAGCAATGAACTAAATAATTTACCACAAAAATTAAAATTTTGATTATATGACAAATCCCCCTAAAATATCACTATACAAATTCAAATTTACGATTCAAGTTCTTGAAGATATGCATTTACCCGAATACAAAGGTAGCATGTTTCGTGGTGCTTTTGGTTGGGCTTTTAGACGAGCTGTTTGTGTAACGCGTAGACCAACTTGTGAAAATTGCATAATTAAAGAAAATTGCAGTTATTTTAAAGTATTTGAAACGGAAATTGCAGAAAACACTATTCACTTTTTAAATGGAGTTAAAAAAGTTCCACATCCATTTATAATTGAACCCCCTTTAGATGAGAAAAGAGATTACAAGAAAGGCGATTTGTTGGAAGTGGGGTTAACTCTTTTTGGAAATTCAGTTAAGCAATTTGCATTTTATGTTTACACATTTCAGCAAATGGGTGAACAAGGAATTGGATATAAAAGGGGTAAATTTAAGCTTTTATCAGTATCTAATCTTGACTTTGAAGAGAAAGAAACAACTATTTTTACGGAAGCAAGCGGTAAACTAAAAACCAATTATAGCGAAATTAACGAACGCAAAATTTTATCAGATGTAAAGAATACCATAGAAAAAATTACACTTAACTTTGTTACCCCATTTAGATTGCAATTTGGCGGAAAAGTCTTCCAAAACAGCGAGAAACTTAATACTCAAATTGTGCTTTCGTCTTTGCAACGTAGGGTTATTTCTGTCTCTCATTTATTTTGTGAAAATAATGTGGAAGATTTTATAGATATTGATTTTTCTGGAATACGAATTATTGAGAATAACCTAGAATATAAATCTGTTGAACGGTATTCTAACAGACAGAAGAAAAAAATGGAGATGGGTGGTTTTATTGGTGAAATAACTTTTGCTGGAGATATACAAAAAGTAATTCCAATAATTTATCTTTGTAAGGAACTTAATGTTGGCAAAAATACTGCTTTTGGATTAGGGAAGTATATTTTGAAACAATGAACTACATTATAGCATACGATATTGAAAAGCAGAAGGCACGAACAAAAGTTAGTAAAAAACTTGAAGCCTTTGGCTTACGTGTGCAGCTAAGTGTATTTGAATGTGAAATAAATAAAAAAGAACTTAAAAAACTTAAGGATGAAATTGAAGAACTAATAAATAGCAATTCCGATTCGGTAATGTTTATTTATAATTGCAAAACGTGTAGTGAAAAAAGAAAATATATTGGAACACCATTTATAAAAAAGACTATTTCGATGCTGGAGATTTAGAAATATAGTAATTACAAAATAGCTTTAGGAATTGTTTTGTTCTTCTATATTTAAATTTGTTAGGGAAAAACGCTTTGGTTTAAAAGACATAAGAAAAATACTCATCAAATTTTGTGATGGATTTAGTGCAAAATGATTTAATAAACATATTATCCAAAAATAATTTTGATACTGCTTGGAATAAAATTAAAAGTAAAAATTCTATGCATGGCATTGATAATGTTACAATTGATATGTTTGCAAAAAATTATGATAGCAATATTGATGAATTAATTTCAGAAATTAACGCTGATAAATACTACCCTGATCCATATCAAAAAATATTTATAAAAAAGTCTATAAAAGGATATAGACAAATTGGTATTTTAACTTTAAGAGATAAATTACTTCAAATTGTTGTAACAAATTATTTTTCAGAAACAATAGATGGAAAATTTGCAAATACTAGTTATGCATACCGCATTGGGAGAGGGCATGGAAGAGCAATACGCAGAGTAAAGGATTTTATTGACCGCAAAAACAATTGGGTATCTTCAATTGATATTGATAATTTTTTCGATTCAATTAACCGAAAAATATTAATGGAAATGATTGAAAAAGAGATTAAAAACAAAATTATATTAAAAATAATTGAAATGTGGGTTGAAATAGGTGTTATTTATAAAGAAAAATATATAAATACTAAAACTGGCATTGCTCAAGGTGGTGTTATTTCGCCGCTTCTCTCAAATATTTACTTAAATGGCTTAGACAACACGTTGCTTAATAAAAGAATAAATAATGTTCGATATGCCGATAATATTATTTTACTTGCAAAAACGGAAAATGAACTAATAGAAAATCTTCAATTTGTCAAAAATTATCTTAATACCCAATTGAAATTGCAAATAAATAAAATTGACAAAGAAATTGTAAACATTAGTCATGGAGTAACATTTTGTGGAATCTTTTTCCAAAATAGAAAATGTATTATCGATAGAGATAAATATTCTAAAATGGAACAAAAATTTGTAAAAATTATTTCAAACAATAATTTAGATAATATTGTAGCAAAATTACACGATAGTATAGAGGGAATTAGAAGATACTATTTAGCTTATGATACCGGTGGGCAAATAGAAGCTCTTGCAGATTTAATTATTAATGAAATTGTAAAGAAATCATTATTGCAAAAAGAAAATATTAGCAAAAACAAATTAATAACAGTTGTTAAAAATATTAAGTTTTATACTATTTTACCAAATAAGCCTCAGCAATATTTTATAAATATAATTAATAAATATTTAGGCGAATCTGAAGGAAAATATTACGACGAAACTGCTAAGCTTAAGCGTAAATTAGAAGTTAAAAGTAGAAAATTCACAAAAGTTTGGTTCCAAGATTTAGATCTTGTTGTTACTACTCCATTTAGTTCGCTTGGTAAAACAGGTGAAAATATTTCTATTAGACAAAAAGGAAAAATAATAAATCAGTTTAGTACTAATAAAATAAAATCAATTTCTGTAGCTGCAAAAGGGATAACAATTTCTTCAGACGCAATTATGCTTTGCTCTGATAAGAACCTAAGAATAAATTATTTTGATAATTTAGGAAGACCTTATGCATCAATAATACCTACGGCTACGCCAATGCTTTCATCTGCATCTTTTCAAATAGATTCACTTAAAACAGATAAGGTTAAAATTATTATTAAATCAATTATTATTGCTAAAATTAAAAACCAAATTAGCACATTAAAATATTTTCATAAAAGCAGAAAAGAGAGTTTGAATAATAATTTGTGGAATGAAGAAATAGAGAGGATTGAAAATAATTTAACCTCAATTAAAAATTTAAGTAACAATCTTGAGTTAGATGATTTTAGAGCTAAAATACTTGGTTACGAAGGTAGCTCGGCGTCTGCATACTGGAATTTATTTGCCCAACTTATACCCGAAAAGTTCAATTTTGACAAAAGAGAACATCAAGATGCAAAAAACTCGGTTAATATTATGCTTAATTATGGTTATGGTATACTTTATACTCGTATTTTAACTGCAATTACTCTAGCTGGGCTTAACCCTAATATCGGATTTTTACATAAAGAATTTAGAAATAAGCCAGTGCTTGTTTACGATTTAATTGAAAATTTTAGATCTACAGCTGTAGATAAAAATGTAATTGCATTTATAGCAAAAGCAGGTAATCTTAATTTTGAAAAAGATAGTTTTCCTAAAGAGGTAAAATCTAAACTTTCTAATAAATTACTAACTAAATTGAATACCGAGTTTTATTACAGAAAAGAGCTTGTTAGCTTAAATATGCTATTTGTTAAACAAACAAATGACTTAAATAAATACTTAAAAGATGAAATAAAGATATTTAAACCATTTTTATCTAAATGGTAGCTTTGCTATTTCCTGTTTGGTATTAAGGTAATAGAAATTAGCTTAGTTAAACCCCAAATATGCATTAGAAAAGCATTAATGCATATTCGACTAACTCGCTCTAAGCGTTTGTACTATTGTTCACTTAACCTTTTGGGTACAAACGCTAAGACCGAGTAAGTCGGGGCAAGTTCGCTTCTATATTGATTGTTCTTTTTCTAAAATTGTTTATTTTAATCCTATTGCATTATCCAGGTTAAATGTTCTTTGACATTTTGAATCTCATTTTAATATGAGAACTTTTGCA
>Ga0210046_1001143_pt1 | contig 21583 bp, 14 predicted proteins | sample CryGeyCG2114_250_FD_185461 | JGI IMG/M metagenome (GOLD analysis project Ga0210046, IMG submission 185461) | Groundwater microbial communities from aquifer - Crystal Geyser CG18_big_fil_WC_8/21/14_2.50 (SPAdes) (version 2) | ecosystem: Environmental > Aquatic > Deep subsurface > Groundwater ... | reverse complement strand
TTGCAAAGCTTTGTCTGCCGTCATTAATATCAACAGTACTGTGTCTCATTCGCGATTTGTTCGGCGGTCCTTCAAGTATATAATTGTTAAAAGTAAAATCGCGTTCTGATAAATATTTTTTTATGAATGGGAGAGCTTCCTTATTTTGCATTTCTCTTATTTCAAATGCAACATTGGGGTTTGTAGCAGCGCCAATTTGTTCGTTAAAATTCTTTATGTAGCCAAACTCCTGCCACTCTCCGTCATAAGGATAATATTCATGCACATCCAATGTTACTTCAAACAAATAGTTGTTGAAAAACTTGTGGAGCGCTTCAGTTTCCGGCTGACTCAACGTTAGATGATTACGATTTAGATCCTCTTTATTACTGTTGCGCCTTTCGTTTTTTTCTGCGCCGTCGGGATTTAACAGCGGAACAATAGCAAGATCAATTTTTTCGAATAGCGTATCAAGTTTGCCTTCGTAAATATCTTTCAACAATAGCAAAGCGCCTTCTTTCCCGGAAGGTTCGTTACCGTGCTGTTGCGCAGAAATCATCACTTTAATTTTACTTTTATCATTTCCAAATTCACCATCAGAAATTAAAAGAACCGGGATGATATATCCGCCTCCACTTTTACCGATTATTTCAGTTTTGATTTTGGGTGATGTTTTAATTTCATCAATAAAATAAACTAACTGATTGTATGAAGTCAGGCTGTCGTAATTATTTAACTCAAGCGGCAGTTTTACTTGAGCCGAGGCGGCTGCATATAAGAAAAGCAAAAATGATGTTAAATATATTTTCATGTTAAACTCTTTTATAGATTAATAATTTCAGATGTTTTAGTCGAATGAATTGCATTAATATTCTGCTGAAAGGGAGAGTTTTGAAAATTGGTTTTTATATTCACCTCAGCAGAATCATTTTTTGGGTTTGTATATAGTTGCCGCTTATTAAACTGTAAAAATAAACACCGGACGGAAGATTAGTCGCACTAAAATTAATTTGATATGTGCCGGGTTCTATTTCATCATTTAACAGTGTAGATATTTTTCTGCCGAGAATGTCAAATACTTTCAGCGTTACTTTTACCTCATCTCCGCTCATCCCGCCGCTAAGAAGTTGTGATGGTGGAATTGTAAATTTTATTTTCGTGTCAGGGTTAAACGGATTCGGATAATTTTGATGAAGCACAAAATCACTGATGGGTGTTATATTTTCTTTTATATCGGATGTATAATCAAACTTTTTATTTATTAAAGAATAAGACAGTCCATCTTTGCTTGTTAATGAATAACGAAGATTGTTCATCGCAGCAATCTGCCTGGGAGCAATTCCGCCGGGCATTCTGAATTGGGAGGAATCAACATAAGTAACACTGCTTGCATCAACTAAAAACAACGGCAGCAAACCTTCCGATAAAATTGAATTACTTAAATTAGATATTCTAACTAAATCATAACCATCTGCATAAATACCAAAACGGCTTCGCCCTCGCATTAATCCCCATAATACGGAAGAAACACGGTTCTCATAATAATTATTGTCCGCATAAACCTTCGGTTGAAATATTAAGTCCCCAAAAAGATTTAAGCCTTCCTTAAATGTCATTCGTCCTTCATAGGCAGCATAATTATCATTATCCGTATTATCTATAAAATATTTGCCGGCAGTTTTTCCGCTACTGCCGAACATAAAAACAGGTGCAGCGGAGTTAATCTTATTTACAAAAGACAATCCGGCAGCAGTAGTTGTATCATTCAGCAAATTTATCTGCGAAGGGTCATCTCCTGCAAAAACAAAAGCATCGGCGGCATTCATTTTTTGAATTGTGGAATCGTCATTTAATGATGCGTTTGTTAAAAGTAATTTTTCAACCGCGTATCCCTTCGAAATTATTTGTGATGCTATTGCATCTGTAGTTGAGGAAAATGAAGGATAAGAAATAATTGTAGCGATGGCAGGATTATAAGCTCCTAAAAAGCTGTCTAAACTATAAGCAAGCTGAACCGGAATGTTATCACTTCCCGTAAGCCAAATATCTGTCAGCGGCAATTCATCAGCGCGGGAAGTATCAACAGCTTTTGCCGACGATGGGATAAATGCAATTTGCTCTGAATTCAGATCAAACTTCCATCCGTCCGTTAGCTGATCGCATTTTAGATTTTCAATTACAAAATCGCTACTTATTTTTGAGAAGACTGTTTTTTCATCGGCGGTAAATATCGATACGCTGCCTGTCCCCATTACTTCGGCAATACCGTTAGAATTAATGCAGAGTGCTGTTTTATCATCAACACCGCATCCGGTAACAATGTGGTTTTTATCGTTAAAATATTTATACATCATTGCAATAAGTCTGCCGTGCCTTCCGCGCTCGGCTACATGCGTGTCAAATAAAACATTCGGGACTAATTTTAAGAAATCATCATCAAGCGAAAGCGATGAAGCGGTTGGATTAGTCAATGCGGTTTTGGAATCCGGGGATGCAAACTGAGCCGAAAAAACTATTTCGCCAAGCACCATTGCTCCGGCGGAAGTGCCTGCAATAACACCGCCGTTTTCAAACACATAGCTAATTGCATCTTCAGTTTTTGTACCCTTCCAAAGATTAACATACTGCCACTGATCGCCTCCTCTTAAAAAAATTACTTTAGCAGTAATCAATTCATCGTAAGTTGATTGAAGATCAGCAGAAGCGCGTGAAGATATTTTTTTATTATAAGAAGATGATGCACCAAGTGAAACAAAATAATTAGGCAGCCAGCTTGTAGCATCCCCGTAGGATAAAATTATAACTTTACCGCTGTCCCCTTTTTCTACCATCCAGTCGTAAGGTTCATCGCTCCAGCCGCCGTTGTCTTCAGGACCACCTCCTACAGCGCATATATATCCTTGTGCGTTTAAAAAACTTGCAAGAAGAAGCGAACTAATAAATATCTTTACAAACAAATTCATCTAAAAAGATAAACCAAGTGAAATTCTGTGAACACTCGGAAGTATATCGTAAAAAGAAAATGCGTAATCAAATTTAATTAAACTGCCGCTGAAAGGAAGATTTGCGCCGGCGCCTGCAGTAAAATTTTCGTCATCGTAATTATAACGGTAACCGCCGCGGACAAAAAAGCGGTCGAAGAATGATATTTCGCTTCCGAAATGAAGACGTTCCTTATTGTCATTTGGATGAACAGCATCAATTGCTCCCCGCATTTTAATAAATTGCGCTGTAAAAATATCGAAGCAAATACCTGCCTGAAAATTAAGCGGCAGAGCAAATTCTTCGGTCTGCAGTCTTGCTGGCGCCAGCCTGCTAAAGGGATAATTTTCATCTCTCATGTGAACGAGATTCAAATCCGCGCCGTCAAATTTTAAATCGCCGCCGAAGTTGCTCATACTCATAGCAATAGTTAGGTTCTGAAAATCTAATTTATATTGCGTACCAAGATCGAATGCAACACCGTCTGCTGTTTCATTCCATATTCTTTGATAAACATATTTAACAGTTATGCCTGCGCTGAATCTGTCGGTTAACATACGCGCATAAGTTAAACCGAGAGCCATATCCATCGCATCAAAAAAACGACCGGTGCCGTTTGGCTGCTCCTCGGTAGTTACTTCCATTTTGTCTGTAGTAAATACAATCATCTGCGCTGCAAACACACCAACATCGGGCACGTTAAATGCAAGAGCCGCCGCATTAAAATCGAAAAGGGTAAACCAATCCATGTAAGAAAAATGAGCGTCGAAGGACTGTACATTTGTAAGTCCTGCAGGATTCCAAAATACAGCCGAGGCATCATCTGCCAGCCCTACGATAGCGCCCCCGAGACTTGCCGCACGCGCACCTACAGGTATCTGCAAAAACTGAGCGCCCGAGGTGCCGAGGTTTGGATTTTGTGCAATCAAAATAGAACTGAGTGCAATTATTATCAAAAAAACTTTTTTCATTTTATACTCCATCCGTATTTCATTCGAATGAACGGTTTATTTAATTACTGCAAATCTTTCAATGTGTTCTGCATCCTTAGTTTTTACTACATAGATGTAAACGCCAGGGGCAATTTCTCGTCCGCTTTCCGAACGTAGATCCCATGTTGCAGTGCCGGTTGTTGCGTTATGATAAAGTGTTTTAACTAAATCGGCATTTACAGAAAAAATGTAGATAGTACATTCGGGCGGCAGATTAATAAATTGAATCTGACGCAACGGCTCGCGTCTCAATTCGCCAAATTCAGGTTCGTACAGTGAAGACACTATATAAGGATTTGGTACTACACGAATAACATTCATATTGTTTTTAACTGTCTGGTTATCGACAACAGCGCCGTTAATTTTAAAACGATATTTATCCTGAATGTTAGGTTCAATCGGAACGATTGTTTTAACGGAAAAAACATTTCCGGCTTTAGGCGGATTTGAATTTGTAAACTCTACTCTCCCTTTTAATCCGTTAAAAATAAATGTTTCGAGATTGTAAAGTGAGTCTAACGAGGCTACAACTGCCATTGCGGAATCTTTAATTGATAAATTAACGAATCCATCTCCCGATGTATTTTTACCGCTGCCCTCAACGGAAAAAATAAATAATCCTTTTTGCACGGCTGCTTGATTATCAACGGTAAATGTTATTTCAAAATTGTCTGTGCCCCCTATTCTTGAAACGGATTGAATTATTTCGGGCTGCTCGAGTTGAAATATAACTCCATCCGGTGTTGACTGCGATTTACCGAGAACAAAAGGTCTGTTTTCAACCACCGTGTCGGTACTGTTTTTAACAACATAAACAGAGAAATTAAACGAGAGATAATCATCCTTCGAAGGTAATGAATCCGGGACTGCAAACGGATCAGGATTGTACATCTTAATTTCTATTCCTGGAATTACCGATCCGTTGCGTGAATAAGTGATGCCAGGATATGCACGTGGCAGATAAGTATTATCTTCTTTCAGAACATCTCCCGTTGTAATATCAACTATATCGAATATAGTTGTCGTCTTAAAAATGAATCCGTATTTACGGGGCAGCGTTTTTGCTGAATCAACAACAGTAGCATAAACTTGTGTTCTCAGTTTTCCCTTTTCCGTTCTAGGAACATAATTAAAACCTAACTCATAAGTGCTTCCGGCAATTTCGCTGTTGTCGGCAGGGTGAATGATTAAATCAAAATTGGAATTCCCATTTCCAATTTGTTCAACAATACCGGCGATTACCGGTGTTCTGCCAAGAGCAGATGATGAAGGGATAACTGCTTTTACATTTTTTAGATCGGTGCGGGTACCTTTTGCGCTTTCAAGACTTTCAAGATCATCACCACCCCTATCGTATGAAGTAACGGTATACCAATATTCAAATCCATTAACTACATCATCATCGGTAAAACTATATTGTAAACCTCTGTCTAAGCCGATATCATTTATCACATCGTAATCAGCAATTTGCTTCCAGTTAACGCCTTTGTCGTTGCTTTTATAAAGTCTGTAACCTTCAAAATCAAATTCGCCGCTAAAATTATCTTTGCTTGCTTCGGCAACGTCATTCCAGTATAGCGTTGCTTCACCATCGCCGGCACTTGCATAAAGTGAAGGAGTTGCTGGCGGCTTAGCAACTTCAAAATTAAAATCAAGAATGCGGTATGCTTCGTTTAATGACCGGTAAAGATCGGCTCTATCATCCCCGGCAATTATAGCCGTATAAAAAGTTAATGTTTCGCCCCGTTTTAACGCATACGGTCCCGAACTTACGTCGGCAACTAAGTCGGTTCCCCCGGCTGGGATAGTAGCAGGGTCATCAAAATGAAGATTTGAGCTGTTGCCAAGATGAAAATAAACACTGCCAAACTGAGAATTAAATAACGAAACATCTGAAGACATTAGACCATATTGAATAGTGTCGATATCCCTGTCGTCATAATAAAGGTTATAGTGCATATCGGTAACGCCAAGCTGCTGTCCATTCACTTCGGGTGTGCGAAGAAAAGCGATGCCCATTTCACCTACTTTTCCATCAGCCCATTCTGAAGAATAATTATCAGCGTCATAAAAGTAGAGGAAATTTTTTTCTTTATCGAAACCAAGTTTATCATCCTCATATTCGGGTACACCACCGCTAATATTGCCTATATCAATATCGGCATACAAACCGAAGTAGACGTTATTTAAATCAGCCTGCCCGTTATTTGTAATTAAATATTTAAAGAAAATAATATTCTGGGCAAACTTAACTCCGTAGGTATAACCAACCTGGTCTACCTGTATACCGAGTACTCTGATTGTATTATTGCTATCGTTGTAAGCACAGTAGCTGTCCTGATCCGAAACTATGATAGGATTACCATCCGCATCTTTAACAGGCCAGCCTTTAACAGGATGCCAGGTTTCTGGATTGTCGCTAAATGCTACCTGTGCTAAATCCGGATTTTGAAAACCATAAGCAGCCTCCCACTCTTCGTTGGTTGTGTATCTTCCCTGAACAACGTTTCCCGGTATGCCAACCATGGGATTAATTCTATAAATATAATGTTTACCGCTGTTGATGGGAAACTCACCCGATGGACCTTGTGTAATACGGCGCGGATAAAGCTTCCCGCGGTTTTCGAAAAATAAACCTATGTTGCTTGCATTATGAGTACCCCCTGCTCTATCGCTTATTCTTGATGATTTTTCGATAGCAATACTCTCTTCTTTACCATCTCGTCCCACCTGAGCAAAAGAAAGAGAGACGAAAAACAGTATAAGAACTGTAGAAAGAATTTTTTTCATATTCATTCCAAAATCTCTTTGTTATTAAAATTTAACTGAAGCGCCAAGCCGTATAGTGCGCGGCGGTCCGAAGTTGGATGGATCGCGCATGTATTCAACGGATGGATTTCCTTCAAAAGTGAAATCGGGCTCGCCGGTGTCGCCATAAACACTTAAAATGTTACGATGATCGGTAAGATTAAGAATCTCGGCGAAAATTCTTATTTTTAAATTGCCGGACAATTGGAGCTCCTTGCCGATTAATAGATCGATGTTATAAGTGCCCGGCTGACGAAGTGAATTACGTTCGACGAAGCCGATATCGCGCCCGCTTGGTGTGTATGGATAACCGGATGAAGCTCTAATAATCAAACTGAAATCGATATCCTCAAATATTTTATTTCCGAAAATTTCAGGACCTTCATTTGCCGGAATAGTAAAAGTTCCTAATGCATTAAATATGTGTGTTTTGTCAAAACTTAAAAAGTAGAGCTGGGTAGATTCCTGGGTTCCGGGATACTGTTCTGTTTCGGACGAGGCGCTCCCTTTTGCTACAGAATATGTGTATGTAATTCCGCCCGAAAAATATTTGTCCGGGCGTACATCAAGATTGACCTCAAAGCCCTTCATGTTGGCATAATCTTCATTTACATAAACAGTGTAACCGGTGTATCTGCCTTCAACAAACGGGAAGAAATATCTTGTGCCTATAAGACCGGTTACATCTTTATAATAGGCTGTAACATTCATAGCTATTCTATCTGTAAATTGATGAGCGATGCCAACTTCGTATGCAATAGTCCTCTGTGCATCAAGATCAGCCTGTCCGAATAATGGTTCGCGTACCTTCAAATCGTACTGCTGGTTTTCAAACAGAAACTGAAATTCAGGATTTTGGAAAAAATGCCCGTAAGCAAAATGGAGTTTTGTTCTATCGCTAATAGGATGAGCAATACCAATTCTTGGCGAAAATTGTGTTCTCGGTTTAACAGTAATTACTGAACCTTGAACTAAAGGATCGGCACGAAATGTTGCATTTGCATTTAAATAATCAAAACGCAAACCAAGGTTGATTACAAGATAAGTGAACTCAATTTTGTCCTGCACATAAGCAGCTACTTCAAAAGGCTGTGACTCGTAATTATTAATGTATGGATAATTACGTTTAGGGTCATAGATGCTGTATAATTTAACGTAGTGTTGTTTAAATGCACTTCCTAATTTAACTTCGTTAAATTGATTAATCTGCCATACAGCATCCACTTTAACATCTGCAGTAACTGTTCTGCTATCTGTTAAAGAAGGGGGATCTGCACGTTTAAGAAATTCAAACCCCGTTCCGATATCCTCAAAATAAACGCGTTCGTTTATAGAAAGATAATCTGCTGTATCTTTATTTATTCCGTTGTAGTATCCCTGATTAAAATAGGACAATCTTACATCATAGAAAAAATTGTTTGCAACCGTATGCGTAAAAGTAAAAGAACTCTGCCAGCTGTCAGTTTTACTTCTTGAATATTGTTCGGGAATAAATTTATACTCGTGCGAGTAACCCTGCCGCTTTCTAAGGCTGCCACGGTTGGAAAATGAAATTTTCATTCTCGGCAAAATATTAGAAGTTAGCTTTGTGAATAAAGTCCAATCATCATTAAAACCGAACGGGAGATAGCTACCTTCTTTATTTTGTTCTCCGGAAAAGAAAAACCTTAAACCCGTAACAACCGGTCCGCCGAGGCTTGATATAATGCGGGTTTCATGAAGGTCGGTATATCGTTTAACTCCAAATTCACTGCTTCTTATCTCAACCTTACCGTTAAATTTCTCGCCGCCATCGCGGGTTACAATATTAACAACACCGCTTAGTGCGTTACCATATTCTGCATTAAACGTTCCGCTTAGTAAACTCATTTCTTGAATTGCATCATTGTTAATTTGAGTGGCAAGCCCACCAAGCAAAGGATCCTGCACGTACATACCATCAACAAGATAAGCTACCTCGTTAGAGCGTCCGCCTCTGACGTGAAGATTTGAACCGCTGCCGACGACGCCCGCTTGAAGCGAAAGCATTTCTGTGAATGTAGAAACCGGAAGAGCTTCTATTTGATCGCGGCTTATTACGGATATACTGCTTGTTAAATCTTTTTGGATTAAGGGAGTTTGAGCAGTAACCACAACTTCACCAACCTGAATGGTGGCGGATTTTAATTGTGCAGAAAGTTCAGTTGTTTGATCGACTATTATTTTTACTCCCTCAACAACTGTTGTTTCATAACTCAGGTAACTTATTTTTATTTTATAACTGCCCGGAGGAATGTTAAGTATTACATAGCGTCCGTCAAAATTTGTAGCAGCACCGAGACCGGTACCTTCTATTAATATATTAGCACCCACTAAAGGTTCGCCGGTTTGTGCATCGGTTATTTTGCCGGTTAGTTTTCCGGTAGTACCCGCATAAATAAATGTTGAAAATATAATTGCCAGAACCAAGAGTTTTTTCATCTCTGCTCCGAATAAAATTTTTAATGTAAACTAAATAATTATCAATTCCTGTTTTTCCATTATTTCGCCGGTTTCTGCAAGTATCTTTTTTGCATTGGTTTTATTTTTATATGCACATGCTGTAGCAATTGCATTAATTAAAACAGAAATGGCTGCGAAAGAATTCGTAAATAACATGTTTTCGCTTTTTACAACTAAACTTTCGCTGCTGTAAAAAGTAATAGGTGAAGCATTTTTATTTGTTATGCTTATAACTTTTATTCCCCGTTGGCATGCAAATTTTGCTGCTTCCACCGTTTCTTTAGAATATGGCGGAAATGAAAACGCAATGATCAAATCATCTTTACCAAGGAATAAAATTTGCTCTTGAAAAATTGAATCTGTGTGTCTGAAAACAGCAGCGTCAATTGCAACCTGGGTTAGCTGGTAAGAAAGTATCTCGGCAAGCAAGTAGGAAATTCCGAGTCCTGCAGTATAAACTTTTTTTGATTTCAGAATCAGATCCACCGCACCATTGAAATTTTCACGATCAATGAGGGTTAGTGTGTCGTTAATATTGTTAATATCTACATTAGCGACAGAAGTAAGTAAATCATCTTTTAGTTTTTTGCTCTCAAGAAGGGGAAATATTTCTTTATGGTTAAGTTGGTTTTTTAATACACCGGCAATTGCATCACGCAACTGGCTATAACCGCTAAAACCAACCCTCTGGGCAAATCTAACAATTGAGGCGACGCTTGAATTTGTAGCTTTTGAAACTTCGTAAACGTTTAGAAAAGATATATCATCAAAATTATTGATAAAATACTCCGCTATCTTCCGCTGGTTTTTAGGTAAATCATCGTATGATTGTTCTATCTTTTCTTTTATTTCTTTATACCTTGCCATCTTCTTTCCGGTAATTAAAGTTAATGACTGCCTTCATTTGCAAGGCAGCCATTATCTATTAGATTATTTGAGGAGCATCATTTTCTTTGATTGGGTTTTATTTCCGGCTGTTAATGTATAGAAATATAATCCGCTCGCAAGATTTTGAGAGTTAAAATTAATTTTGTGTGTGCCTGCTTCCATCAATCCTTGAATCAACGAAGCAACTTCTTCGCCCATTGCATTATAAACTTTTAGACTCACATTTTCTTTTTGCGGAAGTATAAAAGAAATTGTAGTGGAAGGATTGAATGGGTTAGGGTAATTTTGAACAAGTGCCATTTCAGAAGGGACAACTTCTACTTCAATAGCATCATAGTATGTGAATGAGCCGTTAAAATCTATCTGCTTTAATCTGTATTGCAGCTTAATTCCTGTTTGGCTAAAGGATTCATCAGTAAAAGAGTAATTGGTTGTTTCTGTTGTTGAGCCAGCGCCTTTTTTAAATCCAGCTAATGCCCAGTTACTTTCGCCGACTACTCTTCTTTCAATTTCAAAGCCGTAGTTGTTTATCTCTGTTGCGGTTTCCCAATTGAGTGTAACTTTATTATTTAAAGAAGCTGCGGTAAAAGAGACTAATTCTACCGGCAGAAGAATATCCTGGTATTTTGCTACTGCTAAATTCATATTGGCAATCATCTCATTCTCTGTTGAACCAACTGAGACGGCAACATAAAAATTATATGTGTCATTCGGCTGCATCATTACCGGGCTTTGAGCAATAATAATAACTGAGCCGTCTGCACCCGCGGTAAATTGAGGATCAAATCCAATATTTTTTAGCCACATATAATATGCGGAATCGGTTCCATAACCGGTGAACCAATCAATTACTTTCATCGACGTTATGTTTGCAGAAAGAATTTTGTATCCTACCCAGGTAGTTTTGTGAATGGCAACAATCTGCTGAGCGGCATTGTAATTCACAATTTCACTACCGTAAGCGGCATCTATTTGGGGAATAATTTCCATCCCTATTCCGGTATTTTCTGCCGTGGTTTCTCTGTTTGTAATACTAAATTTTGCAATAGCGTAACCCGTTGTGCTCCAGCCATAAATATTAGCGTCCACTAAAACGTTCGGAGCTAAATTAGCATACGAGTTATCATAGGAGCACGTGATTTCAAAATCACTTAATGTAGGCACAGTTACATTTGCAGAAGGAGTAACACCGTTAGCATCCTCGGTATAATCAAAAACTTCATGCAGCCCTTGAGAGATAAGAATTGATGATCTGTCTATTTGTCTTGTCGCATTTGTCGGAGCTCCAATTCTCAATCGACCGTAGTTATTAAAATTCACACCGATACTTCCAGCTTCAAAACTTTGTGCTGGAATTTCGCCGGCAGCGAAAAGTAGAAGAATAACCGGCACAAAAAAGTTATAAAGAGATTTCATACATACACCTTTTATTTATTGTTGTTATTTAATTAAAGTCATCTTCATTGATTTAGAATATTGACCGGCATTTAATTTATAAATATAAATTCCACTTGAAAGATTTTCTGCCGTTAGATTAACAGTATGCAATCCAGCTTCAAGTGTGTTCTGGATTAACGATGCAACTTTTTGTCCCAGCAAGTTATAAACATCAAGGTTTACAAATTCTCTTTCAGGAAGTGTAAACGAGATGCTTGTGGATGGATTAAACGGATTTGGAAAGTTTTGCTTCAATGTAAAATCATTGGCAGCAAATGCAAAATCTGATTCTACACTTGTTAAAGTTGCATATTTTTGTACTGCGAGATTCATATTGGCAACCATGGCAGCTTCATCGCTTCCAACAGATATGCCGATGTAAAGTATTGTTGAATCGCCAGGAGCTAAATTAACTTCATCCTGCGAAAAAAATATAACAGCACCATCACCGCCGGAGTCAAAAAGAGTATCAATGGTTGCTGCGTACATCCAGTTGTAAATGTCCGTGTCAATTGTATCGTAACCGTCAAACCAGTCTATTGTTTCTAATGTGGTAATATTATTCGAAAGTAATTTGAAGCCTGTATGTGTTGAAGCAGGAAGACGGTAAATTGAAATTATTTCATCGTTCGGAATCCACTTCATAGTTTCAAGCCCGTAACTTCCTTCCACCTGTGCAATAATTTCCATTCCTATTCTGGAATTAAATGCAGATGCTTCCCTGCTAATTACAGTAAATTTAACTATCGAATATCCCCCGGTATTCCATCCATAAACTGTATTTTTAACAAGAACATCAGGCGGAAGATTTGACCATGCATTATTAGAACTTCCGTAAATTTCAAAATCGCTTAACTGCGGGTTAATTATATTTCGAACGGTATCTTCGTTATCAGCATCAGCGTTGTAGCTGTAAACTTCGGTGGGTGATTTTGTAACTATAATTGAAGACCGGTCGATTTGCCTTGTGGCGAGAGTAGGAGCAGCAACCCTTACTCTTCCGGCGCCGGATAACGTAATACCGATTTCGCCATTCTCAAACGATTGAGCGTTTAGGTCTAACTGCAAAAAACCTGCAATTGATAAAACAAAAAGATATTTGTAAAGAACGTTTTTCATAGAACCTCCGTATATTAAATGAATTTCATTGCCAGCCCATAAAGTAGGGCGGTATTAAAAGAAGTAAACCTAAAACAAGAAAAATTATTTCAAGCGGAAGAATCCACTTTGCCCATTTTTCCCATGAAACATCGGCAACTGCCAAAACACCCATTGTAACTGCCGATGTTGGGATTATCATATTGCTAAATCCATCTCCGAATTGAAACGCAAGCACCGCTGTTTGTCTTGTAACTCCAACTAAATCAGCAAGCGGCGCCATGATAGGCATTGTAAGCACAGCTTGTCCGCTGCCCGAAGGCACAAAGAAGTTTATCATAGATTGAACAATAAACATTGCTTGTGAAGATAATACCGGATGAAGTTCGGAAATAGGGTTTGATAAGCCGAATAAAATTGTATCTATTATTTTCCCATCCCGGGAAATGATTAGAATACCCCGTGCAAGAGCAATTACGAGAGCTGTTGAAATTAAATCTTTTGCACCTTGAATAAATGAATCTGTTATTTCGCCAAGAGTTAGTTTTCCGATAAGCCCAACAATTATTCCGGTTACTAAAAACACAGCCGATATCTCTTCAATATACCATTGATACTTCAACACTCCCAAAACGAGAACTACAAGTCCGAGAAGAAAAATATACAATACTCGTTTGTGCATTGCAGACAGACCGGTGTGTCCTTCTATTTCATCATAATTAATTTTTTTTCTTCTTTCGAGATCTTTTTGGTAGGTTGGACTTAGTTTTGGATCTCTTTTAATTTTTTTTGCATAAATCAGAATAAATATTATTGCAACTACTGTGGTAATAATCCATACAAATATACGATAAGGTAAACCGCTGAATAGTTGAAGTCCCGCAATATCCTGGGCTATCCCTATAGTAAACGGATTTAAAAAAGCTCCGGCAAAACCGGCGCCTGCTCCCACGAATGGAATTGCAATTCCTACTATCGAATCATAACCGAGCATTAGAGCAAGCGGAATAAAAACTAAAATAAATGGAATGACTTCTTCACTCATTCCGAATATCGCCCCTGCAAAAGAGAATAATGTAACGAGAATCGGTATTAAGAACATCTGTATTGATTTTGACTTTTTATGTGCTTTTGCAATACCAATAATGGCGGAGTTAACAGCTTCGGTTTTTTGAAATACACCGAATGCACCCCCCACTATAAATACAAAACCGATTATTAAAGCGGCATCTTGAAAACCACGAATGGGTGCAAAAAGTACGTCGTCAAAAGATTGTGGGTTACTTTCAACATAACTAAATGAACCTTCTACAACAACTTCCCTGCCGTGAAATTCTGTACGCTCAAATTCACCGCCGGGTATAATCCATGAAAAGACAGCAACTAACACAAGTAGCGAACTTATAATGACAAATGTATTCGGTGATTTAAGTTTTGCTAATTTCATTTTATTATAATTTTTTTCTTCAAATCATACTTCTGCCCATCGGTTAGTATGTGCATTTTTATCAGTGATGAAGAAAATTGATTAGAATCATTTTTTGTTTTTACGTCGACTTCAGTTGCATCGTACACTATCACCTGGCTTTCTCCGGTTACTTCGAAAGTATCGTCGGGATAAATAATAATTGCAGTTGATTCATCAATCCCAATTCCTAATTTCTCCGGGTTTTCAAGTACAACGCTTATAAGGCGGTTGTTTCTTTTTCTTTTGATGAAATGCTGGTCAATTACTGCATCGGCAACAAATCCAAATCCTTCGGCGGTTTGTATATTTTTTGCCTGAATAGAATTAAAATAATTTGATGAGTCTTTATTTATTAGCTCTTCTCCGGTTATCATAATGCTGCTCATTACGGCGGCGCCGGCGCTTGTCCCGCTAATCACCCCGCCGTTATTATATACTTCTTTTATTTTATCAATAAGTTTTGTCCCGAGTAAATCTTGAGTCAATTTGTTTTGATCACCCCCTGAAAAAAATATTAACTGCGCTCCCTCAATTTTGGAGAGGTTTGAATCAGCATCCGCATTTTCTTTGTTGAAGAAAAGAAAATCGCTATTTGTACATCCAAATTCTTTAAACTGTTTTATCTGGTATTCTGCCGTTCCCTTTTTATCACTGCTTGCATTAGGGATTACAATTACCTTTGCCTTTTCACCGCCGGCAAGCAGGACAAGTTTTTTCATAATTTTGTCCGTTCTGTTTCCTCCGCCGATAATAAACAAAGTACCTTTCTGCTGCGCAGATATTTCAAAAGTTAAAAGAAGTATTGTAAGAAAAAGTAAAGATTTTTTCATTTATTTTCTTTCATTAATAAATGATGTGCAATCTCTGCAGTTTTAACGAGATCCTCTATTAAAATTAGTTCCTCGTTGGAGTGAGGGTTTTGCGCACCGATACCAAGATTAACAGCTGGTATTCCATTTGCGTTAAGTGAATTAGCGTCACTCCCGCCGAGAGATACTTTAGCTTCAGGAGTTAATCCGGCTATTGATAAAACTTCTACTGTGGTTTTATAGATCTGTGATGTTTCATCAAACTTGTAAGGTGAAAAATCCCAATCCGCCTCAAATATTACTCTGCCGGAAGAATTGTTGACAGTTAAATCAAAAATATCTTTTATTTTTTTAATTTCTTTTTCTATCTTTTTTATCTCAAAAGACCGAACTTCGCCTTCAATAAATGTAATTTCGGGAATAACATTTACAGCGCTACCGCCTTTAATTTTTCCAATATTTACTGTTGTTTCCTCATCAATTCTTCCCTGCCTAATTTTGCTTAAAGCTTCAGCGGCAATTTGTATAGAATTAACCCCTTTTTCCGGCGCTATTCCCGAATGTGATGCTTTACCAATTATTTTTATTTTAAAACTCATAGCACCGCATGCACTGTTTATAAAATTGCCCGGCCTGAAAGCGGAATCAAATACAAATCCTGTTTTTATATTTTTATCTAACTTGAGATTTTTAGATCCAAGAAGCGTTGTTTCTTCGCACGTGGTAAATGCTACGGTAAAATCTTTTGCACTGCCGTTGGATAATTGTTTTTCTAAAGTATAAAGAAGCACAGCAACTCCAACTCTGTTATCAACACCAAGTATTGTATTTCCGCTCGAAGTAATTTTGTTTTCCGAAACAATAGGGGTTAATTGTTCGGTAGAACGGGCTGTGTCCATGTGGGAAAGCATAACAAAATTACCACCGCTGCCCGATTTAATAATTATGTTTCCGGTATTACTATTTGAAAACTTGTTTGATTTGTCTTCGGTTATCTCAACATTTTTACATGAGGAAAGAAATTTACGGATATAATCGGCAAGAGGTTTTTCGCGCCCGGATAAAGCATCAATTTTTATTGTTTCTAAAAATATTTCGATTAGTCTATCGGTATCAATATGAAGCATAATTTTCACGTAAATGATATTTTGTAATTTTTGTTACAGAATTACGAAAAAATTTTTAATAAGTCAAGAACTATTATAAAATATTCTAAATTTCTTGAACAACAAATTCACTCATTCTCAATTTTTTCTTCTTCCGCCGGTTTTTCTTTGATGTACCCCTCTTTAACTAAGTTATCGAATGACTTAAATAGTTTTATAGTCACCTCGTTTGAAAAGTTATAACCGACAGATTCAATTTTAATACCGTTTATTACTTTGGTTAGTTTTATTGATGCAATAAGTTTGTCGTCTGCAATTAGGTCATGCTCAATTTTGGTTTTTTTCGCGGGAATGTTTGTCAAAGCCCAGTAGATTCCCTTTTTAGCATTCGTAAATGATGCTTGAATATCTTCTTCAATTTTTGATTGAGAAAACGATATAGCTGAAAACAACCCAACAAGAACGAAAAAATTAAACTTATTCATAGTTCTCCCACAAATATTTTTTTTTGATGAAATATAATATTCGTATTTTATAAATGCTATATTTTTAAAAAATTTATTTGAGGAATGGAATGTGCATTAAAGTATTGCTGTTTGAAATTTTATTATTCTTCTCAACTGCATTGACTCAAAATATCACCTGGCAAAAACTTGCAGAAGATTTACAATTCCCCGAAGGACCGGCATGGAACGGCAGTGCATTATTTGTATCAAGCTGCTACGGTGGTTATATAACAAGGATTGAGGGTACAGTAGCCGAAACATTTATTGATTCTTCAATGAAACCTTTCAATGTAAAACAATCCAATGGTTTAACTTTTGGAAAAGATGGTAACTTATATGCTTGCGATTACGGAATAGGCGCTATACTCAAAATAACCAACAAAGGCATGACCGAAATAATATCGCACGGATACGATGGGAAAAAATATAACCGCCCGAATGATCTTGCATTTTCGCCCCAAGGATTTTTGTTTTTTACGGATCCTAAATCGTACGGTAAAGATAAACCCGACGGGAGATTATTTAAACTCAATATAAATTCGGATGAATCGGAATTAATTAAAGATAGTTTATGCTTCCCGAATGGAATTGCCTTTTCAATAGATGGAAAAAATTTATTCGTTTGCGAATCAGCGATGAATAGAATATTAAAATTCGATATTGCTGATGATGGTAAAATATTAAATCAAACTGTTTTTATTGAACTACCCGGCGGTGATCCTGACGGAATAGCATTTGATAATTCTGGCAGATTATACTGTGCTCATTTCGGCGGCGGCATTATTTATATAATCAGCAAGGAGGGAAAAATATTGGAAGAGTTAAAAGCCCCGGGAAAAAAGCCGAGCAATATTGAATTTGGCGGTGATGATTTGAAAACTTTATTTATAACCGAAGATGAAACAAACTCGGTTTATAAAACCCATGTGGAAATACCCGGACAAAAGTTGTTCTTTGCTCCGTTTTAATCATTAAAGATATGCGGACTTCCGGAAATTTTCCCTATAGTATTGCCATGTATCCCGCATGCGGGATTGTTTTTTATGTCAAAATATTTTATGTCTTTACAATTTTTAATTTTACATTGTACATTGTACATTTTTAATTGCGGCTTGCCGCGCTATGAGATTCCTTTGTGGCTTTGGAAAAGCCCCTTAAATATTGTGTGATTACGTTATTCACGTTTTGAAGGAAGCGTCTATTAGCCTCTACTTTAAGGGGCAGGAAGATGGGAACCTCTAAAACAACATTTGGCTTTTCCATGGGAATCTTCATATTGAGTCAATTAAATATTTTTTTAGTTTGAACAACAACAAAGGAAAACTATGACTAAACATGCACCACCCATTGAAAATATTATGCGCCCTTTCCAGGAATTTTTGCATACGCAGGCATCCGGTGGAATAATTTTATTAGCTACCACCATAATAGCTCTAATCTGGGCAAACTCTCCTTGGAATTTTGAATACACAGATTTGTGGCATACACATTTGAAAATAGGTTTTGACAACTTCAACCTCGATTATTCACTTCATTACTGGATTAACGACGGATTGATGGTAATATTTTTTTTCGTGGTGGGGCTCGAAATAAAACGCGAGCTTCTTGTTGGCGAACTATCTTCCGCTCGCCAAGCTGCTCTTCCGATAGCAGCTGCTCTTGGCGGAATGATTGTGCCTGCATTATTCTATTTTGCATTTAATACAAGCGGACAAGGCGCTAATGGTTGGGGAATACCAATGGCTACCGATATTGCATTTGTAATTGGAATATTTGCTCTGCTTGGGAAGAACGTTCCTGTCTCACTCAAAATATTTATTACTGCTCTTGCCATAGTCGATGACATCGGGGCAGTTCTTGTGATTGCCATATTTTACACATCCGAAATTTCAATAGCAGCAATAAGTATTGCTTTCGGTTTAGTGCTGCTTTTAATTTTATTAAATAAACTTGGCGTGCGTAGTTTGCTTATCTATTCTATTGTTGGTGTTGCTTTATGGCTGGCGTTCTTAAAATCGGGTGTGCATGCAACTATTGCAGGTATAGTACTTGCGTTCACTATTCCTGCGTTAAGCAGACTAAACACTAAGGAGTTTTTAGCTAAAGGCAATCGGCTTATGAAGAAGTTTGACGAATCTGGCGCCGAAGGTCCGCACATTCTTACAAATGCACCACGACAGTCAATTGTAGATGAGTTGAAATCCAATGTTGAAAAGATGATGACACCGCTGCAAAGGTTTGAACATGGACTTCATCCATGGGTTTCATTTATAATTATGCCGTTGTTCGCGCTTGCTAACGCGGGAGTTAATTTTACGTCAGATTTTTTTAGCGATTTGATAAATCCAATAAGTCTTGGAATAATTTTCGGTTTATTTCTCGGAAAACAAATTGGAATATTTTCATTTAGCTGGATCGCTGTTAAATTAGGCTTTGCTTCAAAACCGAAGGGAGTAAATTGGAAATTGATTTATGGCGCCGGAATAATGGCGGGCATAGGATTTACAATGTCTCTGTTCATTTCCAATCTTGCTTTTGCCGATGAAAATGTTTTAAAGATTGCAAAAGTTGGCATTTTAACAGCATCATTGTTAGCGGGCGTTATCGGATTTTTATTATTAAAATCGGGAGTGAAAAGTTATACCAAAGAGAAACCTGAAGACGAACTTGTTTTATAAAATTGATTTTTAATAAAAGAAGATACACACCGTTATGCTTTGCTTTAGCCTGGCGGTGTGTCTATTTTTGTTACCTCATTAATCAACTAAGAATAAAATAAAATGGAATTAAAACTTGATAAGTTAGAAAAATTTAATAGACGTAAAGGTCCACTTCTTTTTATAATAATGGACGGTGTTGGCATTGGGAAAAAATATGATGGGAATGCTGTTTACAAAGCAAACACACCGGTGCTCGATAAATTATTTAAAATGCCTTTCTACACTCAATTAAAAGCTCACGGTCCTGCTGTTGGCTTGCCATCAGAAGATGATATGGGCAATAGCGAAGTTGGGCATAATGCAATTGGCGCTGGAAGAATATTTGAACAGGGTGCTAAACGTGTAAACCATGCTCTCGAAACCGGCGAAATTTTTGAAACCGATGTTTGGAAAAATGTAATAAAAAATGGAATGAACGGGGGCACAATTCATTTTATCGGATTGCTTTCCGATGGAAATGTTCACTCACACATCAAGCATCTTTTTGCTATGATTAATAAGTGCGCTGAAATTGGTGTAAAAAGAGTACGCGTGCATGCGCTGCTTGACGGGCGAGATGTACCGGGTAAATCGGCGCTCGAATATATTAAACCATTGCAACAGCTTCTCGATAAAATTTCTTCCGAAAAAACTTTCGATTACAATATTGCTTCCGGGGGCGGAAGAATGAAAACTACAATGGATCGATACAACGCTGACTGGGATATTGTTAAGCGGGGATGGGATGCACACGTACTCGGTAAGGCAAGATATTTTTTATCGGCAGCTGAAGCGGTTGAAACAATGTACGCTGAAGATCCTGAAGCTATCGATCAATATCTTCCCGCCTTTGTAATTGTTGATGAAAACAAAAAACCAAACGGCACAATTGAAGACGGAGACAGTGTTATATTCTTTAACTTCAGAGGCGATAGAGCAATAGAAATTTCGCGCACTTTTGAAGAAACCAATTTTAATAAGTTTGATAGAGAAAAACGCCCTGATGTATTTTATGCCGGTATGATGGAATACGACGGCGACCTCCACATTCCTAAAAATTATCTCGTATTTCCTCCTGCTATTGATAAAACAATTAGCGAATATCTTTGTAATGAAGGCGTCACATCTTTCGCAATTTCGGAAACTCAAAAATACGGGCACGTAACGTACTTTTGGAATGGCAACAAGTCAGGTTACGTAAACAAAGACCTCGAATTGTTTGTTGAAATTCCATCTGACAAAATTGAGTTTGATAAAGCACCCAAAATGAAAGCTTACGAGATATCCCAAAAAACAGAAGAACTTTTGCGCAGCGGTAAGTATCGATTTGGAAGATTGAATTTTGCCAACGGCGATATGGTTGGTCACAGCGGTATTATGGACGCGGCGGTTGTTGCCGTTGAAACAGTTGATGAATGCGTTGGCAAATTATTAAAAGTAATTGATGAACTTGGAGGGATCGCTGTTATAACCGCAGACCACGGTAACAGCGATGAAATGTATACCGAAAAAAACGGAGTGAAAACTCCTAAAACTTCTCATACATTAAATCCAGTTCCGTTTATTATCTACGACCCGCAATATAACGGAGAGTATAAGATGGCTAAAGTTGAGAATCCGGGGCTTACGAACATAGCCGCAACACTGCTTAATCTTTTGGGATTCAAAAAGGTTGAGAATTATGATGCTTCGCTCATTACATTTGAATAAAATAGAGCCGATTTTAAAAAAGCCGCTTATGTGTAAGCGGCTTTTTTATAAAATATTTTTTGGGATTAAAAACAAATTGTGATAGAAGTTGATAATATTCTATAAGACAAAAGAAATTTGTTTCTAATCAATCACACTGCATAGAAGAAAATATTATTCCCCGAGGCTTTATCAAAAAAATAAACGCTGGCTTCATCAGCATATAGTTTGATATCTTCTCCATATTTCAATTTACTCGTTGGTTTTACCCGTGCAATAAATTTGCTTTCTCCAATTTTAAAATGAATAAATATTTCATTTCCCATCGGCTCTATAAGCTCAATCTTTGTTACCATTTCTACAGCTGTGGTTGATTCGTTTTCTAATTGAATATCTTCCGGTCTCAATCCAAGCGTAATTTCCTTCTGATGATAATCTCTTAAAAAATCTTTTCGTTCAGCAGATAGGTTAAAAGTGAAATCGCCATTTTTACTTGCAAGACTATTTTCATTATTTAAATTTACATCAATAAAATTCATCGCAGGGCTTCCGATAAATCCGGCAACAAATTTATTTTGTGGATCATTGTACAGGTTCATTGGAGAATCCACTTGCTGCACTAAGCCATCTTTCATTACAAC
>Ga0210046_1001132_pt1 | contig 21766 bp, 25 predicted proteins | sample CryGeyCG2114_250_FD_185461 | JGI IMG/M metagenome (GOLD analysis project Ga0210046, IMG submission 185461) | Groundwater microbial communities from aquifer - Crystal Geyser CG18_big_fil_WC_8/21/14_2.50 (SPAdes) (version 2) | ecosystem: Environmental > Aquatic > Deep subsurface > Groundwater ... | reverse complement strand
GCTTCGGGTGGTGGAATGGGTGGAATGAAATCGGCACAATCCGCGCCCTTACAAACAACCGGAAATATGCAAACATCTTCAATGTCATCCGGGATGGAAAATAAAACGTCAGGGCTGCAGGACGTGCTACGCGTGAAAATGGAAATCCTGGATCAGCAAAATAAACTTGCATTGTTAATCGACCAGAAAAAAACAGCGGAAGTTAGTTTTAATGCACTGCTTAACCGTGATCAGAATATTTCTGTTGAAATGAACGATTCACTTGAAATTCAGCCTTTACCAGCAGAAAAACTGGCCATTGTCGATAGTATTCTTGCCAACAATCCGATGCTGGCGATGCTTGAAAGCGAAGTTTCATCCTACGAAGCCATGGAACAGAAAGCCAAAAAAATGGGGTTACCTATGATGGGTGTTGGTCTGAATTACATGATAAATCAGAAACGCGAAGGCAACACGTATATGATGAATGGAACCGACATGGTAATGCCTATGTTTTCGGTTTCAATTCCAATTTACCGGAAAAAGTACAACGCCATGCAAAGCGAAGCACGATTAATGCAGGAAGCCGGCAAACAGCAAACCATTGGTTTGCAAAATAACCTGAAGGTGCAGTATCGTAGTTTTATTCAAAACCTCAATGATGCCGAAAGGCGGATAAGTTTATACAACGAGCAGGAAGAACTGGCACGTAAAACGACCGATTTGCTTTTGGCAGGTTTTGCAACAACCGGGGCGGATTACGAAGAAGTCCTGCGCATGCAATACAAAGTACTCGATTATGCATTTAAACACATCGAGGCAATTACAGATTACAACACTTCGGTCGCAATGGCCGAAAAATTAATGAATTCAGTAAATAATACCAATTAAAATGAAAGTAAAAGATATAGTATCCAATCCTTATGTAACAGCAGGATTACTTGTTTTGGCCGGATTGTTCCTTGGATGGCTGATTTTTCATCAATCCGAAACACCGGTAAAAACAAATGAAAAAGCAGTTCATGAACATTCTGAAACGGAGAATCAAATCTGGACCTGTGCCATGCATCCTCAAATAAGAATGGATGAGCCGGGAGATTGCCCGATTTGCGGGATGGAACTCATTCCTTTGCAAAGTTCAAATGTTGAAATCGATGACCAAGCCATTGAGATGAGTGAGTCTGCCATGAAACTGGCTGAAGTCCAAACATCTGTAGTCACACGAGGATCGGTTACCAAAGAGGTTCTGCTCTATGGAAAAATCCAGGTAGATGAACGACTGAAGCAGTCGCAAACGGCCCATGTGCCGGGGCGCATCGAACAACTGATGATCAATGTCACCGGCGAACACGTGAAAAAAGGGCAACTCATCGCAGTGATTTATTCACCGGAACTGATTACAGCCCAAAAAGAATTGCTCGAAGCCTTGTCCATGAAAGACAAATATCCGGCACTCATGGAAGCGGCCCGCGAAAAGTTACGCAACTGGAAACTTTCCGACAGCCAAATCAGCAATATGGAAAAATCCGGCAAAGTAACTTCTACCTTTAACCTCTACGCCAATACTTCAGGGATTGTTGTCGACCGAAATGTAAACGAAGGCGATTACATCTCAACAGGAGCCGTCCTGTTCGATGTTACTGACTTGTCAAAAGTCTGGGGAGTTTTCGACGCCTATGAATCGGATATAGTCTGGGTTTCGCTCGACCAGCCTGTTGAATTTACCGCACAGGCCATTCCCGGGAAAACTTTCTCAGGAAAAGTTTCATTCATCGACCCGGTAATCGATCCATCCACACGAATAGCCAGGGTGAGAATCGAACTAAACAATCCCGATCGACAGTTAAAACCGGGGATGTTTATCAACGGACTCGTCCAATCATCGTTGCAAGGCAATGGCGATAAACTGGTGATTCCACAAACAGCCGTGCTCTGGACCGGCATCCGCTCCGTGGTGTATGTAAAAATCCCAGACATGGAACACCCTTCGTTTAAAATGCGTGAAATCACCCTGGGACCTGCCATGAAAAACGCCTACGTCGTGATGGAGGGACTTACTGAAGGAGAGGAAATTGTGACCAATGGAACTTTCAGTGTGGACGCCGCTGCCCAGTTAGCTGGTAAAACAAGCATGATGAACCCTAAGGGTGAAAAAGTTTCATCGGGTAGTATGGCCGGCATGGACATGGGAGGTGAAAAAAAAACTAAAGATTCAAAGGACGTAAATTCTACGACAGGAATGGATATCCCAGAGAAAAATGCAAACACCCTTTCGCCCATTTCGGAACAATTTAAGATGAAGTTTGAGATGCTTGTTAAAAATTACATTGCCCTAAAGGACGCCTTTGTAGAATCGGATGAAGTGCAGGTTGACCTGGCAGCTCAAAACCTGCTAAAATCGATAAGCGATGTTTCGATGGATCAACTCAAAGGTGATGCACAAAAAAAATGGATGGGTTTTCAAAAACCAATGATAGAAAATGTAAACGGTATCATCCAAATGAAAGGGCTCGAAATGAAACGCAAGCATTTCAGCCCGATTTCTGACAAACTCTATCTGATGTTGCAAACTTTTGGAAATTCAGGTAACACACCAAGATACTACCAATACTGCCCCATGGCATTCGACAACAAAGGAGCCTATTGGATTAGTAACGAAACCGAAATACGGAACCCTTATTTTGGCGAAAAGATGCTTAAATGCGGTGAAAACAAGGACACCTTGAACTAACTCCAAAGTTTGACAAGAAAGATAATTGTACTGTAAATTAATGTTGATCATCCCTTTTAAAACTAAAATCGATGAAATATATAAAAGCTTATATCCGACACAGGAAAACAGAGGAGGAGATTAAAGCACTTATCGCGGCAGGTTTCTGTTGCATGACCTTCGTTGAATGCGAAGGCATCCGGGCAATTTAACTCATTATTAATACTTGGAAGATGAAGATATACATTAGAAATATGGTTTGCGACCGTTGTATCACGGTAGTCTCCAATATCTTTCGGGAGGCCGGGTTTCCTGTTATAAATGTTCAATTGGGAAATATTTCAGTTGAAACAACTATTCCCACCGAACAGCTGAAACTCATTGAAGAGCAACTTAAAAATTCAGGATTTGAAATCATTAATGATGCAAAAAGCCGGCTCATTGATCATATCAAAAATCTGATCATCGATTTGATTTACAAACATCCTGAAAAAATGAGAATTAATTACTCCGATTATTTATCTGATCAAATAAACCTTGATTATAGCTATCTAAGTACTTTTTTTTCTTCGGTTGAGGGTGTAACCATCGAAAAATACATTATCAGGTTAAAAACCGAGCGAGTGAAAGAACTGATTGTATATGATGAAAAAACATTAAGCGAAATAGCCTATGAAATGGGTTATAGCAGCGTGGCCCATTTGTCAGGGCAGTTTAAGAAAGTTACAGGATTTACACCGTCCTTTTATAAAAGCCTGGGAAAGCGAAAATCCATCGATAGCATTTGAAAATCAAGGAATCATATAAAAGAATCAAGAAATTGTGTAACAACTATTGGCTATTTTCATAATACCTTTGCAATCTAATAACTAAAAAGTAATTCAAGATGAAAAAACTACGTGAAATATTCAAGGGCTTTGCAACAAAAAGTGAGCATCACAAACATCACGATTGTTGTGGCGGGGCCGAACATTCCCATCAAGAGGAAGATACTGCCCACTTAAAAACAATGTATCAATGCCCTATGAAGTGTGAAGGTGGCAAAACCTACAATGCACCAGGAAGATGTCCGGTGTGCAACATGTATCTGGCCCCCGTTGGCTAAAAGCATACGCACCTTTAAACTCCTTCGACACATTCGATTTTAATTAACATGAACTCTTAAAAAATTTATTACTATGAAAACACTTGCATTAACTCTTACAATGATCACCTTGTTAACGTTTAACGGACTGGGACAAAGTAAAGAAATCAAAACACTACTTGATAAACCGGAAACCCGAAAAGAGATGTTTTATACCATCATGAACGATCATGAGCTGATGATGGATTTTATGAACCAGATGAAAGGTAACCAACATGCCATGATGATGATGAATGAGAATAGTCAGATGAAACCTCAGGATGTTAAAATGGACATGAAAGGCGACCATCAGATGATGGTTCATGAAAATATGATGAACATGATGAAGAACAACCCCGAAATGATGCAAAAGATGATGAGCAATATGATGGAGATGTGCGAAAAAGATTCAACCATGCGCGATAGAATGACAGACATGATGGCCCAACATCCTGAAATGATGCAAAAGTGCATGCAAATGATGAATGAAAAAGGAATGTCCGCAAAAGAAGGGCGCATGCATATGATGGAATCTGGTAAAAAACCGGAAAATCAACACGATAATAAAGATTAAAATATACAGCTATGAAGTATTATATCAGCAAAAAAATAAACGCAGGTTTTGAACAAGCTGTTCAGCTCGTAACCGAATCATTGAAAACAGAAGGATTTGGAGTGCTTACAGAAATCAATATTCACGATAAGTTGAAAGAAAAACTGGAGATCGATTTTAGAAAGTACAGAATCCTTGGGGCATGCAATCCTGCTTATGCCTACAAGGCCTTGTTGGAAGAAGATAAAATCGGAGTGATGCTCCCCTGTAACGTCATTGTACAGGATTTGGGCAACAATGAAGTTGAGGTAGCAGCCATTGATCCCGTTGCATCGATGACCGCCATCGAGAACCCCAAAGTAAAAGCCGTTGCCACAGAAATTCAGCAAAAATTAAAGAAAGTAATTGAAAGACTAAATTAATTTATTAATCACACTTAAAAGATGAAATCATGATGGACGGAATGAATAATGGTTGGGGAATGGGGTATGGATATGGATGGATTTTCGGCATTATAGCCCTCGTTGTTGTTGTTTTGGTATTGGTTAAATACATGAATCAAAAGAAACAACGGTAAATCTGATAACCAATCATAAAATGGATCACAGCGTTTCGCTATGAATCCTGTATGTGATGCTTTAACACGGGTTCTCCAAAAGGCCATTGGCATAGCCGTCATGGCATCCGGCATATCAACCCGGGAAATAGGAGTCAACTTTCCCTCTTCCGACTTCTCCCGAATCAGGAAAGCTTTCGGCGAGAAAGTAATATACATTATTACTTAGCAAACCCTGGTGGTTTAATTTTTTAACGACTTCTGACAAATATACTATTGCAATCGAATTAAAAGATAACCATGGAAACTAAAAATATTACCCAATACTATTGCCCGATGCACTGCGAAGGCGATAAAACGTATGATAAACCGGGTGATTGCCCGGTATGCGGCATGCATCTTAATAAAGAAGCAAGTGCTACCCAATTAAAAGTCATGTATACCTGCCCCATGCATCCGGAGATAAGACAAGACCATCCGGGTGACTGCCCTAAATGCGGAATGACACTGGTACCTGAAAAAGGAGTGGAAACCAACGAAGAAGAAAAAGCTTACAAACAGATGGCTAAAAAATTCTGGATAGCCCTGTCGTTAAGCATTCCGGTGTTTATCATCGCCATGTCGGATATGGTCAGCTTTCTGAACCTGCAAGCCATTGCCTCCAAAAATGTTTGGGGTTGGGTTGAGTTCGCATTGGCTACTCCGGTGCTCTTTTACTGTAGTTGGGAATTCTTCGTCAGGGGCTGGAATTCAATACGGAGGTACTCGCCCAACATGTGGACACTTATTTCCATTGGAGTGGGTGCGGCTTACCTGTTCAGTATATTTGCACTCATATTTCCGTCCCTTTTTCCAGCGCAATTCAAGGATGAAACCGATCATGTCCATCTATACTTCGAAGCTGCGGCAGTCATCTTAACTTTAGTGCTGATGGGTCAGGTACTCGAATTGCGTGCTCACAGCAAAACCAATTCTGCCATCAAAGCCTTGCTGGGATTGGTTCCCCCGGTAGCAAGGGTAATCCGCAACGGCGAAGAAATCGAAATCCCGCTCGAGGAGGTAAAGGTTGGAGACATTTTAAAAGTAAAACCCGGCGAAAAAATTCCTGTTGACGGCAGTATTTATAAAGGAGAGGCTGTGATTGATGAGAGTATGATTACCGGTGAACCCATTCCGGTTGAAAAATCGGAAGGCGATAAAGTTACAGGCGGAACCATCAACGGGAAAACAGCTTTTGAAATGAAAGCTGAAAAAGTGGGCAGTGATACCTTACTTGCACAAATCATCGAAATGGTGAACCATGCCAGTCGTTCGAGAGCACCCATCCAGAAATTGGCCGATATTGTTGCTAAATATTTTGTCCAGGTGGTGATTTCTATCGCCATCATCACCTTCGGTGTATGGGTCCTTTGGGGACCAGAACCGGCTTATGTGTATGCATTTGTAAACGCAGTGGCAGTTTTAATCATTGCCTGTCCGTGTGCTTTGGGACTGGCAACTCCCATGTCAATTATGGTTGGATCGGGACGGATGGCACAGGCCGGCGTGCTGGTAAAAGATGCCCGAGCCATTGAAGAAATGAATAAGGTGGATATTCTTATTATTGACAAAACCGGTACCATCACCGAAGGAAAACCCAGCCTTAAAAATTTTCAATCCTTTGGTTCAATATCCGATGACGAGATTTTAAAACTGGCGGCCTCAATCGATGCCAATAGCGAACATCCGCTTGCCGATGCCATCGTTGCCGGGGCAAAAGAAAAAAACATGGAACTGATAAAAATGGAAAAATTTGAGTCGGTTACAGGTAAAGGGGTCAAGGCAATTTATAAAGGGAAAACGATTGCTTTGGGAAACCAAAAACTGGTAGATGAATTTCGGGCAAACCTGGATGAAGACAATAAAAAAATTGTTAAAGAATGGCAGTTGAAAGCACAAACGGTGATGTACCTGCTCATTGATAACAAGGTAGAAGGCATTGTAACGGTTTCAGATAAAATCAAGGAGAGTTCGGTAAATGCCATAAAGGAGTTGCAAAAAATGGGCCTAAGAGTACACATGCTCACCGGCGACAATCAATTTACAGCCAAAGCTGTCGCCGATGAATTGGGTCTGGATGGTTTCACCGCCGAGTGCCTGCCCGAAGACAAATATAAAAAAGTAAAAGAACTACAAAAAAAAGGTCACGTTGTGGCCATGGCCGGCGATGGAATAAACGATGCCCCTGCCCTCGAACAAGCCAACGTAGGCATCGCCATGGGCACCGGAACCGACATTGCCATGCAAAGTGCAGAAATCACACTGGTTAAAGGCGACCTGAATGGGATTGTCAGGGCCAGGGACCTAAGCCGCAAAGTAATGAGGAACATCAAACAAAACCTCTTCTTCGCTTTCGTCTACAATTCAATCGGGGTGCCGGTGGCAGCAGGCGTTTTGTTTCCGTTTTTCGGACTGTTGTTAAGCCCGATAATTGCTGCGGCCGCAATGAGTTTTAGTTCCATATCCGTAATAGCAAATGCGCTGAGAATCAGAAATATGTAATGCACAAAAAATAGTTACTGTTCGGGTAGTTAGTTAGGCTAAAACGATAGGTTTTCCAAATAACGCTTGTTCGATAACATAAAGTACTGCATATTTTTGATTGCGAATCGTAGAGATGTAGCTTCTAATTTTTGTAGGTAGTTTTAATCTTGAAAGTAATTTATTCATCCCTATAGTATCGGGACAATTGTTAATAACTTTTCGTATATTTGTACCCGAACAGTCACAAAAGTAGAAAGATTGCTTCGTGCCACGTAATGACGGAGTAAAGAAAAAATAAATGAAAATAACCTACACAACAAAAGAAGAAAGCAACAAGGTTCAGCAAACCGAATTTTTGGCATTGAGTCCTATTGAGCGGTTTTATCGGTTTTTGTTGTTAATGGAAAAAAGTAACTGGCTTACAATTAAAAGCAAAAAAGTAAAGAATAACAATTTTGAAATAATTATTGAAACAAAATAATTGTGAAAAATAAGTGGCAAGAAAATATTAATACGTTTATTGAATTGGCAACCAAACATCAGGTAAAAATGATTATGGTTGGTGGTGGAGCCGTAAATTTTTATGGCTATCAACGCCATTCGGCAGATGTAGATTTTTGGATTGACACGACAACTGATAATTTAAATAAACTAATTGCCGTTTTTAAAGAAATGAACTATGAAATTGAAGATTTTCCAGAAGCAGTAAAAAGACAAGAGCAAAACATCTCCATTAAATTTTCTCCTGTTGATTTAAATTTAGAGCTAATTACACGTTTCTCCATCAATAAAGCATTTGAAGAAGCTTATGCTGATTCCGAAAAAGTTGAAATTAATGGAGAAAAGTTACTTCGTTGGAATGTATTGAGTTTTAACGACTTAATAACCAGTAAAATTAAAGCCGGACGACCAAAAGATTTACTGGATATTCAGCAACTTAAACAACTAAACAAATGAATAAAACAAAAATCTTGCTCTCACTCGCTCTCGCAAGGCTATGCCTTGTGGAATACTTATCGAAGTGTGGCTTATAATATGAATTAAGAAAGAAAAAATCAATGATCAACCAATTTTAACATCACAAAAGTATTTATCGGTACCAAAATAAACCAATAACAATAACCAACATAATCAAAAAATCATGAAATTAAAAATATTAAGTCTGATGGCGATGTTTCTTTTCGGAACCACTGCGGTTTTCGCCGACAACAAAACCGAATCATTTAAGGTGTATGGCAACTGTGGAATGTGCAAAAGCCGCATCGAAAAAGCAGCGAAATCGGTGGAAGGCGTTAGTGTTGCCACATGGGATAAGGTAACCAAAATGATCGAGGTGACCTTTGATGACACTAAAACGGATGTCGGGAAAATCAAAGAAGCCATCGTCAATGTAGGTCACGACACCGAAAAGCTAAAAGCCAAAGATGAAGTCTACAACGACCTTCCGGGATGCTGCTTATACGACAGAGAGGAAATCAAACCGGAACCAAAACAAGAGTAAACCGGGTCCCTGTCGATAGCATTCACGGGTATTTTATAAAACTATCGGATTAATCGTCCGATAGTTTTATTTTGACTAGTTTTAAATTAGCGACATTGTTAACAATAAGCATATATGTAATTAATTGTTTGTATACTTTCGCAAAGTTTTTTTGAAAGATACTTAAACTAGAAATTATTACAATGACCAGTGAAAGTTTAATCCTGTTTTTTATAGTAGCGCTCGTTCTGGTTGGTGGAGCAGTGCTGTTTTCTACTTTTATTGCACCAACTTCAAAAAATTTCCAGAAATCCGAGTCTTATGAATGTGGCGTTCCAACAAAAGGGGTCACCTGGTTACAGTTTAACGTGGGGTATTATCTTTTCGCCCTGCTTTTCCTCGTATTCGAGGTAGAAACTGTTTTCATTTTTCCCTGGGCCGTGGTAATGAAACAATTGGGCATGACGGCCTTTATCGAAATCGTCATTTTCTTTGTTATCCTTGGATTGGGCTTGTTGTATGCCTGGAAAAAACACGCGTTGATATGGGAATAAAATCGATGAAATATGAAGACTTCAAGGACAATGAAACCCTGGAGCTCTTTAAAAAAGAAGGTGGCAACGTGTTGCTATCAACCGTTGACTCACTGATAAACTGGGGACGCTCGAATTCTATCTGGCCACTGACCTTTGCGACAAGCTGTTGCGGGATCGAAATGATGGCTGCCGGTGCTTCAAGGCACGATTTTGCCCGTTTTGGCATCGAAGTATATCGCGCCAGTCCACGCCAGGCGGACGTAATCGTTATCGCGGGCACCATTACCAACAAGATGGCCCCGGTCTTGAAACGGTTGTACGATCAAATGGCCGATCCAAAATATGTTATCGCTATGGGTGCCTGCGCCATCTCAGGCGGTCCGTTTTTTTATAACTCGTACCACGTGATAAAAGGTGCCGACCATGTGGTTCCTGTGGATGTATATATCCCTGGTTGCCCTCCCCGCCCCGAAGCATTGCTTTACGGCGTGATGCAGCTTCAGCGTAAGATTCAATTGGAATCGTTTGGCCAACCGAACAAAACCGCCGCTGATTTATAAACTAAACAGATTCTGTTAAATGGAAAAAGAAAAATTGGAAGAAATCATTCTTAAGTTCATGCCGGATGCCGAAATAGCAACCGACAAGCAGTTTCTGACCGCGGAAGTTAAGAATGATCAAATTCACGCGCTGGCCAAATTCCTGAAAAACACAAAAGAAACCTTGTTCGACTACCTGTTCTGTGAAAGTGCCGTGGACTTCGGCGATCATTTCATGATGGTCTATCATCTCGACTCCACTACTTACAGGCATCAGGTCGTCATCAAAACAAAAATCACCGACAGGGAAAATCCTGTGGTAGATTCAGTATACGACATCTGGATGGGGGCCGAATACCACGAAAGGGAAATTTTCGATCTCTTCGGTATCGGTTTTAATAACCATCCCGATCTTCGCAAAATTTTTCTGGACAACGACTGGGTCGGATTCCCGTTAAGGAAAGATTACACAGATACCGTTAATATTGTTGAAAGGTAATGGCTATGGCAGAAGAAATTATAGGAGGAAAGTTAGAAGAACAAGAGTTCTCCATCAATATGGGTCCTCAACATCCTTCAACACACGGTGTTTTAAGGATGATGCTGAAACTCAAGGGAGAAACTGTGATGGAAGTGAAACCTCAGTTGGGGTATATTCACCGGGGCATTGAAAAAATGTGTGAGAAGATAACTTATCAGCAATCAATCCATCTCACCGACAGGCTCGATTATCTTTCGGCACATATCCTCAACGAGGCCGTTTGCCTCACCGTTGAAGATGCGCTGGGAGTGGAAGTCCCTGAACGGGTGAAATACATCCGAACCATCATGGGAGAATTAAACCGGATCGCTTCCCACCAGCTTTGGTGGTGTGCTTTCGGAATGGATTTGGGTGCATTGACATCCTTTTTTTATGGGTTGCGCGACCGGGAAAAAATTCTGGATATTTTTGAAAAATCGTGCGGTGCCAGGTTGCTGTTGAGCTACAACGTGCCCGGAGGGCTGATGTATGACATTCAACCCGATTTTCAAAAAGACGTAAAGGATTTCATTCAATATTTCAGAAAGAAACTGCCCGAATACGATGACCTTTTGACAGGGAATCCCATCATGCAACAACGTACAAAAGGGGTAGGATTATTAACCAAAGCACAGGCCATCGATTATGGAGTAACCGGTCCTTCGGGTCGTGGATCCGGATTTTCGTGCGATGTACGCAAGCATCAGCCATACAGCGCTTATTCAAAAGTAAACTTCAAAGAAATTTTATATACCGAAGGTGACTCGTTTGCCCGCTATCGGGTGCGCATGGATGAAATGTGGGAATCGATGTCGATTATTGAACAACTGATCGACAACATCCCGGAAGGTGATTTTGCCTTAAAAATGAAACCCATCATCAAATTGCCCGTTGGCGAATATTATACCCGCGTAGAAGCCGTACGTGGCGAGTTTGGTGTTTACATTGTAAGCGACGGGAACAAAAACCCACTAAGGATGAAATTCAGGTCGCCAAATTTTAGCAACCTGGCCGTAATAGATACCATGGCTTCAGGACAAAAAATTGCCGACCTGATCGCTATCGGAGGCTCTATGGACTATGTGATACCCGACATGGACAGATAAAAAGATACGATTTAACTGAGAAAATAATAACAGATGAAATTTGATATTTACGACCTGGGCTCATTTACCAGCAGCTTCGATCAACTGTTGATGGAGAATTTTTCTCCCTTTTGGGCAGTTGCTATCGAGATGGTTATTATCGGCATCGCTATCCTGGCGTTTTATGCCGTTGTTGGCCTCTACCTGGTTTATGCTGAACGCAAAGTCTGTGCCTTTATGCAATGCAGGGTTGGCCCCAACCGGGTGGGCCCGTACGGATTTTTCCAAACCATTGCCGACCTCATCAAGCTGTTGATGAAGGAGTTGATTCCCATAAAGAACGCGGATAAATTGCTTTTTAACATCGCACCATTCATCGTCATCATCGCCTCTTTCATGGCCATCGCCGCCATCCCGTTCGCCAAAGGACTCCATGCCATCGATTTCAATATCGGCATCTTTTACATCATGGCGGTTTCGTCTATGGGTGTAGTGGGCATTTTAATTGCAGGATGGGCGAGCAACAATAAATATTCGATGATTGGTGCCATGCGTAGTGGTGCACAGATCGTAAGCTATGAGCTTTCGGTAGGGCTTTCGCTCGTAACCATTGTGGTGCTGGCAGGCAGCTTGCAACTTTCCACCATCGTGGAGAGCCAGCGCGACGGATGGTTTCTTTTTACAGGACATATTCCTGCCGTGATCGCATTTCTGGTATTTTTAGTAGCCGCTACCGCCGAAACCAACCGCGGACCTTTCGACCTGGCAGAAGCCGAGTCGGAGCTCACAGCCGGTTTCCATACCGAGTATTCAGGGATTAAATTCGCTTTCTTTTTCCTGGCCGAATACATGAACATGTTTATCGTAGCCTCCATCGCGGCCACCATCTTTTTAGGCGGGTGGATGCCTTTCCATGTAGGCGGGTGGGAAGCATTTAACAACATCATGGATTACCTTCCTCCGGTTTTTTGGTATATCGGCAAAACCGCCTTCATCATTTTTATCATGATGTGGTTTAAATGGACTTTCCCACGACTGAGGATCGATCAGCTCCTCACACTTGAGTGGAAATATTTGCTTCCAATCAACCTTGTCAATATCCTGGTCATGGCATTTGTAGTATTAATGGGCTGGCATTTTTAAGTTATGAAGAGTATTATTAATTATTTTAATGAGATATTTGGAGCAATCCGGGGCCTTTTAAAAGGGATGAAAGTTACTGGTTATTACTTTGTTCATCCGGGCCAGATTGTTACCGAGCAATATCCGGAGAACCGCGACACACTGAAAATGTTCGATCGTTTTAAAGGGGAAGTGGTGATGCCGCACAACGAAAAAAACGAACACCAATGTACGGCATGCGGTATTTGTGAAATGAATTGTCCCAACGGTTCCATCGAAATCATCAGCGAAATGCAGGTGTTGCCCGATGGGAAGAAAAAGAAAGTATTGTCGAAACACATCTACCATCTGGGCATGTGCACCTTTTGCAACCTTTGTGTAAAGACCTGTCCTTCAAATGCCATCATCATGGATCAGACCTTTGAACATGCCGTGTTCGACCGTGCAAAATTGACCAAAGTATTAAACCAACCGGGATCGGTGCTAAAGAAAGGGGTTGTAGAATGAGCATTCATGAACTGATGTTTTACCTGTTTTCGGGAATGATTCTATTATTCTCGGTGTTGACAGTTACCAGCCGCCGTATTTTAAGGGCCGCTGTGTACTTGTTATTTGTCCTGGTTTCCACGGCAGGAATCTATTTTATGCTGAACTACCAGTTTCTGGCAGCGGTACAGCTAACGTTGTATGCCGGCGGGATTGTTGTTTTGATCATTTTTTCAATTCTACTCACGAGCCATATCAGCCAAAAATTTGAACCCATTGGGGTTAAGAAAATGGTGTTTTCGGCTCTGGCTGTTGCTGCAGGAGCTTTGCTCAGTATTATGGCCATCCTTGATTACGGTTTCGACACGGTGGTAACTACCTCCCAAAATCCTGACATGGAGCTCATAGGTACCAGTTTGCTCAGCTACGAAAAAAACGGATATGTGCTGCCCTTTGAAGTCATCAGTGTTTTGCTGCTTGCAGCCATGGTGGCCTCTATCGTCATTGCTAAAAAAGAAAAATCAAAATAATATGCTATCAGAAATTCCATTGTCGTATTTCCTTGTCGTCAGTACCCTGATGTTTTTTATCGGCATCTACGGTTTCCTGACCCGGAGAAACCTGATCACCATTTTAATGGCGGTCGAATTGATCCTCAACTCGGTGAACATCAACTTTGTTGCCTTTAACCGGTATTTATTCCCAGATCAACTGGAGGGACATTTCTTTTCACTGTTTATTATTGCCGTTGCCGCCGCCGAAGCCGCTGTAGCCATTGCCATTATAATCAGCGTATACAGAAGATATTCCAACATTGATGTGGAAAGGGTCGACACCATGAAATTTTAATAACGATTAGTAAGACAAATAGAAATTTAAACGAATCGACTTACAATGATTGATTTTAGTTTTACCATATTAATTCCGCTGATTCCATTTATACTGTTCCTGTTGTTAGGGCTTACAAGCGGAAAAATGAAGCCGGTCCTGTCGGGCTATATTGGTACCCTGGGGTTGTCGGTAGTAACCGTACTTTCCTACTTCACGGCTTATCAATATTTTTTTAACCGGGAGGCCGGTGCCGGTGTTTTCGAAAAGATTATTCCTTTTCATACCGTTTGGATCCACCTCACAGAGAAACTTCATGTCGATTTGGGTATTTTACTCGATCCTATATCGGTGATGATGCTGGTGGTCATTACCACCGTCTCGTTAATGGTTCACATCTACAGCATGGGTTATATGAAAGGCGATAAAGGATATTCCCGGTTTTACGCCTTTTTATCTTTGTTCAGTTTCTCGATGTTGGGTTTGGTGGTGGCTCCGAACATTTTCCAGATGTACATCTTTTGGGAACTGGTTGGTGTGTCTTCGTATCTGCTCATCAGTTACTACTACGAAAAACCTTCCGCCGTATCGGCAGGAAAAAAAGCATTTATCGTCACCCGGTTTGCTGATCTGGGTTTCCTTGTCGGGATACTGACGTTGTCGTACATCAGCGGGACTTTTGATTTTGTCTCACTTACCGATCCACAAGGGGCTCTGATTACACAAGGCACCTCCTTAACTTTTATGGGAATATCGGCACTCACCTGGGCACTTACCCTCATTTTCATGGGAGGTGCCGGTAAATCGGCTATGTTCCCGTTACACATCTGGTTGCCCGATGCCATGGAAGGCCCCACCCCTGTTTCGGCTCTGATTCATGCGGCCACCATGGTGGTTGCCGGGGTTTACCTGGTAGCCCGTTTGTTTCCGTTGTACTATTTTGTAGCTCCCGATGCACTGACCATTGTCGCGTATGTTGGAGGATTTACCTCGCTATTTGCCGCGGTTATTGCTTGTACGCAAACCGATATAAAAAGGGTGCTTGCTTTCTCAACCATGTCGCAGATTGGTTACATGATGCTGGCGCTCGGGGTTTCAGGTTATGGCGGAGAACATGGCCTTGGTTACATGGCTTCCATGTTTCATTTGTTTACACATGCCATGTTTAAAGCCTTGCTTTTCCTTGGTGCAGGAGCCATCATCCATGCCGTGCACACCAACAACATGAACGAAATGGGTGGATTAAGAAAATACCTGCCCATCACACACATAACATTCCTGATCGCTTGTTTGACAATTTCAGGGATTCCCCCATTTTCAGGATTCTTCAGTAAAGATGAAATTCTGGTAGCCGCCTTCGAGAGCAACAGGTTCCTTTTCTTTGTTGAATACGCCGTTGCAGGCATCACTGCTTTTTATATGTTCCGTTTGTATTTCAATGTTTTCTGGGGCAAAAGCACCCATTATCACCACACACCACACGAATCACCGTTCACCATGACCGTTCCATTAATGGTATTGGCGTTGGCTTCTATGTTCACGGGTTTTATTCCATTTAACGACCTGGTGACTTCAAACGGTGAAGCGTTTACGCTGCACACAAACTGGTCGGTAGCTATTCCCTCGGTGCTCATTGGTATGGCTGGCATTGCACTGGCCTGGGTTTTTTACAAAAAAGAAACCGCTATCCCCGACCAATTGGCTACGACACTCAGTTCTCCGTACAAGTGGTCTTTCAACAAATTCTACATCGATGAAGTGTACCTTTTTGTTACCAAGAAAATTATTTTCGACCGCGTTTCGGAACCCATAGCCTGGTTCGACCGCCATGTAGTGGATGCTTCCATGAACAGAATTGCCTGGGTAACCAATTTAGCCTCTGACCAGATTAAAGGATTACAATCAGGACAGTTACAGAAATACGGTTTCGTATTTATTTCAGGCGTGATTATTTTAACTTTCGCATTTGTTTACTTTTTGTTTAACTAGTATATAAGATGGATTTTTTAACCCTATTCGTAGTTGTTCCTGTGTTAACGATTATTGGAATTGTTTTCACAAAGAACATGAAGCAAACAAGGCTGGTTTCGGCTGTTGGAATGAGCATTCAGCTGGTTTTAGCCGTGGCCCTGGTTTTTATGTACCTGGCCGAACGAAAAGCCGGCAATGCCGCGGAGATGCTTTTCTCGCATTCCTATGTTTGGTTCGAAAGCTTAAATATTAACTACATCGTTGGTGTTGATGGAATTTCGGTGGCCATGATCCTGCTTACGGGTATCGTGGTATTGACGGGAGTATTTGCTTCGTGGAAGGTCGATTTCTTGCCCAGGGAGTTTTTTATTTCACTGATTTTTCTTTCTTCCGGGGTATTTGGGTTTTTCATTTCGCTCGATCTATTTACCATGTTCCTGTTTTATGAGGTAGCGGTGATTCCTATGTATCTTCTAATTGGAATCTGGGGAACCGGCCCCAAAGAGTATTCGGCCATGAAACTCACCCTGATGTTGATGGGTGCCTCGGCACTGCTGCTGGTTGGTATTTTGGGAATTTATTTCAATTCAAATGCAGGGGGCGGCGAACTCACTTTTAACATCATGGAAATTGCCAAAGTAAAAATCCCGATGGATGCCCAGCGCATGTTTTTCCCCATGACATTCATTGGCTTTGGCGTGCTGGGAGCACTTTTCCCGTTTCATACCTGGTCGCCGGATGGTCACGCCTCCGCCCCCACTGCCGTTTCTATGCTTCACGCGGGCGTTCTGATGAAACTTGGCGGCTACGGAGCCTTTAGGGTAGCCATGTTTTTATTGCCCGAGGCAGCTCAGGAAATGGCCTGGATCTTTTTAATCCTGACAAGTATCAGCGTGGTGTATGGAGCCTTTGGCGCCATTTTCCAAAAAGACTTAAAATATATCAATGCCTATTCATCGGTAAGCCACTGCGGACTGGTTTTGTTTGCCATCCTGATGATGAACAAGGCAGCACTCAACGGAGCCATCCTCCAAATGATCTCACACGGATTGATGACAGCCCTTTTCTTCGCCTTAATCGGGATGATTTACGGAAGAACACATACCCGAATGATCGACCAATTGGGTGGCCTCATGAAGGTCATGCCGATTCTTTCAGTTTCTTATGTAATAGCAGGTCTGGCTAACTTAGGCCTACCCGGATTAAGTGGATTTGTCGCCGAAATGACCATCTTCTTTGGAGCCTTTCAACATCCTGATATGTTCCACCGCATCCTCACCATCACCGCAGCCGCCTCCATCGTGATCACAGCGGTGTATATTTTACGGGTAGTAGGGCAAATTCTCTATGGGCCAATTACCAACGAACACTATTTAAAACTGGATGACGCGCATTGGTACGAACGCGTTTCGACCGGCGTACTCATTTTCGCCATCGCCGGTATCGGTTTGGCACCGCTATGGCTTTCAGACATGATCAACGACAGTTTGAACCCCATTGTAAACCAGCTGATGCAGGCAATTGTTAAATAACCGAATTTTAAAGATATGAACCTGGAAAGTTTTCTTTTGATGAGGCATGAAATCATGCTGACCATCGCGCTGCTGATTATTTTAATTGCCGAATTATCGACAGAAAATAAAAAGAGCATCATCAACTTGTCCATCATCCTGATGTTGATCACCACCATTGTTGGTTTTTTTCCTGTACCTGAAGGAACCCTCTTCGGAGGCATGTATCAAACCAGCCACATGACTGTGCTGATGAAAAACATCCTGAATATCGGAACCCTGATCCTGTTTCTGCAGGTGGCCGAATGGATCAGGCAACCTCAGTACAGCAACAAAGTCAGTGAGTTTTATTTATTGATACTCTCAACGCTCATCGGGATGAACTTCATGATTTCGTCAGGGCATTTCCTGATGTTTTACATCGGGCTCGAACTCGCCACCATCCCAATTGCCGCCCTGGCTGCATACGACCGCGCCAAAAACATCAGCGCTGAAGCAGGGATCAAATTGATTCTTTCTTCGGCCTTGTCATCAGGGATCATGCTTTATGGACTTTCGGTACTTTACGGAACCATCGGCTCGTTGTATTTCCCCGAAATGTCGACCGCCTTTATGAACACACCCTTGCATACCTTAGGCTTTATCTTTTTCTTTGCCGGTATGGGATTTAAAATCTCCCTGGTACCTTTCCATTTGTGGACCGCCGACGTGTACGAAGGAGCACCTATCAATGTGTCGTCCTACCTGTCGGTGATTTCAAAAGGGGCCGCCGTTTTTATTCTTACCATTGTATTGTACACGGTTTTCCACTCCATCGCACCCATGTGGAAAAACCTACTGTACGTGATGGCCATTTTAACCATGACCATTGGTAACCTGTTCGCGTTAAGGCAAAAGAACCTGAAACGTTTTCTGGCTTTCTCCTCCATTGCACAAGCCGGATTTATCTTGTTGGGGATTATTGACGGCAGTGTCATGGGCATGGCCTCAGTACTGTATTTTGTTTTGATTTACATATTCACCAACCTGGGGGCTTTCGGAGTGGTTTCGGCCATCTCGGTAGCCACCGGAAAAGAAAATATGGACGACTACAACGGGTTGTACAAAACCAACCCAAACCTGAGCCTGTTGATGATGTTGTCGCTGTTTTCGCTGGCCGGAATCCCACCTGTAGCAGGGTTTTTTGGAAAATTTTTCCTGTTCGCCTCCGCGGCCAACTCTGGTTATTACTGGCTGGTTTTTATCGCCGTAATCAACGCCACCATTTCATTGTATTATTACCTGCTGATCGTGAAAGCCATGTTTATCAACAACAGCGAAAATCCCATCGCCTATTTTAAAAGCGGGTTAACTACACGAATCGGCTTGTTGATGTGCATGGTCGGGATCTTTGCAATCGGTTTATACAGCCCGCTTTACGAGTTTATCAGGATGTTCAGCATTGGAATGTAAATTTTTTGAATCAAAACGCTATGTCATTAAATAAAGGAAAACATATAGTCCAGGAAATCGATGGTGTACTTTGTACCTTGGTGGAATCAGGTTTAAACCCTGAGCGGGTCAGGTTCTTATCCGAACTCCTGACATACAATCAGTTTGAGGTAAAAGTGGCTAAGTTGGCGGGTGTAGAAGGCCAGTCGGACACCTTTGTGTTGGGTGTTACCGATCTGGTGTTTAATCCCGTCATCAGTGTTTTTGGTAAAATGTTACGACGTCCCGATGGAGGACGCGTTTCCCCTTCTTACTGGAATCAGGAAACGGAGGTGGATCGACTCCCCTACTTCGACTACCGGGATAAAAACCCGGAGGCCATCAACGAGGATGATTTCATGCCCAATCCATGGGCTTACAGAACCATCTAAAGCCTGTTGGTGTTGCTTTAATCTTTTTTCCTGACTCTTTCTCGATTAAGCGTAGCGGTAATGAGGGTGGCTACTGGAGGCGGTTCGTCGTTCAAAAAAGATTTAAAAATTGAACTGTCTCCGTGCCTACGGTAGATTCACCTACCGTAGGTAGATTCACCTACCGTAGGCAGGTAAACCGGCAATCAAGCTATCAATCAGGGCCTGCCTGCCTCTGGCGTGGAATGATGAAGTTTGACCCCGTAAAGTTTTCGGGGTCGACATTCGAAAATACTCCAACCTTCCAGGTTGAAAAAAACCTGGAAGGTTATCACATCTAAACAGGATCAATCTCCACAACCTCCCATCGCTCAAAAAATAAATCGTCAAAATAATGACTCTAAAAATCAAACCAATACAATTAATTCCTAGATTTACCCCACCAAACACCCGATGATCCAATTACAATGAAAAATGAAACCGATTTAACTAATTTTAAACGATTGAAAATGGGTAGGTTATTAATTATAAAGAGGTTAAAAAAAAAGGTAATAGATAAATAACTGCTAGAGGTGGGTTTATACGCCCGTTAGGGGGCATATTAAAACAACATTGTAAGAGCATAAAGATGAATATCTTAATAAAAGAGTCAGGGTATATCAGTATTTAACTGTCTTATTTATATAACTTAAAAAAAACTCTCATGTTGAAGAAAGGAATTCTAATTTTCATATTGGTTATTGGAATAGTTAGCCCTTCTATTCTTCTCAGTCAATATCAATTTAAAGCGAATGAATTTATCAAAGAAGATTCGATGAACCTGGCAATTTTTGAACTTGATTTTCAAAGCTATGAATTTAATGAGGCCAATGTTACTTATTATCCTTTATGTGATTGTTGCGACTATTATAACTTACCATTTAGTATTGAATTTGTTAGCCCAACTGATTTTGGTCATATTAATTTTAAATACATCCCTGAAAATTCCACACTATTTTATGCAACTATTGTTTGGATGGGCCAAGGTGAAATTTATTATCCAGACCAATTTCTCCCAGCAAACTCTTTTGAGAGAACCAACAATCATATTCCACTTCTGGAGAATGCCCAATATTATGACCGTTGGTTAATCCCTGAATATTACTCATGGACTCAATACAAACAAAAAGCTGACTCCGCCTGGCTCTCAATAGACTCTCTATTAATTATTAATGAATTTGCTGAATATCCATATCGAGTAGCATTCTATGCGTATACACCAAGGGTTGGAGCATTTGACCCAAGTGTTGCAAAATGGATTGTTTTTCTATATAAAGGAAACGACTATCTAACTATAGGTGAAACTATTAGAAAGGATAATACTACATTAGAAATTAACCCGAATCCTACTTCAGGGACAATTCATATTAGCAATTATCAATACCTTCAGAATTGGCCTTATGAAATCATCAACACAGAGAATAGAATTGTATTGAAAGGTCGAATATTGGATGAAACCTTGTCAATATCAGAATTAGATAATGGAATCTATATCATCAGGCTATGGTCTGAATATGTGTATATTACAAGAAAAATAGTATTAGCTAAATAAATACGCCCCCTAACAATGCATTATACTTTATGGCGGGTTACGTTTTGAATATGAACATTTTAGTTTCAAATAAAATCATCGTGGACAGGAAGATTTGTCTTTTAAAGTCCGCCACAAAGCATATGCATGCCCGTTAGGTTTTATTATAAAAGATCAAAGATGAATCAAATAGATTATAAACAAATATTTAGAAGTTTTAGAACACCTCTCTTATTTCTCTTAATTACTTGTTTAACGATTTTAGTGGTGATATATGGGTATAGATTTATTATGGTTTTAAGTGATTCGGCATCTATTCAAAAAGACTTAGAAAATAATGAATATTGCATATTTGTTTATACGGACTTTGATAATACGGATTTAAGTTGTATCGATAAAAAGCTAGATAATGGATGTGATTATACTGTTTCTTTTTCTCGTAGAGAAATAGTATTACCATACAAAGAATTGACCGTTTCATGTAACTATAAGATTAACTTGAACGGGAACTTGGAAATTTACAATTGTGATACACTAAGAGAAAGATTTGAAAAAGAGTACAGTCTATCCACAACAAAAAGAGGAATTAATATTCTTAAAGACGATTTTCGGATATCAGCTGACCGAATTGATTAAAAATAACAAAACCTAACATTGCATAATACTTTATGGTGTTACCAGCAAACAAATATGCTGCATTTTCGGCAAATAGGAATGTATCAAAATCGGAAAATAGCGATGCATGATTCTATGTCAAAAGTAGGTTAATTTTCTTTAAAAATATTTTTTCTATTTTGCATTCTATAACTTTTTCCAGTGAGTTTAATAATTTC
>Ga0210046_1001126_pt1 | contig 21835 bp, 21 predicted proteins | sample CryGeyCG2114_250_FD_185461 | JGI IMG/M metagenome (GOLD analysis project Ga0210046, IMG submission 185461) | Groundwater microbial communities from aquifer - Crystal Geyser CG18_big_fil_WC_8/21/14_2.50 (SPAdes) (version 2) | ecosystem: Environmental > Aquatic > Deep subsurface > Groundwater ... | reverse complement strand
GTGTTGAAAAAGCCGCGGCAAAAGTAATGATAAAAGCACAAACTAAAAAAGCTCTTTCCCTGGTTGAGGGAAAAAGCTTCCTGATAATCTAATCAGATTTTCGTTATGATTTGCTGGCGAAGTACTCTTGTACTTTGTCAGATGGGATAATGTCTTCTTTAAATGAGTAAGCGCCACTTCGGGCAGCTTTGGTCACTTTTATCACTTTAGCAAAATCTTTTGCCGATGATTGAAGGGTTGCAACAACTTTCTTAGCCATGATCTAATTTATTTAATTTCTCTGTGAACAGTCATTTTTTTAAGGATCGGGTTGAATTTTTTCAACTCGAGTCTTTCAGGAGTATTTTTCTTGTTTTTGGTAGTAATATACCGCGATGTTCCGGGCATACCGCTGTTTTTGTGCTCGGTACACTCCATGATCACCTGAATTCTTGCGTCTTTGCTCTTTTTAGCCATGTCAAACTCACTTTAAAATTTGGTCGGCAAAAATAGAAAATATTTGCCTTAATAACAACCTATTTGGTAAAAATTCTATGATTAAATTCGTTTTATAAAAATATATCCCTACCTATTTGTTGAAGAATCTGATGTTTAACATTTTACATCATGGAGGATTATTGATTCATTGTTTATCCCAGGATTGCTTTAATGTAAGGTGAAATGCCCGCAAAGAAAAACTCCACTGCGATCACCATCACGATCAATCCCATGAGTTTCATCATGATTTTATTTCCAATATCCCCTAAAAATTTGGTGATGCCTACTGCTCCAAAAAGGGTGATCATCAACACAATGGATACCAATACGATGGATAGAATCAGTAAGCCTTTGTTAACCATGGTTTGACTTTCGCCCATCAGGACGATGGCGTTGGTGATGGCTCCGGGTCCGGCAATCATAGGTATGCCCAAGGGTGTAATGGCAATATCGTTCACATACTTTTCAGCATCTTTGGCACTTAACTTCATTGGGCTTAAACGTGCGTTAAGCATGTCGTATCCCATGACAAAAAACAGAACACCACCAACCACTTTAAGTCCGGCTACTGAAATACCAAAAAAATCAAAAAGATATTTTCCTGCAAAAGCAAACAATATGAGTACCAGCGTGGCCGTGATAATCGCTTTTAAAGCTGTTTTTCGGCGCTCTTTCTTCGAGAGCTGTGAGGTCATGGTGAGAAACACCGGCATGATGCCCATGGGGTTCATCAACGTGAGGAAAGAGGTGAAGTAGAGTAATATGATTGTAAAGTGGCTCATTGGTAATGATTAGTTTATGTCTGGCACAAAGAGGGTTATAATGCAGCTATCTTTTTGTCCACAGTCTGGATGATTTCATCGCGCATCTCTTTCGCCTTTTGAGCTATTTCAGCAGCCTTCTCAAGAAGATCATTCGCAAAAACCTTGTCTTCAATTCCTGAAGCATTGATTTTTACGTTGAGCCATGCACCTTCCACAGCAGTGAGGGCGCATAAGGCACCTACTCCGGCATCTGAAACCGAATTGGGATTGCCTGTTTCAGACATGGCTTTTATCACTTCAAAGGAGTTTAAAGCTGTTTGCATAACCCTGAAAGGAATTTCCATGGCATATTTGGAGGCATTTTGGATGGTTTCGGCACGTAATTGTTTTTCTTCCTCGGTTTTTTTAGGCAAACCAAAGGCATCCATAATTTTGTTGAAAGCACTGGTGTCTTCATCCACCAGATGCAACAATTCGTATTTGTATTTTTGGCCTTTTTCAGCCCATGCTGAAAACTCTTCCCAACGGTCGTCCCATCCACGTTTGTGGGCGCTCAGGTTGGCCACCATGGTTCCCAAAGAAACTCCCAAAACCCCTACATAGGCTGCGATGGATCCTCCTCCCGGGGCAGGCGATTCTGAAGCCGTTTCGTTGGCGAAAGCCGTCAGGGTCATATCCACCAGCTTTTTGGTGTGGTCTTCAAGCAAAAACTCAATGATGCGTTCTCTGGGGTTAAAGGGCTTTAGATCATCCAGTCCCATGGATTTGATGGCGATTTTGATGAGTTCATCATTGTCGACACCTACCGAGCGCTGTTGTTTTAATAGAAAGTATTTTCCTGCATCGAGCATGGCCTTCAACGGGATAAGCCCTACAAGTTCGGAGCCGGTTACCCGAATACCGCGTTCGGCGGCTTTTTTGCATACTTCATCAAAGGCCACGTGCACAGGCGTGATGCTGATGTTGGTGAGGTTCATGCTGATCTGGGCCACTCCGTATTCTTCGATGAACCAGCCGATGGCTTTCACCGATTTCAGGGTTCCGGGAATCATTACAGGATTCCCTTTTTCGTCTTTCACTATCTTGCCTGTAATGGGATTTCCTTCTCTCATGGTTCTGCCGCGTTCACGAACGTCAAATGCGATGGAGTTGGCCCGACGGGTGGAGGTGGTATTAAGGTTAACATTGAACGCTACCAGAAAGTCGCGCGCACTCACGGCGGTAGCACCCGTTCCGGCCACACGGCTGTTAAATTCGACAGGACCAAAATCGGGTTTCCAATTGGGATTTTTTAGTTTCTCAGGCAAACCTTCGTATTCACCCGACCGGCAACTGGCCAGATTCCGGCGAACAGGTTGAAAAGCAGCATTTTCGTAACAATATACAGGGATGTTTAATTCCTCACCTATGCGTTGTGCCAGTTTGCGGGCATAGACTACTGTTTCTTCCATGGTGATATTGGCGATGGGAACCAAAGGACAAACATCGGTGGCACCAAAACGGGGATGTTCGCCCTTGTGGTGATGCATATCAATGACTTCCGCGGCTTTTTTAACAGCTCTTACAGCGGCTTCAATCACTTCGTCCGGAGTACCAACAAATGTAACCACTGTCCGGTTGGTGGCTGCACCCGGATCCACATCCAGCAAGGTAACACCTTCTGATTTTTCAATCACATCGGTAATCTGTTTTATCACCGCCATATCACGGCCTTCACTGAAATTTGGAACACATTCAATAAGCTGTTTCATACCCTGAGGTTTATTTTATATGAAGTTGCAAAATTAGGAAAAAGCACCAGAAAGCCTCGCATTTATTTGATCGAAGCGGAGAAAACTTTATTGAAGTTTTATCGGTTTTTAATGGTATTTTTACCAAACATTTTTTATTAAAACCCATGAAAACAGTTACTTGTTTTATTGTCATCCTCTTTTTTTCAATCCTTGTTTCATGTACAAAAAAAGACAATCCACAAAAAGTTGAGCCTGACCCTATTCCTCCGGTAGAATTTTCAATCCCGCAAACCAAGGACATTGTGATGTATGAAATCAACCTGAGGGCTTATAGCAATTCTGGTGACATTCATGGCGTTACCATGGGTTTGGACAAGATAAAAGCCTTAGGTGTGAATGTAATCTGGCTGATGCCTGTTTATCCAATCGGTGAACTCCATTCGGTTAATTCGCCTTATTCGGTAAAAAATTACACAGAAGTCAACCCTGAGTTTGGAACATTAAGCGATTTACAAACTCTGGTGGGTGAGGCGCATAGCAAAGGAATGGCCGTGATACTCGATTGGGTGGCCAACCACACCGCCTGGGACCATTCCTGGATAAGTAATCCGGATTGGTATACCCGGGATGCGAATGGGAACATCGTGATACCCCCCGGAACCAACTGGCAGGATGTGGCCGACCTTAATTATGACAACCAGGAAATGCGCCTGAAAATGATTGAATCCATGAAATTTTGGATTGATACAGCCGATATCGATGGCTTTCGGTGTGATGCCGCTGACATGGTTCCCTACGATTTCTGGCAACAAGCCAATGAGGCATTGGTCAGTTTTACAACCAAAGACTTGATTATGTTGGCCGAAGGAAACCGAAATGACCATTTTAGCGCAGGCTTCGATCTTAACTTTTCGTGGGATTTTTATAACCAGATTAAGAAGGTTTTTAATGGGACTTCCACTATGAGTTCACTGTTTTCGACAAACAATACTGAATACAACAACCTACCTGACAGAAAACACAAACTCAGGTTTACCACCAACCACGACGAATCGGCCTGGGATGCTACGCCCATGGTGTTGTTTAATGGCAAAAGCGGAGCTTTGGCTGCCTCTGCAATCACCATTTTTCTTGGTGGCGTACCGTTAATTTACGGTGGACAGGAAGTAGGGGTGGAGGAGAACATTCCGTTTTTTAGCAATTCACCTATTAACTGGTCGTTAAACCCGGATATGAAGGACAATTACACAAAGATGCTTCATTTTTATGACTCTTCCAAGGTGGTGAAAGAGGGTGTTTTAAGCATCTACGATCATGCATCCGTGGCAGCGTTCTCGTTTAGGCTGGATACGGAAGTGGTGGTGATATTGGTAAATACTAAAAATGCGGTGGTTAACTATACAATTCCAAGCGATCTGGGCAATACGAGCTGGACAGAGGCTATTTCTGATGTTTCAATAACACTTTCCGGTGAACTCAACCTGACACCTTATGAATTTTTAATATTGAAGAACAATTAGTTTTTTTTGCGAATTGTGAATGGAGGTTAGGGATGTGAAAAGTTATCGATCGTGTACGGTTTCCTTTCAACGTTTCATGATTAGGAAGGACTTGTCATTAAAGAATTAAAATACTAGTACTCATATTCAACTCGTTAAGGTAAATAATTAATTAATTCCGGGCTTACCAGGCAACAATGGGCGATAATCAAATAAACAACGAAATCAACCAATAAGTGCCACCACCTAGCAGCATAGTGCCGGGTATGGTAAATATCCAGGCTACGATGATATTGCCCGCGATTCCCCAGCGAATGGCAGAAATTCTTTTTGTCAACCCCACGCCCATAATGGCACCTGTTATGGTGTGTGTGGTGCTCACAGGAATTCCTCCCAATGTGCTCGCGATGATCGTGATGGCACCTGCCGTTTCCGCACTAAATCCCTGCACCGGTTTTAGTTTGGTCAATCCGCTCCCAAGTGTTTTTATCACTTTTCTGCCTCCGGCCAGCGTGCCCAGAGAAATGGCAGTATAACAGGTGAAAATCACCCAAGTGGGCACATAGAATTCCGGACCCAGCTGGCCTGTACTGAACAGTAAGATGGCAATGATACCCATGGTTTTTTGTGCATCGTTTGATCCATGAGCCATGCTGAAAACTGCCGAGGAGGCCAGTTGGAGGAATCTAAACGACTTATCTACATTCCTGGGATGTGCTTTTCTAAATATCACCAGAGTAAAAATCATAATAAAGTATCCCAGGATAATTCCAATCAAAGGTGATAACACAATAAAAATCAAAATCTTGGTTATCCCGGAGGTTAAAATGGCGGAAGGTCCACCTATCAACAAGGCCGGACCCATTAAACCGCCAATGAGGGCGTGCGAAACACTGATGGGCATTCCGAGACGGGTGCATACATATACCCAGGCGATGGCACCTAAGAGGCCTCCCAGAATAACATACTCATTGATAATTGAAGGTTCAACAATACCTTTACCAATGGTGGTGGCCACGGTTATTCCGAAGAAAAATACGGCCGCGAAGTTGAAAAAAGCCGCCCATAAAACAGCCATAAAAGGCGATAATACTTTCGTTGAAACTACCGTGGCAATTGAGTTGGCGGCATCGTTCATTCCATTTAAAAAATCGAACAATACCGCGATAATGATGGTGATGACGACGATAGTTAGCATGGCTTGAAATTAGGACTCTTTGAGAATAATGGTCTTAATGATGTCAGAAACACCTTTGATACAGTCCATAATGCCTTCCATATTTTCGAGAATTTCTTTTTGTTTGATCAGTTCAATGGCGTCTTTTTCTTTTTTGAATAGGTTGGAAATGGTGGCGTGATATAAATCATCTGCCTCATCCTCCATCTCATTAATTCTTTTACAAGCCTTTAAGATTTTGTTGGGTTTTTTCAAGGATCTTAACTCAGTAACGACTAGTTTTACCTGCTCTCCGGCTCTTAAAATCAATTGTGCGAAATCCTTATACTCCACAGGAATTTCTTTTGGGCGATACAGTTTGATTCGCTGAGAGACTCCGTTAATCTGTTTTATCACTTCATACAGTTTGGTGGTAAGGAGGTTCATGTCTTCCCTGTCGAAAGGGGGAACAAAGGATTTGTCTATATCCTCAAAAAGCTTTTCCGATAGATCATCCCCTATTTCCCTGAGGGTTCTTAATTGCTTGAATAATTCCTTTTGCAAAGTAGAATCTTCCTGATTAAAAATCATAAGATGTGCAGTTGCAGCCTTGACAATTAACTCTGAAAAATGTTCATACATTGGAAAAAATTTCTTGTCTACAGGAACAAGTTTTTGGAAAAAAGTATTGACACTCATTGAATTATAATTTAATAATTGGCACATTAACTCAAACTGACTCGTGAGTTACTATTCGAATTCAACCATTTTCATTCATAGTCAATTATAAGCAATATTAGATATTCTTTTGGAGATGAGATGAAATTTAATGCATATTATAGAAAATATTTAATTTTGCATTTATTTATTTCACAACTGAAACATAGAAAAATGAAGACCTTCAATATAAAGATTACCGGAACCGGGAGCTACGAACCAAAGAATATTGTTACAAATGAGGATTTTGCTAAAAACAAGTTTTTTGAATTTGGAGGAAAGCCTTTTGATATTCCACACGAAGAGATTGCTGAAAAGTTCATGGCCATCACAGGTATCAGGGAACGCCGATATGTCGATGACGATATGGTGGCTTCTGACATTGGTGCCATTTCAGCTAAACTAGCCATCGAAGATGCAGGCATTGATCCTGAGACACTCGACCAAATTATAGTAGCTCATAATTTTGGGGATGTCCGCAAAGGAACTATACAGACGGATGTATTGCCCAGCCTGGCCGCGAGGATTAAAAACTCGCTTGGAATTGAAAACACTTCGTGCGTAGCCTATGATATACTTTTTGGTTGCCCCGGATGGGTGCAGGGCATTATACAGGCCTATGCTTTTATTCAGGCCGGCATGGCAAAAAAATGCCTGGTGATTGCAGCCGAAACTTTGTCGCGGGTGATTGATATGCACGACCGTGACTCCATGATCTATGCCGATGGCTCAGGAGCCTGCATTGTTGAAGCTGTAGAAGGTGATAAGAAAGAAGGGATTATTGGGATGGAATACGGCTCTTTTACCAGGGATGAAGCTTTTTTTCTGTTTCTGGGGAAAAGTAACATCGATGAATCCGATCCCAAAGTGCGCTATATGAAAATGCATGGCCGCAAGATTTATGAATTTTCGTTGAATCAGGTGCCAAAAGCCATGAAAGCTTGTTTAGATAAATCGGGAACGGACATACATGAAGTGAAAAAGATTTTTATTCACCAGGCAAACGAGAAGATGGATTTTGAGATTATTAAACGGCTCTACCGATTATACAATATACGCGAGGTTCCTGCTGACATCATGCCGATGAGCATCCATCTGTTGGGAAACAGCTCGGTGGCCACCATTCCTACCCTGTTTGATCGTGTTCGTAAGGGAAATTGTGATCCGGTTCATCAATTAAACAAAGGCGATTTAATCCTGCTGGCTTCCGTAGGTGCCGGTATGAATGTGAATGCCATCGCCTATCGCTACTAATTGTTTGCCGATCCTATTTTCTTCTGTGATCATCAGCTGAAATCACTATATTTGGGGTGCATTTTAGGTGACCTTATTTATCCGGTTTTCGGATACGTGGCAACCTGAATGGATGCATGAAAATACATGGTGATCAAAAATTATATTATAGCCCACAGAGGCGAATCGTTTGATGCACCTGAAAACACACTTGCCTCCATTCAACTTGCCTGGCAGAAAGAGGTGAAAACGGTCGAGATTGATGTACGTATGACTATTGATAACCAGATTGTTGTAATCCATGATCCGGATACATTCAGAATCTCTGGTAAGAAATTAGTAGTAAAAAGATCCACCCTGCATGAGTTGAAACAACTGGATTTTGGCTCGCATAAACATCCAAAGTGGGCAGATGAGCACATTCCTACATTAAGAGAAGTGCTTTCAACGGTGCCGCCGGAAGGAAAGTTAATCATCGAAATTAAAAGCAATACTCATATTCTGGACAGGCTAAAGCAAGAGTTGTCGCAATCGGGATTGGAATCGGCACAAATCGAACTCATTGCCTTTGATGTGCAAATCCTGAAAAAAGCAAAACAACTCATGCCTGAATACAAGATGCTTTGGTTGCTCGAGCTGGATTATTCCCGGCCACAGCAATTGTTGTGGACAGAGAAAAAGAAAATCATCAATAAAGTAAAAAGGTTTCATTTGGATGGCGTGGACGTTTGGGCAGGTCAGGCGATGAATTGCGATTTTATATCTGCCTTTAAGGATGCAGGTCTGCTCATCTATGCCTGGACTGTGAACGACCCTGAAAAAGCCGGATGGCTGTTGCAAAACGGAATCGATGGCATTACCACCGATAAAGCCGGCTGGATGACAGAAGAACTGGTTAAAAAGCAACAATTTGAAGTAATACTTTTATTTTGTATTTTTGATGTATGGAAAATGAGAAAATTGACATAGGAAAAATAGCAAATCATTGGATATCAAGATCAGATTCTGATTTTCATATTTCAAACCCTGTTGTTGCCTAAATTAAGAAAAATGGGATTGAAATACTCAACCCCGCATCATAATCGCACCTCAAACTACTTTTGACATAGCGTAGAACTTGGTTCTTTTCAAGCTGAATCCTCAGGGAACCAGCTAAAGAAATGATTCTTCGCCTGTCAATCATGTTTTAATGAATCAAAAATCCGTTACGGGTAGTATTCCATGCCTTTATCCAAACATGTTGTTATTTTCTTGCTTTGGCAATTGTAGTATTTTAAGACTACAATCTGAACCACAACCATCAATCAACAGGATATTGCTTTGATATTCAACGCACAAAGGGTTTGGAGTATAGTTTGTTACCGACTGAGGTTGATTTCCTGGCAGCTACAGCTACAATGCATTATACCACATTCTTGTTAAAACTGCCGCTGGTTCTATTGGCGATTTTGACCAACGTCAGCATTACCGGAACTTCAACCAGAACGCCTACCACCGTTGCAAGGGTAGCACCTGAATTTAACCCAAATAATACAATGGCCACGGCAACAGATAGTTCAAAAAAGTTGCTGGCGCCAATCATGGCAGCCGGAGCCGCAATGTTGTGAGGTAGTTTCCACTTAAATGCCCAGCCATAAGCGATAAAAAATATCAAAAATGTTTGAATGATAAGCGGTATGGCTATAAGCAAAATACTAAATGGATTTTTGAAAATAACATCCCCTTGGAAAGAGAAAATAATGATCAGCGTTAGCAATAAACCTGTAATCGTGGTACTGGTAAATTTTTTCAGGAAAATCTTCTCGAAATAATCAATTCCTTTTCGCATAATTACAGTATGTCTTGTAAACATTGCCAGAACAAGGGGAATCACTACGAAAAGTACTACCGATAGTATAAGTGTATTCCATGGAATTGTGATGCCACTTACATCCAAAAGGAAGGTGACAATTGGAATAAAAGCCACTAAAATGATCAAATCGTTAATCGCTACCTGAACCAAGGTATAGGCCGGATCACCCTTGGTAAGGTGGCTCCACACGAATACCATAGCTGTGCAGGGAGCAGCTCCCAGCAGCACTGCCCCGGCCAAATATTCTTTTGCAAGGTCAGCAGGTATAAACGCTTTAAAAATGACATAAAAAAACAAATACGCAATGCCAAACATGGTAAAAGGTTTAATTAGCCAGTTCACTACAAGCGTAACAGTCAATCCTTTAGGCATTTTCACAGCATTCACTATACTGGTAAAGTCAATTTTTAGCATCATGGGAAAAATCATGATCCAGATAAGGACTGCGATTGGAATGGAAACATTGGCATACTCCAACTTACCTAAAGTTTCAGGCACAATGGGTAGTAGCTTGCCCAAAGCAATCCCTAAAATAATGCAAATAGCCACCCATAAGCTCAGGTAGCGGTCGAAAAACGAGATTCCTTGTATTTTACTCATCCTTATAATTATAAAATTCGACAATTAGAAAATTTGAAAATGAATAGCCGGATAATTAAATTTTATAACCCGATACTGTAATGCTGAAAATACCGGTATCACCATTCTTGAAACTGGTAATCTCATCTTTTGACAGATAGTTTTCAAGAACCACAACAGGGATGTCTATTTCTTTTTGTTTATGGACAGTTATGTTTTTAAAGCCCTGTTTTTTAATAATTTCGAGGTATTTGTCCATTTCAATGGCACCTGAAACACAACCTGCGTACATTTCAGCATCTTTACGGAGTATTTCAGGTAAACTGCCTTTAATAACCACATCGGAAACACAAAAATGTCCATCAGGCTTTAAAACCCGAAGCATTTCGGTAAAAGCTTTGTTCTTATCGGGAACAAGGTTCAGAACGCAATTCGAAACAATCACATCGAATGTATTATCGGGCAAAGGCATTTCCTCAATATCGCCCTTCACAAATTCAACATTGGTAAACCCAGGTTTATTGTTGTTTTCAATTGCTATTTCAACCATGGCATCGGTGAAATCAAGGCCGGTTACCTTGCCTGTTTCGCCAACAATGGCACGGGCCACAAAGCAATCGTTACCGGCACCACTACCCAGGTCAAGAACATGGTCGCCTTTTTTTATTGCAGCAAATTGTGTAGGGATACCACAACCTAATCCCAAATCTGCATCAGGATTATGTCCTTCAATATTGTTGTATTCATCTCCAATCATGCTGATTTCCATATCGCCACAACAGCCCGACGAGCTACAACATGATGAGGGAGTCATATTCAAACTTTGATTGGCAATGGCTCCGTATTTTTCTTTTACTACCAGTTTTAAATCTTCTGCGTTCATAATAATTAATCTTTTGAAAATGTGAATATTTGATGATGTACTATTTTTAAAAATATTTATTTTTCTGTTTTACGAGTTAAAGTTGAGGTTGTAGCTGGTCCAGATATAGTTTGTAGAATTCATTCTTAATCTGGTCGCGTACCCTGTGAAATCCACTTAGAATAAATTCATCCGAACCTGTTGCATGTGACGGATCTTCGAAACCAATGTGTAAACGGTGCTTCACCTTTCCCATAAATAAAGGGCATGTTTCATGGGCATGGTCGCACACGGTGATCACATAGTCCCATTCATCCTTTAGGTACTCGTCAACCATTTTTGGAGCATGGTGGCTGATGTCAATTCCAACTTCTTTCATTACTTTAACAGCAGTTTGATTCACTTGTTTCGCGGGTTCTGTACCAGCCGAACAAACAGTGATGTTTTTATCGAAACTCTGTAAAAAGCCGTGGGCCATTTGGCTGCGGCAACTGTTGCCTGTACATAGAATTAATACTTTCATATAAGCGGGTTTAGGTATTTAGCAATTATTTTGATTTGTATGATTATCTAAAGAGCAGTCGATATGAAGCAATTTAATGGACTCAAAGAAACTGTCGAAAATTTGCAGGTAGTTATCAATTTGTGAGCTGCAAAGACAATAATTAACTTTTAACCCGTCAATGGTGCCGTGAATTAAACCCAAATCCCTGAGTTCTTTCAGGTGTTGAGAAACGGTTGTCCTGCTTAATGGGAGAAAATCTGAAATGTCGCCGGAGATACAAGTCTTGGTTTCGGCCAGGTATTTTAGTATGGATAGTCGGGCCGGATGCGAAATGACTTTGGCAAACCGGGCCAGTTCCTGAAGATGATCATCAAATTTTTCTGATTTATTCATGTTGTTCTTATTTCTAATGTTGCAAACATACGACATTGTTTTTAAATAAAAACCAAAAAAGAGGTATTTTTTTTCAAAGTTTCTGATGTATACAATTATTTCGTTTGGTTTTCAACATTTTATGGCTTTATGCTTTTTATTTACCGCTCCCGATCTGCGTTTTTGAAAATCAATCGGATAGGAAACACGTGCTGAAATGGCCATTTTGTTTCCCAGTTGTATACCGTTATAATACCTGTAAGTGGGTATTTCGGCATCGAAGGAGAATTTCAGGTTTTTTTTCGTGTTGATGCTGATATGAGGAATGGTGTAAATAATTGGATACCAGGATGATTTGAGGTTTGACCCCGTAAAGTTTTCGGGGTCGACATTCGAAAATACTTCAACCTTCCAGGTTGAAATAAACCTGGAAGGTTATCACATCTAACCAGGATCAATCTCCACAACCTCCCACCGCTCAAAAAATAAATCGTCAAAATAATGACTCTAAAAATCAAACCAATACAATTAATTCCTAGATTTACCTCACCAAACACCCGATGATCCAATTACAATGAAAAATGAAACCGATTTAACTAATTTTAAACGATTGAAAATGGGTAGGTTATTAATTATAAAGAAGTTAAAAAAAAAAGGTAATAGATAAATAACTGCTAGAGGTGAGTTTATCCACTCGTTGCCGTTCATTGTAATCAGCGATACAAAAAACAGAACCAATAGAATCGTATATTTGTTATTCTAAAAATACGATCAGAAACTATGACGAGTAAATCACAAATAGAAGTTGAAAATAAGCTCATTTCGATTGTAAAACAAGACGAGCAAGATTATATCTGCTTGACTGATATGGTTAGAAATGAAGAAGGTGGCGACCATATTCGTAACTGGATGAGAAACAGAAACACTGTTGAGTTCTTTGGTTTGTGGGAGACTTTAAATAATCCTAATTTTAAACATGTCGAATTCGACACCTTTAGAAAACAAGCAGGATTAAATAGCTTCAATTTGACACCAAAAAAATGGATTGAGACAACAAATGCAATCGGAATAATTTCAAAATCTGGCAGGTACGGAGGAACCTATGCTCATAAAGATTTGGCTTTTGAATTTGGTTCATGGATAAGCCCAATGTTTAAATTATTGCTGATAAAAGAATATCAAAGATTAAAGGAGGTTGAAAGTAATCAATATAATCTTGAGTGGAATGTGAAACGGATTTTAACGAAAACAAATTATCAAATCCATTCCGAAGCTGTTAAAGACTGTATATTGCCAGAAAGAAATTACGATAAAGACAAAGAATGGCTGCTATATGCTGAGGAAGCAGATTTATTGAATGTTGCATTATTTAAGTGCACCGCAAAAGATTGGAGGGATGCGAATACAGTAAAAGCTAAAAAAGGACTTAATATTCGTGACTTTGCAAGTATTAACGAACTCGTTGTACTTTCAAATCTTGAAAGCATAAATTCAATTTTAATTCGTAATCAGTTCGATAAATCAGAACGATTCAGACAACTTAGAGACACCGTTCAAATTCAACTAAAATCGCTTGATAACCAGGATTTTATGAAAGCCTTGAAAAAAGTGTCAGATGATATTTATATTGAAAATAAAAAGAGATTAAAATAAACAACGAAACGGCAACAATGCATAATACTTTATGGCGGGTTACGTTATGAAAATGAGTATTTTAGTTCCAAATATAAATCGTCGTGGGCAGAAAGATTTGTCTTTTAAAGTCCGCCACAAAGCATATGCTTCCCGTTATAGCCTATTTAAAAAAACACAATGAGTAACAAAATAACATCAATAACTAGACGAAATATTTGGGATGGAATTCTAATTACTGGGATTGACCCATTTGGCAGACTTGAAGAACCTGACTTTTTAGGTAGAATATGGGATTTATCAGGCCTTCCTTCGACAGATAATAGATTCAGAGATGCTTACCGTGATATATGGCAGCATAGAATAAACAATTATGACTGGGATGAATCTTGGTTACTTTCAGATTCAAGAATTAACCTTTTAAATTGCGACGACTCGATTTTCTTACAATTTCTATGTGAAACAATCCACCCCGTAATCAGAAATGATTCAACAGAGATTAGTAAATTAATTCAACATTACAACGACAATTTATTTCCAGATGGTTATAAAATAATTGAAAAAGCGAGAATATCGGACAAGCCAATTTTTGCGGGAGTAAAAAGAGAATTTACAGAGGAACATCTAATAAAGAAAAACCAAGAAATTAAAAAAAGACTCTCTGCAGATTATGTGATGCAGCAAATAACACTAATGGAAAGTTCAATTGAGACTTCACCACACATTTCAATAGGGATTTCAAAAGAACTTATTGAAACGTGCTGTAAGACAATTTTTGAAGAAAGAAAGAAGGAATATGATAAGAATTGGGACTTGCCTAGATTAATGAAAGAAACAACTAAATTGTTAAAATTGACCCCAAATGATATACCTAATGAAGTAAAAGCCGCTAGTTCAATAAGACAAATTTTGGGTAGTTTATCTTCAGTTGTACAAGGAATTGGGGAAATTAGAAATGAATACGGTAGTGGACACGGCAAAGACGGAAAATTTGTCGGACTTCAACCAAGACATGCAAAACTTGCAGTTGGTGCAGCATCGACTTTGGCAATATATCTATTAGAAACTCATGAAATAAAGGATTAGAATGAATGAATTAACACCAATAATATGGCTATTTATTTGTGGAATACCAAGTCTGATTTTATGGATTATAATGCTTAGCATTATGGACTCCAAAGGAGAAAATGTTAATTACTTTTTTGTGACTCCGGGACAATACATAAGATTTTGGAAAATAGTCAAGGTTGAAAAACAGACGTCAAAAAGACGAAAATATTTGATTATTTTTTGGACTCAAATTGCTATAATACCAATATATATGATTGGTGGAATACTAATAATCAAAAACATAATTTAGGAATGAAGAAGAAAAAACAGGCTATAACAATGCATAATACTTTATGGCGGGTTACGCTATGAAAATGAGTATTTTAGTTTCAAATACAAATCGTAGTTGACAGAAAGATTTGTCTTTTGAAGTCCGCCACAAAGCATATGCATGCCCGTTAGCAACAAGGCAACAGCCCACCGCACATTTAAACCCATTTGGTTTTTGCCAACGCACAAAGCCAAAAGAAAAAACCAAAAGAGTTTAAATTTTAACCAACGCACAAGAAAAAAAATAAACATGGACTATTTGACCTACAGCGAAAGACTAAACTATTTGCTTGAAATGATTGAGAAAGGGCAACTATTATCATTAAAACAAGCAAGTGAAAAATTTGGTTGCTCAGAAAGCACCATAAAAAGAATGCTACAAACCATCCGTAAACAAGGACATCATATAAAATATTGTAAGATAGCTCAAAAATATTTTGTAGAAATTTGAGGAAGGGTCAAATTTTGACCTCTCCTCAATGTAACTTTGCGTAATCTATTAAAAAAAAAAAAAGTATGATTCAAAAATCAATTTTTATTATAATAACAACTATCTCTTTTCTTTGTCTGTTTCATAATAAATTACCTGCGCAGGTTTGGGCTCCATCTGGAGCTGAGTGGTATTATGAATATAACAACTTTTGGGTTACTGGTTATGTGCAAATTGTTTATACTGGTGACACCTTAATCAATGATAATTTGTCATCAGGCCAAATTCATAATTGTCAAACTTTAACGAAAACATTCTTTTCCTATAATTATGAGAATTATGAATTTGATACAATTTCTTTAGGAAATGAATATACATATTCTAATAATGATACTGTATTTATTTACAGAAGCGGTACTTTCTATGTGTTATTTGATTTCTCTGCGCAAGTTGGTGATTCATGGATTATTCCGTGGACCTACGAAACTATATGTGATTCTACCGGATTACTAAATGTAATTTCGATAGGGGACACAATAATTAACAATGAAGAATTTCGATATATTTATGTTGAGCCAAATGATGCATCTGAATGGATAATACAAGGCCTAATTATTGAGAGGATAGGACCTATTATGCATTACATGTTACCTGAACAAAACTGTATGACAGACTTATTGGAAGGTGGCCCTTTACGCTGTTATAATGATGATTTCTTTCAGTTTAATACTGGTATTGCCTCATATTGTGATTATATTGTAAGAATAAATGAATCATCTCGAAATGAATTAGTTGTATGCCCAAATCCTGCAACAGGATCAATTGAAGTCCATTGCCCAGATCAAGGTACATACGAGTTGATCCTGAAAAGTCTGAATGGGACAAATTCATTGCAATTCCATGGAATCAAAGGAAAGACGTTAATAGATATAAGCACACTTCCTTCGGGATTTTATGCTCTTTCCTTGATTGATTATAAATCAAATACAATTAATACAAAATTACAAATCTTAAAAAAGTAATTATTATGAAAAATGTAATTCTTATTTCTTTGGTAACCATGCTTTTGTCGTTAACATCAAATGCACAAAGTCCCTTATCCTGTCAAATGCAGGAATCTCAAGATGCAAATCGTTATTTTAACGGGAATTGCGGGTCTGGTACAAACGGTGAATGGGAAACATACAGCCATTTGAATACCTACATTCCGGATTTAGATCCCGATGAACCAATGCATAATGCAAAATTAATGAACATCAATATTAATATAAACATTATTCAGAAAGATGACGGAACAGGTAATTTCCCAAACAATCAGGAGACTATTGACAGGCTAAAAACAATGATATCTAATATAAACAGCTTTTATGCAAATTATGGCCCATCTGATCCTATTTCATGGGTCAACGAGCTGCCAAACTTTGATTCAAAAATAAGGTTTACATTAGGTGAACCAGGCAATGAGCGTATCTACTTTTACCAAAATACAGCGGCATGGGATGATATGTATGTATCAACAACCATTGAGCCATTTATTGCTCAAAACTATCCAGAAAGGCTTGAACAATTAAATGTGTATATATTTGGTAATCCCAACAATAATAACTGGATGCATGCCAGTATGCCCAGCTGGTCAAATTTTAATAAGACTTCGTGGGTAGTAATATTTTATTGGAGTAATCCTGGTTCTGATTGGGCTACTGCTGGACTTTTGGCACATGAATTTGGGCATAATCTGGATATGTTACATACATATACGGGCGGTGGAGCATCAGCAATCTGTGATCCACAGAATGATGACTTCCTACAAGATGTTTTTTTAGTTGAACCCCCAAACACAAGCAATTGTCCTCATACTGGTAGTTGGGGGGATGATCCGTATATAGTAAATGGAGATAGAATAACGAATAATTTACTAGGTGGAACTCAAAGTTCAAAGTATATTAGCCCAATGCAAGCAGGTCAGATGCATCGTTCATTGGCCATTACTTCAATAAGAAAATATGTGACATGCGAAAAGTCAGAAATTCCGCTAGTAATTGAAGGAGAACAATTCTGGGATTTTGATATTAAATTATATCGAGATCTTATTATTAATCCAAATTCAGAGTTAACAATTAATTGTCATGTTGTTCTGCATCCAGATGCCAATATAGTTGTTAAACCAGGTGGCAAACTAATAATTGACGGCGGCATAATTGGCACCGACATTTACGAGACGCAACCCTGGCAAGGCATCCAGGTGTGGGGCGACAAAACCGCGCACCAATTTCCTGATGCCAACGGAAATTACCAACAGGGTTATCTGGAATTAAAGAATGGAGCCACCATTGAAAATGCCATCGTAGCAGTTGATCTCTGGAAACCTGATGATTATTCTGCAACCGGTGGTATTGTTCATGCTGATGGCGCGATATTCAGGAACAACGCCAAATCAGTCCATGCCTTGCATTACAAAAACTTCAACCCTTATGACCCAACTCAGGAATTTGATTATAACAGTCATTTCAAAAACTGTATCTTTGAAATTACCAACGATTATTCTGGCGATGAAATATTCTACAAACATGTTGATTTGGCATACGTTAAAGGGGTCAACTTCCAGTCATGTGATTTTAGCCTTGCTGAGAATGTAACAGGCGTATCTCCCTGGAACCATGCCATTGCAGGTTATGATGCTAAATTTGGGGTTAAAGCATTTTGTAACTCACTACAATACCCTTGTCCTGAAGAAAGTTACGACAGGTGTACTTTTACAGGGTTTTGGAGCGCAATTAGTGCTGTGAATGATGGTGGTATCCCATTGACTTTTAGTGTTAACAGGGCCGATTTTATTAACAATGCTTACGGTGTAAGAACAACTGACATGAACAATGCAAGTGTACTGTTCTCAGACTTCGAGGTAGGCAATTACAATGGTTGTGGAACAGGAATTTACACGGATCAGGTCACGGGTTTTGCTTTTGAAGAAAATGAGTTCAACAAATATGCCGGGGGGCCGGTTTCAAACTATTTTGGTATTGCAATCAATAATTCTGCGGCTGTAAACGAGGTGTATAAAAATAGCTTTAATGGGTTAAGCTATGCAAACTTTTCAGATGGGATTAACTGGAATTTGACCTATATTAATGAGGGCCTTGCATATTATTGCAATAATAACAGCAATAATTTTGCTGATTTTTTTGTGGCAGATTATGATATTCACCATCATTCAGGTATTCAATCTAATCAAGGAGACGAAAACTATGTAGCAGCAAATACCTTTACCACAAGTGGTGCCACATGGCACTTTTATAACGGGGGCGAATACCAGGTTAATTATTACACCGACCCAAACAATACCATTGCAACACCGGAGTATATTTGGAATGTTAAACTCATGTTTACTGAAGCAGAAAACACATGCCCTTCCCATTATGGAGGTGGTTCATCACTTAATCTGGTACTTACCTCACAGCAAAAAATAAGTGCGGAGCAGGTGTATCTCGATAATCTCACCGACTACAATAGCACGAAAGCACTATACGACAGTTATATTGACGGTGGCAACACCGCTGAGGTAAAGCTGGACATTCAGACTTCGCAACCTGGCGACATGTGGGCATTACGTGCCCAATTGCTTGGAGATTCCCCACATCTATCGTTAGAAGTCCTGAAGGCAGCAGCCGATAAAACCGATGTGCTCACTGAGTCTGCCTTGTTCGATATATTGGCAGCTAACCCTGATGAACTTAAACGGGACACTTTAATAAGCTATCTCGAAAACAAGGAAGAACCACTTCCGGACTATATGATTGACCTGTTAAAGCAACTTGCCGGTGGAACCACCTATAAAACTGCTTTGCAACAGCAAATGGCAGGGTATAAGCATACGTATTCCCGTGCGGCACACGACATTATTCGAGGTATTTTAAACGATACAGTTACGGATAACAACGAGTTAAGAAACTGGTTGGACAATCTGGGTGGGATCACTTCCGACAGGCAAATCATTTCATCTTATGTTAGTGAAGGTAATTTTAATGATGCATTTACTTTAGCAAACATGCTACCCTCATTGTACGATCTAAAAGGAAATGATTCAATCGAACACCTGTATTACATTGATATGTTATCAATGCATCAAACATTGTATCAACAGGGAAGAAACACTTTTCAACTCGACAGTGCCGAGAAAGCCGATATTTCTTATATTGCCAATAACAGCAAAGGAATTGCAGGTGCCCAGGCAAAAAGTATCCTTGAAGCCGTTTATAATGAATATTGTGCCGTTTGTCCCGATGTTGAAGGTTCGGCAGGTTATAAAAGTGCAACAACGATAAACCCTGATGTTCTGGGTAAAATCTATGGTTTGGATGTTCAGGTCAAACCAAACCCGGCTAACCAATGGGCCGAATTTTATTACACCTTGCCTGATAAGGTAACTACAGGATCAATTACTATAAGGAATACTTCAGGCAGCATTATTGAAGTAATTGAAGTGAGCGGAAAACAAGGCCAAAAGCTTTGGGATACGCGTAATATTGCTTCTGGCACTTATCTTTATACAATTAATTCTGCCGGTTATAGTAAAACAGGTAAGGTAGTTGTAAGCAAATAAAATTTTATCTTAAATTCGCTTTCTACCTGAAAACAGTAAGGTAGAAAGCGAATTAAAATAGCTGGTAATGGCACTTCGATTCTCGGAATTCTTGTTTTTGTTGATGTTTTCCCAATCTTTGTTTGGACAGTTGCAAATTAACTGGCAGCAATGTTTTTGCAGCATGGATCATGACTATGCCTATGATGTTGCCCACACTGAGGGAGGGTATTTGGTTGTTGGTATGCAGGAAGGTGGTGATGGACAAGTGACTTGTACCGAGGATCCAGGAATATGGCTGTTGAAAATTAACAATACAGGTAATCTTATTTGGGAAAAATGTTATGACCATGCTGCTGCTTACCGAATGACCCAGGCTTTTGGTAATTCAAATTATTATCTCATGGGAGCCACAATTTCTGAACCTTACCCTGATGTGCCAAATCTATGGATATCTAAAATGGATAGTACAGGCAGTTTTATTTGGGAAAGAACACTTGGAAATAACACAGGTATAAGTGATTACAATTTTTATAGCACATCAACCAATGATGGTGGAGTTGCAGCTTCCGTTGATATTTTCTCTCAAGGTGGTGATATAACAAACTGGTATGGGAATTATGATGGCTGGATTATTAAACTCGACAGTCTTGGTAATACGGAATGGGATTTTACAATTGGCTCGGCAGATGTTGAGTGGATTAATGGTATTTCACAGACTAAAGACAATGGATATATAGCTGCAGCGGCAGGTAACCCTGATGGGACAACAGGGAATATATCTTGTACCTCATTTACGCCAGGTTATTCTGATGCCATTATCTACAAATTAGATTCTTTGGGCAATCCTGAATGGCACAGGTGTTATGGGGGGAGTTACAATGATGTTGCAATAAGTATTTTAAGCCTTGATGATGGATATTTAATAGCTGGGGGTGGCGAATCAGCCGATGGTGATTTAACAGGTTCAGGATGGCATGGAGGGCATGATGTATGGCTTATTCTCACTGATTTGTCCGGTGATATTATCTGGCAAAAATGTTACGGGGGCTCTAATGATGATGACCCTGTAAGGATTTTCCAAACATCCGATGGTGGTTTTATGGTATTTGGTAATACTAAGTCTTTAGATGGTGATGTAGTCGGTAACCCATCGTTGGGTTCAGAACCTTCAATTTGGGTATTTAAAATAGATAGTTCAGGTCAACTGCAATGGCAACAATGTATTGGAGGAACTAGAACAGAACGCGTTTATGGTGTCATACAAAACGGTGATTATGATTACACGCTTGCGGGCGAAATGTTTTATAGCCCTTCGGGTGATGTAAACTGCTCAAATTTTATTTATGGTTCACACAATAACTATTGGGTATTTGGTATTTCGGATACAATAGTTAGCGTAAATGAACCTTTGCAAAACAATGACAAGATAAAAATCTATCCCAATCCAGCAAATTCAGTTTTAAACATTGACTTCCCCAACGATTACAATGCACAAAATGCCAGTATTGAACTATTAGACATTAATGGAAAAACCATGTTGAAATCTGAAACCGTTACCAGTTCAACACAACTTAAAATCAAACATTTAAACAGGGGGTTTTATATTGTTAAGGTACAAAATGACAATACTCTAATTACAAGAAGGATTATCATTCAATAACAGCGTATTATTGACCTTTGCTTCGCAGTCAAGCACATTGCCAAGTCGCACGAAATGCCTACCGCACAAGCCAAAACTTGTCAATAAGCTTGCCAGCCCTGCCGCACAGACAGAAAAGAATGCCCAGTTGCTAACAATGCATTATACTTTATGGCGGGTTACGTTATGAACCTGCCTGCCGGCAGGCAGGAATGAGTACTTTAGTTTCAAATATAAATCGGTGTGGTAAAAAAGATTTTTCTTTTGAAGTCCGCCACAAAGCATATGCACGCCCGGAATCAACCACGGCAATAAAATGGTTGAATGCTGTAAGCAAGATGATAGTAGGTCTATCAGGGTCGTTGTATAGGCGATGGCTCTAAACCACCTAGAGGTGCTGCGGTAAAGAGTCGCGGTACTGAG
>Ga0210046_1001115_pt1 | contig 21985 bp, 15 predicted proteins | sample CryGeyCG2114_250_FD_185461 | JGI IMG/M metagenome (GOLD analysis project Ga0210046, IMG submission 185461) | Groundwater microbial communities from aquifer - Crystal Geyser CG18_big_fil_WC_8/21/14_2.50 (SPAdes) (version 2) | ecosystem: Environmental > Aquatic > Deep subsurface > Groundwater ... | reverse complement strand
GGTGTCGGCGATCGGCCGGACGTGGTCCGGCGCCGCCTCGACCTCGTCGTCGAACAGTGACGGTGGCGCAGCTTCCACGTGAGCATCCCTCCCTCGGCATCGCCGGTTCCAGCGAGCCGACCCAGGGTGCCAAACGAGCCGGCGCACTCGCGACTGCAACACCCAGCCGGCCGCTACGCCGTCCCCACTTCGACCGGCTCGCTCAGCGGCAGCCAGCGGAAGCGCCGCCGGACGTCGTCCGGCGCCCGCGCCAGCTCCCGCTCGACCGCGGCGCGGCCCTGCACGACGTGGCTGCAGCCCCCGTAGTGCACCGGGACGACGACCCGCGCGTCGAGCCGCGCGGCCAGCAGGGCCGCCTGCCGGCCGGTCATCGAGTACCGCAAGGGCCCGGTGACCGGGAACCGCACCCCGCCGAGGTGCAGGACGGCGACGTCGACCCGCAGCCGCTCGGCGACCTCGGGCAGCCCGCGGAACAGCACGGTGTCGCCGGAGATCCACAGCGAGCCGCCGTCCCAGCGCAGCGCGAAGCCGATGACGTCCCCGGCTACCGGGCGGCTCAGCGGCGGACCGTGCCGCGCGGGCGTGGCGGTCACCTCGACGTCCGGGCGCCCGGGGGCGATGCGCATCGTCGTCTTCCCGGGGCGGAGGCCGCGGGCACCCAGCCGCCGTCCGCCGGACGCCGTCGTCACGACCACCGGGACCGAGGGCAGGAACGCGCGTTCGGCGTCGTCGAGGTTGTCGGCGTGGTGGTCGGGGGTGAGCAGGACGGCGTCGACCGGGAGCAGCTCGGTCGGCTGCACTGCGGGACCGGCGACCTTGCGCGAGCCGGTGCCCCAGCCGAAGCGGTAGCGCCGTCCGGGCGGGTCGAAGGTCGGGTCGGTGAGGATCCGCCAGCCGGCGACCTCGACGAGCAGGGTGGGCCCGCCGACGTGGGTGAGCCTCACTGCGCACCGGTGACCGGCCGCACCCCCGTCGCGTGGGCGAGCGCCCAGTCGAGCACCTCGTCGGCGATGCGCTCCCAGCCGGGCGAGGCCGGCAGCAGGTGCGGGTAGCCGGCCTCCTCGCGGACCTCGGTGACCGTGTCGCCCTTGTAGTGCGCGGCGTTGGAGCGCTGCACGGACGGCGGCAGGATGTGGTCCTCGCTGCCGGAGACGAACAGCAGCGGCGGGCGGTTCGGGTCCTTGTAGTCGACGTAGGCGTCCTGCGGGCCGGGCATCAGGTTGGCCAGGACGCCACTCCAGATGATGTTGCCCGGCGCCGGGATGGCGTAGCGCTGGTACAGCCGCCGCGACTCGTCGTCGTCGAAGGTGTTGGTGAAGGCGTAGTGCCACTGCTCCTCGGTGAGCGGGACGGCGCGGTGCCGGTTGGCCGGGTTCTTGAACGCCGTCCACGTCGAGCGCAGCTGCGACAGCGGCAGGACGCGGACGCCCTCGGTGGGCGCGGAGTTGAGCGCGACGCCGACGGCGCCGTACCCGCGGTCGAGCAGCAGCTGGGTGATCGCGCCGCCGGCCGAGTGCCCGATCAGGACCGGCGGGCTGTCGAGCTCGCTGATGACGGCGGCGTAGTGGTCGACGATCTGCGGCAGCGTCACCTCGGCGACCGGTGTCGGGTCGGCGTTGAGCGCCTCGACCTCCACCTCGAAGCCGGGGTAGGCGGGGGTGAGCACGCGGAAGCCCTTGGCCTCGTAGTGGGTCTTCCAGTGCTCCCAGCTGCGCGGGGTCACCCAGAAGCCGTGGATCAGGACGATGGTGTCGGGGGCGGACATGGCGGTCTCCTCACTGCCGGGACTGCGGATGGCAGGGACCCTGGCAGCGGGCGCCGGGCGCGGATCGGCTGTGCGTGCAGGCCTGTGGTCTGTGCGTGCCGGATGGGCTTCCCCGTGGTTTGCGGTTCTGCCACGCTCGGGCGGGACACCACGGGAGCCGCCGATGTTGTTGCTGGACACCCGCCACGTGCCCTCCGCCGACCGGGCCGAGGCGTTCCGCGTCGCGATGCAGGAGGCCTCGGTGCCCTGCCGGGTCGAGCACCGCACGCCGGCCGGGCGCGTGCGCGCCCGGATGCACCTGGTGCCGCTTGGGCGGACGGCGGTGTTCACGACCGATGCGTCGCCGTTCCGGCTCGTGCGCACGACCCGGCACGTGCAGCGCGAGAGCCCCGCGGTGGTCGCGATCGCCTTCCAGGCGGCGGGCCACGGCGAGTACCCGCAGCTGGGCCACGAGCAGCTGGTCTCCGGCCGCGACCTGATGCTGGTCGACCTGACGGCGCCGTACTCGTTCGGCTGCGCGGTGGGTGGTGGTTCGCGGTCGGTGATGGTCCCGCATGAGCAGCTGGCGCTGCCGGTGGACGTCGTCCGGCGGGCCGTCCCGCGGCTACGTGCCAGCCCGCTGCACGACCTGGTGCGCACGCACCTCGAGGAGGTGTGCGGCCGCGCCGAGCAGCTGTCCGGCGACCCGGGTGCAGCGTCCCTGGGGACGGCGACGGCGGAGCTGGTGCGGGCGCTGATCGTGTCGGCGGCCGGTGATGCGCGGGACCGCGGGGCGGTGCGGGAGGAGACGCTATTGACCCGGGTGCGGACCTACGTCGGCCAGAACCTCACCGACCCGGCGCTGACGCCCGCGACCATCGCGGCGGCGCACAACGTGTCGCTGCGGCAGCTGTACCGGCTGTTCAGCGACGCGGGGCTGAGCCTGGAGCAGGTGGTGATCGGGCAGCGGCTGGAGCTGGCCCGAGTGCAGCTGGTCTCCCCCGCCGGCCGACGACGGTCGATCGCTGCCACGGCTCGGGCGTGCGGCTTCGCCGACGCCAGCCACTTCACGCGGCGGTTCCGGCACGCCTACGGGACAGCGCCACGTGAGTGGCAACGCTCGACCGTCGACTCAGCTGTCTCACGGTGACGAGTCAGGGCAGCCGAGGGGGTTTCAAGAAGTTCGACCAGCGCGGCTGCTGCGCCCCCGACGAGGGAGAAACAAGACAGGCCTGACCATAGTTCTCCGGTCGACCCGCCTCGCACTGTTACGGTCCCCGAAGTCACGCCACGGGGGTTCACCATGACTAAGTACGGCTGCAAGGCGGGCGAGCGACGGAGATCCGGGGTGGGCGGTTCTGCGTCAGAGCCAAAACGCTCATGACCGCGGCACAGACCGATCCCTGGGACGAGGCCGCCCCGCGCCCCGAAGCGCTGGTTGAGAGCCTGCGGTCTTTTGGCTACTCGCCGGAGACGGCTCTCGCCGACTTGCTGGACAACAGCATGAGCGCCGGAGCTGTCAACATGGACCTCTACTTTGTTTGGGACAAGGAACAGTCTCACGTCGCAGTGGTCGACGACGGCGGCGGGATGACTCCGGACCAGCTTTTGGAGGCCATGCGACCAGGCAGCGTAAGTCCCTTGGTGACGCGAAGCAAAGCTGATCTGGGCCGCTTCGGACTTGGCCTGAAGACCGCTTCCTTCTCCCAAGCCCGCGAGCTGACCGTCATCACCCGCGCCCGCGGTGAGCGCGACGTTCAGGTTCGCCGGTGGGACCTCGACGTCGTGGGCATGACAGGTCAGTGGCGTCTTCTTCGCGCCCCAGCCCCCCAAGCCGAGCGCTACATCGACCGCATCAAGGATGCCGGCGGAACGGCCGTTGTCTGGAGCAAGTGCGACCGGCTTCTCGGCGAGGTGGGGAAGGCCCCTGAGAAGGCGGCCGACCGATTCTTTTCAGTGGCCTCCCAAGTTCAAGCCCACTTGGGCATGACCTTCCACCGCTTTCTTCAGACCGGTCGACGCGCGCGCACGATCAGGGTCAACGGGAACGTGGTGGAGCCGTGGGACCCGATCATGAAGCATCCGGCGACGCATGCTCTAGGTCCGCCCGACCGCCTTCCCTACATGGGTTCCACCATCACCGTCCAGCCCTTCGTTCTGCCGCACCGCAGCAAGCTCGACGAGCAGCAGCAGAAGAGCGGGGGAGGAATTCGTGGCTGGAGCGCGCACCAGGGCTTCTACGTCTACCGCAACGACCGACTGGTAGTGGCCGGCGACTGGCTGGGAGCCGCCGGCGCCAAGGACGAGCACACCAAGCTCGCGCGCATCGTCGTCGACTTCGACTCCGCCTTGGACTTGCACTGGCAAATCGACGTTAAGAAGTCCACGGCTCGGCCCCCCGGGAGCGTCGTGGACGACCTCAAGCGTGTGGCGACCGCGACACGGCGAGCCGCCGAAGAGGTGTACCGGCACAGGGGCAACATCATTCCTGCCAGCAAGGGTCGGCCTCGCGACCGCGCGTTCGTCATGGCATGGCAAGAGTTCAAGGACCGCTCCGGCGAGGTGCGGCTCCGCCTGAACAGGGACCACCCCATCGCAGCCAACTCCCTCAAGGGGCCGGTCGCTCAAAAGCGGGCGGTGGAGCGGGTCCTCAAGTTCGTCGAGGAGACCTTGCCGACGTCCCTCATCGGCATTCGCCTCGCCGAGGCACTCGACAAGCAGGCGACTCCCTACGAGAGCCGGCAGGACGAGCTCGTGAAGCTGTTGCACTACGCCCTTGACACCATGACATCGGCGGGGGCCAGTCCATCGGCCGCACTGGACGACCTTGCACTGATCGAGCCATTTTGCAATTTCCCCGCGATCGTCGAAGCTCTCAGAGACGGAGAATCATGAGCGTGAGCCCGTACGACGAGGTACGAGGCCTTGTTATGACCGTGGTCGCGAACGAGCGAGCCAACAACAAGGTCGTGACATCAGAATCCATCGCCCAGAAGATCGAGGCGATCATCACGATGTACGCAGACATGCGGGACGCCGATTTCACCGGTGCGGTCGACCGACAGGCCCTGCAGCGCGACATCGAGTCGTCCTTCAACGTCTTCATGGCAAACGCCAATCTGATGGCCGATGATAGTGACCACGAGCCGTGGCTCGACGCCGCCCGAGACGACATCGACTGGCGCTTCTGGAAGCGCTATAAGCAGTACCAGTTGGCCGTTAATCGGATGCCTCCCGACGCGGTCGACAAACTCGACGACATCACCGACATGGTCCTCGATCGCCTCGAGAGCCCGCGCCGGCGCGGTCCTTGGGACCGTCGAGGCCTCGTCGCAGGTCAGGTGCAATCAGGAAAGACCGGAAACTACATCGGCCTCACGTGCAAGGCCATCGACTCGGGATACAAGCTCGTCATCGTCTTGGCAGGAATTCACAACAGCCTGCGGGCGCAGACCCAAGCCCGAGTCGACGAGGGCGTCCTCGGCTTCAGCACCGAGCGCGCCTTTCGCGCGGCAGACGCGAGCAAGAGCCTCGTCGGAGTAGGACACCAGGGATTCCTCTACGTCAACTCCTTCACGTCCCGCAAGGAACACGGCGACTTCAACCTCAAGGTGGCCGAATCCATCGGCGTCGCGGTGGGTGGCGCAGACCCAGTCGTCCTCGTCGTGAAGAAGAACAAGAGCGTCCTTACCAACATCCTGAAGTGGGCAACGAGCCTCACCGCCGTCGAGGATCCTCTCACCGGTCAAGAAGTTGTGCAGAACGTCCCACTTCTCATCATCGACGACGAGGCCGACCAGGCCTCGGTCGACACCAATGGACCCAAGCGGGGCGCCGCCGATGAGTACGACCCGCCAGTCATCAACGGGCTCATCCGCGAGCTGCTGAAGAAATTTCAACAGAGCGCCTACGTCGGGTACACCGCCACGCCTTTTGCGAACATCTTCATCGATCCCGAGGTTAAGCACTCCAAGGCCGGCCAGAGCCTGTTCCCCCGCAGCTTCATCATGAGCCTCCCCGCGCCTTCCAACTACGTCGGTCCCTCACGCGTCTTCGGCCTGAAGGAAGACGTCACCCGCAACATCGAGCCTCTCGAGCCTCTCCCGATGGTCCGGCACATCCGAGACTGGGAAACCTGGATGCCGGACAAGCATAAGAAGGAGTTCGTTCCCGGATCGATCCCCGAGTCGCTACGTGAGGCGATCCTTGCCTTCGTGCTCACCGTCGCCGTTCGCCGCTGGCGGGGACAGACTGGCAAGCACAACTCGATGCTCGTCCATGTCACGCGCTTTACCGCTGTGCAGAAGGAGGTCCGCCGCCAAGTCCAGGAAGAACTCGACCGCCTTCGTCACCGTTTCAGCCACGCCGACCGCGCGAAGGACTCCACCTGGGCAGCAGCGCGACTCCTTTTTGAAGATGACTTTCTCGCCACCGGCCGCGCCTTTGCCCTTGCGGAGGACATGGGCGATCAGGTCGGTATGATGCCGACGTGGGACCAGCTGGCCGCTGGGCTCGCCGGAGCCGCCGATCTCATCAGCGTCCGCGAGGTCAATGGAACGGTCAAGGATTCCCTCGACTATGTCGATCACACCGGCGGGCTGAACGTCATTGCCGTTGGTGGTGCGAAGCTATCCCGCGGTCTGACCCTTGAGGGCCTGAGCATCAGCTACTACCTCGCAGGTTCACGTATGTACGACACGCTCATGCAGATGGGCCGCTGGTTCGGCTACCGGCCCGGCTACCTCGACCTGTGCCGTCTATACACGACGGACGAGCTCAATCGTCGATATGCGCTCATCACCGGCGCGGCAGAGGAGCTGTACCGCGAGTTCGACTACATGGTTGCGTTGGGCAGCAGCCCCCGCGAGTTTGGGCTCCGCGTGCAACAGCACCCAGACGGCCTCATGGTGACCGCCCCCAATAAGATGAAGTCGGCACAGCTACTCAGCATGAGCTTCGCGGGTGGACTGAGCGAGACCGTCCTGTTCGATACCACCGCCTACGCGCGTAAACGCAACTGGAAGGCGCTCGAGCAGCTGGTCGAAGCCATTCCAGGTTCACCTCTGCCGGCCGACCAGGTCACGACTATCGGTGCAGGGGGCGCCTACGTCTGGAAGGGGGTTTCCGCCTCCGTCGTCACGGCTTTTCTCGACAGCTACGTTGCCCACCCCGACGCATACAAGGTCCAGCCAAAGCCTCTCCGGGACTACATACAGTCCCGAAACACCGATCAACCCGCCGAGCTCACGGAGTGGTGGATCCTGCTCGCCAACAGCACCGCTCCTGAGGCAAAACGGACTTCCGTGGGGCATCTGTCCGTGGGTCTAACGAAGCGCCGCAGTCATTCCGACCAAGAGGTGGCAGGCGACACCGGGCGTTTCCCGATTCGTCGGCTCGTCAGCCCACCGCACGAGCGAATCGACATCGTGGACGGGACACCCGAGTACAAAGAAGCCCTCGACTTCACCGCCAAAATGTGGGCGGAGAGCCCGCGTAAGGACCTCCGCGAGAAAACCGCTCCGACCCAGCCGGCAGGCGTCGCCTGCCGGAAGATCCGGCCCGCGACCACGGGCGTGCTGATGCTCTACCCCCTCAACCCCAACGAAGCTCACGCGGACGTTTCCATGGGCGATCCGTTCGTCGGGTTTGCCCTGTCCTTCCCCGGCAGCGACCGTGCACAGCCTGTGGCCTACCAGGTGGCCAAGGATCTGTGGCTGAAGCTGACGGGTTCCGGCCCTACCTCCGCCGCTGTCGAGGATGAAGACGACGAGGAGGACGACGAGGGGATGGCCTCGTGACGGATGTGGAGGCACTGTGGAAGGCGCTGGACGATGACTCGGCGGCGCCCCCCGGCCTGCTGCTGCGGCGAGTCGTCCTCCCCAACTTGGACGTCCACTTGGCGCAGGAACGACCATCACGGCTGCCCGGGTTCCTGGTGAGGATTCACGACAAGCCCGGGTTGTTGTGGAAAGAGCTTCGCTCATCCCAGGGCCTCGATGTCAAAGTCGACGCCCGACCGGGACACGACGTCTCACTGCTCCTCACGGAGCGGGACAGTAGATTCCACGATGTCTTCTCCGCACTGATATCGGACCTGATCAGAGGCCTTGAGGCCCTTTCCGCCCAGCCGCAGGACCAGCGGACGCTCACCTTGGACTTCCTCACCGCACGCATCACCCGGTGGCAGGCCTGCCTACAGGCCAACCGAGACGGGCTCAGCGGGGAACGCGCCGCCGGGTTGTTCGGTGAGCTGTCCACGATGGCGGCACTTCTGGAGTCCGGCATAGAACCGGCACTCGCTGTGGAGCGCTGGACCGGCCCCGCCGACGCGATCCAGGACTTTCAGTTCGACCGTCTCACGCTGGAAGTCAAGGCGTCGCGGCAGACGCAACCGACGAACGTCCGGATCAGCTCGGAACGGCAACTGGATTCCAGCACCCACGACCGGCTCGTTCTGATCCACTATGCGCTGGACGAGCGCAGTGACCGGAACGGCACGACGCTCCCAGAGATGGTTCAAGGTATCCGTGATGTTTTAGGCACGGGCTACGCCGGAATGTCCTTCGACGATCGTCTCGTAGACTACGGCTACCTCGATCTGCACGCGCCCCGATACAGCGAGCATTCGTATGTGATCCGAGCCGTGGACCACTTGGATGTCAGGGACCCGATGCCGCGTATCGTCGAGAAGGACCTGCCCGCCGGCGTGGGGAAAGTAAGTTACGATCTCGCACTCGCCGCTTGCGAAGCATTCCGCTTGACGCCAGACGAGGTGGCTGAGCTCTTCGAAGGAGTCAACGCGTGACCAGCGCTGCTGACAACGACTTCATCGCCGAGATCCAGCGGCGGATTTTGAGCGACGCCGAGCGCACAAAGGAGATTCAAGCCGTCGCCTTCACGAACTACATGCGTGATGTTTTGAACGACACCGGGGACTTGGACGGCGGCGAGACCGCCCTGTTCCACACCACCGGGACGAAGGGAATGTCGGCGTCCGGCTACTCCGTCTCCGATGACGGGGACGTCGTTGACGTGCTGGTGACCGACTACGAGCCCACGCAGAAGATCCGAACGCTGACGAAGCTGCAAGTGGCCCGCATCTTTGGTTCCGTCCACCGCTTCGCCTCGCAGGTCGAGGAGCTAACCGCGGTGCTCGAGGAAGCCTTCCCGGCGTGGTCGATGTGCAGTGCGCTCGCCTCGGCACTGCCCACGGCTGAACGGATACGGGTCACCCTAGTGACCAACGCCAGAGTCAAGGCAGCGCCCCCCGCGGGCCAAGCGCTCCACCGAGCACGTGTGACTTACCACGTGTGGGACTTGGACCGGCTTTGCCGGCTGGAAAGGTCGGGCAGGGCGCGCGAACCGATCACAGTCGATTTCGAGCAGCTCGCCGGCGAAGCGTTGCCTGCTTTAGGCCCCAAGGGGGTCGCAGGGGACTACGAGGCCTACCTCCTGCTGATCCCCGGAAACGTCCTTGCTGACGTGTACGAAGAACACGGTCCACGTCTCCTCGAACTAAATGTTCGATCTTTCCTGCAAGCCCGAGGCAAGGTGAACCAGGGCATCCAGACGACCATCCGAAGTGAGGCGGCACCGATTTCTGGCTTACAACAACGGCATCAGCATGACCGCCAGCAGTGTGGACGTGATCGAACTTCCTGACGGCGGCCGCGGAATTACGCGGATCCGCGATCTGCAGATAGTAAACGGTGGGCAGACCACCGCGTCGCTTCACCACGCCCGCACCAAGCCGCGACGAGACAACCAACTGCTCGACGGCATCCACGTGCAGGCGAAGCTGTCTGTCGTCCCTGAGGACAAACTTCTAGAGCTTGTTCCACGCATCTCCGAGTTTGCGAACAGCCAGAACACCGTCAAGACCGCCGACTTCAGCGCGAATCACCCATTTCACATCGAGCTACAGCGTCTCTCGCGTACGGTGCTTGCGCCGGCGGCCGACGGTTCTCAGCGGTCAACACGCTGGTTCTACGAGCGCGCGAGAGGTCAGTACGCCGACGCCGCCGCCAACAAGCGCACCGCTGGCGATCAACGCGAGTTCAAGGCGGAGAATCCGCCCAGCCAAGTGATTCGTAAGACTGACCTCGCCAAGTTCGAGCTCTGCTGGGCTCAACGCCCCGACCTCGTGAGCCTCGGAGCGGAGAAGACCTTCCGCGAATTCATGCTCCGCCTCAAAGAACGCCCCGATTTCACGCCCGACAGCGCCTACTTTGAACAGCTCGTGGCAAAGGCCATCCTGTTCCAACAGACCGAGCGCACCGTTAAGTCTCTTGACTTGGGCGGGTACAAGTCCCAGACCGTCGCATACACAATCGCCCTAGTGAGCAAGCGCACCGCGCAACAAATCGACCTGGGGCGCATCTGGAAGGCACAGGACATCCCTGACCTGCTCCGCGCATCGCTCGAAGAGGTAGCCCCGCGCGTGCACGCAAAGCTGATCTCCAGCGCTGGGACGGCGAACGTCAGCGAGTGGGCCAAGAAGGACGGCGCCTGGCAGGCTATTCAGACACTCGCTTGGGAGCCGGACGACAAGCTGATCGCTCGCGTCCGGCAGCGTACCGATCTGAATCTCGAGGAGGAGTGGACGCCTGAGGCGAAGGAAGCTGCCCTCCGCGTCTATGCCCTGAATCAGACAGGCTGGCAGACGTTGCTCGAGTGGGGCACCGCCACCAAGAATCTTGACACAGCGCAGCGCAAGACCTGCCGCGCCCTCAGGGACATGAACATCAAGGGGTCCATCCCTACTCCGAGCATGATGATCGATGGGGCAGCGATCCTAGATATCGCAGAGCAAGCTGGCTTGAGCGGCTACTGACCATTACGGAACGCGGGACGCTCATCGAACGCTCTGCAGGGCGGCACCCGTCTTGCTAACCGTCCAAAAGAGCCAGCCGTTGCGGTGTGGGTCGACGTCGGGTCGGTGCCGCCGCACCACGGCCATGGCCGCGCCGCTTGGGGTCTTGTACCGCTCGCCCTCGAGTGAGCCGTTGAGGACCAAGATCGAGCGAGAGGTGGGGTCGAACTCCGCCTCGATTCTGATGCCGTCGTAGTCAACATGAATGTCGACGACACCGGCATAAGCAGCCTGCCCGAGTCCGCTGTTGCCAAGCGAGCCGTGAAGAAGCTGGACGGCATCCCAACAAGTCAGTCGCTTGGCGAACTCGCTGACATTCGACTTCCCCGCCGCCCTGATGATCTTTTCATGTACGTCTGGGGCGAGCACTTGGATCAGCGAGACGACCCGGTCGGGGAGCTGCTGTAGCCGCCAGATTTCGTTCAGGTCCACGTCGGCTCCGACCCGTCGGGACAACAGGGCAAGCGTGTAAGTGACCGTCTGAGACCGGTAGCCACCGAGCTGCAGGGCTCCAATCAGTCTCTCCGCGGACCGAAAAAGGATGGCCTTGGCGACAAGATCCTCGAAACGCGCTCGGTCCGGTAACTCGTCCGACTCCAGTTGAAGCATGAAGGAGGCGAAGTTGCGGTCAGCCCCTTGGGCGACGAGATGGGGCTGCTGCGCCCATGTGTTCTCGAATTTCGCGACGTCCGTCTTGACGAAGCGCTGCGCGAGCGGGTGACGCAGTTTGAACTGCCGTTGGCTTGCTGCGGAGCCAGCCCGCCCAAGGGCGTCTAGGTACTGCCCTCGAGCCCGCTCATAGAACCACCGCGTCATCAGCGGCCCACCTCCCGCCTCGGCAGCCCAGATGCTGCGCGACAGCTCCTCCAGTCTGACGTGGAACGGGTGGTTGGCACTGAAGTCGGCACTCTTCACAGCATTCTGGCTATTTGCGTACTGAGAGATAAGCGGAACCACCGCCTGCAGTCGATCAGGGCTTACGACACTCAGCTTGGCTTGAACCCGCACGTCACCGAGCGGCAGCCTCGACTTGGTGACGGCATGGAAAAGGGAGGCGGTCGTCTGCCCGCCGTTGACGATTTGTAGGTCGTGAATAGTCGCGATCCCCGAGCGTCCTTGGGAGTCTGTAGCCAGATCCACTCGGCTAGCGGTCATGCTCACGCCATTGTTGTATGCAAGGAACCGCTCGGGAGCGCTTCTAATCGTCTCCTGGATCCCTCTGTTGACCTTCCCTCGGGCCTGCAGGAACGAGCGGACGTTCAGCTCGAGCAGCCGCGGCCCGAACTCTGCGTAGATGTCGGCGAGGACCTCCCCGGGCAGAAGGAGTAGGTAACCCTCGTAGTCGCTGCTGCGTCCCTCTGGCCCCAAGAACGGGAGGGGTTCGCCGTTGAAGGCCAAGACGTCGACGACGATCGGTTCGCTCTCACGGCCACTGGTCGCGAGCCGCTCCAGCCTCTCCAAGTCCCATATCGTCGCTGTGACCGGCAGCCCAGCCACTACCGGTAGCTCTGGAGGATGACACTTTACCGTCGAGTCCGTGAGCAGGAAAAGCCGGACGAAGGCCACCTCCAGCAGCAACGACTGAACTCGATACGCCATGTCATACGCCTCGGTCGACTCTTCAAGATCTTTGTGTAAACCGGTCGAGCAGCGGACCAAGAAACGATGCAGCTTGCGGAAGGCCGCATCCACCTCGGCCTTGCGGAGGCTGGTGACCTCGACCCCTCCGTCGTAGACGCTCAGGAAGACGTCCAGAACCTCGTTGTTACCTCGGACCGCAAATCCCGAAGCGGCCGCTGCCGGCCGCAGGTGGGACTGGTCGTACTGGGCGACGACGGCGTCCTGCACCTCGCCAATCTCCATGAGCGCGTCCGTGGCGACCTCCGTGAAGGCTGCGGTCCAGGACATCTCGTGGTCAGGTGTAGACGCGCCGAGCTGCACCTGCTGGTGGAGCTCGTTCAGGTAGGCAGGCAATGTCACGACGAAGTCCTTCTTCTGATTCAAGGTCGGGCGCAGATCACCAGAAGCTTTCGTCTGGCATCTAGAACAACATGGAGGCGCGCCGTTCCTCTGCTCTAGAACTCACACAGAGGTCCTGCAGCGGACACACGTCACAAAGCGGATCCGCCGGACGACACACGCTCGCCGCGACTTCGATCAGGGCTAGGTGTGCCGCACGCGCATCCGCCCCTCCCCCGATCATTCTCGCCACTCCCAGTCGCCCATCGGTGAGGCGGTTCTTTCGGTCGACGTTGTCCCCGCTGACGCGTGCCGCCACCCGCAGGACGCCTTTGGTAGAGAGGACCGGCTCCTCCGACTCCTCATCACCGGACACCGGCACTATCAGGGACGCGAGCTCAAGGACCGCCGCGGAAGCTACGGGGATCGCCGTTCCTCCACTCTCCACCGCCTCAAGGGCGCCGGGATGATCGACCAACCAGTCAGCCAACTCCAACAACTGCACGGCGCGGCCACTGCGCCCGATCATGGCGCCGATCTCGCGAAGCGTTTCGTCGTTGTCCTGTGTCGCTTCCGGCGTCGGCCATGCGCGCAGCATCGGCCAGACCAGCTTGACGACATCGGACGGGGCTCGATCTAGGAGCAACTCAGCCGACACCACCTGCCAGCGGGTGGTGGCCCTGAGCCAGGGAACTCCTCGGGGCTCGTTCTGCTCCAACCAGGTCGACAGCCGGGCCGAGGTGTCCTGGGTCAGCCAGCCGACCTTCTCCGGATCTTGCAGGGCTTCCCGGATCGCGCGCCCCAGATTTTCGGCGAGGAGCGGCGGAACCGCGTTACCGATCTGCTTGAAGGCCGCAGAAGGGGGCCCCGCAAAGCGGTACCAGTCGGGAAAGGTCTGCAGACGCGCCGCCTCGCGGACGGTGATCGTCCGCCCTTGGCGGGGGTGGATGTACCAGTACCCGTCCTTCGCAATGTGCGCGGTGATAGTTCTCGACAGATCGTTTTCGTCGAGCCGCTTGTACTTGTCGTCAAAGATGTCATCGCGATAGCGCTTCATCTCATCCGGCAAGTCAGAGTATCTCGTGGTCGAGTCCATCAGCTCGAAGGCCCTTGCATCATCCTCGCGGACCGGCCGAGTGATGTGATCGAAGAGCCTGTACCGATCGGGACTCTTCACACCTTCCCGCATCCTGCGCTGGAAGGAAGTCGACGGCCCTTCGTAGTCTGCCCAGCCGAAGGCTCCCCCTTCAGGCCGCCAGCCGCCGTCGACCTCCGGCATGTCACCTATGGCATTCCACACGGAGACGCGTTCCGTGGCTTCCGCCGGCCACTTGAATTTATTGCCATCTCGGAGGGCAACAAGGATAAGACGCTGCCTGAACTGCGGAACGCCATAACGCCATGTGTCAACGATCCGCTCTTCAACCGCATAACCGATCTCTTCCAGTTCTTCCACCATCGAGCGGAGGATGAACATCTCTCGGTCTAGAGCCATGTCAGGCACGTTCTCCATGAGCACCGCCGGAGGCTGCACCAGCTGGACGACTTCCAGGTAGGACCGCCACAGGTCACGACGCTGATCGTGCGGGTCCCGCAGACCGTTTCGCACGCGGTGACGTATGCCGGACCGGCCTGCCTTGGAGAAGGGCTGACACGGGGGCCCACCGGCGATGACATCGACCTGAATCTCGGTCAACAGTTCGGCAAGCTCTTCGATCCGGTCAACATCGGCAAGGTCCCAGTCGAGACTCATGCCTGGAAAGTGGTGTCCGTGTGTCTCGACGGCCTCGGCGTAGTGGTCGACAGCGACGACGGTTGAAAATCCGGACCGCTCGAGGCCGAGACTTATGCCGCCGGCCCCACAGAAAAGGTCCGCAGCGAGACGGACGTCTGGGTTTGCCTCGCGCATGCGGCCAACCAGCTCCACAAGCTCTGATCTTGTCGTAGTGCGGTCGGGGTTGGACGCCAACTTGAGGAATGGCCCTCGGACCAGTTTCACCCCGTAGGATGCCCGAACGGAAACTGCAGGTATGTCCTCAACGCTGCCCCCAGACGCCTCAGCATGCAGGTTGGCCGCCTCATCAATCTCACTCATGCGTCAGTGAACCCGAGAGCGCGCCAGACGTCCGGGGCGACGTCCTGTAGTCGATCGGCGATCCGCTTCAATGCCTCGTACTCACCTGCCTGCACGGCCGCTGACCTCAGTGCGAGGCCTGTCATTGCAGTGATTGGCCCTTCGGACGCTGGGACCCGAGACCGCTCCGCGACCACGGGAGCCTTAGTTGCGCGTTCCCGGTAGATATGGTTCGCCGAGATGCACAGGTCGTTGATCGGCCGCTCCAACAACTGCTTCAACTCCGCGGGAACCGCCACCCGCATCTTTGCGACGTTGATGTGGAACAGATCATCGAGCTCGGTGTCGAAGTCAAGAGACGCACGGGCCAACTTGAGGTGCTCGTCGATCCCACGAATCCCCGCCCATCCTCCCCACTGCACTAATCGGTTCCCTCGGTAGACATACAGGCCCTGCTGGCGGTTCCACTTAAGGGGGCCCGAGAGCTCGTCAAAGCGGATAGGCGAGCTGAAATCGTCCTTCGCAGGGAGGACATATCGTTCTAACCTTACACGCCCTACGCTTTCGCCGACGGCGAGTTCGAACGTCTGGGTACCGAGTCGTTGCGTGTGCTCTTCGTCAACAGCAAAGGGGTTCCACGGGGTCAACTTCTCGCCATTAACAATGATCGCCAGCGGAGCTCCTGCAGCCCCCTCGAGGAATCTATGGAAAACCATCGCGAGATGGCTCGCTGTCTTCTTCGTCAATAGTTCTAGCCTGCGTTTGGCCCAGCCTCCCTCGGGCCGCCGTTCGGGTAGCACTCGGTCCAATTCACGCCAGACAACGACCGTGCCGCGATTCTCACCGAGAAGTGCTCGCGCAGCGCTGATATGACTCTTCTCCGGCGAAATGATGAGCCACTCGTCAAACTCGAGGATGGTGTTCAAGTTTAGTTCGCGCGCCGCCACTGGCCCCTTGGGCTCACGCCGACTGAGGACGGTGACGCTCCGACACTGCGACAGGGAGGCGGTCTTGAGGCCCAGTCCGTAGCGGCCGAGGTCGCTGGACGCGTATGTCCGCCGGCTGCCGAATCGCAGCGCTTCTACAAGACCGTTAGGACTCATGCCTGCACCGTCATCACAGATGAAGACCATGGACTGTGGGCCGTCGAAACGGATGACCACCTCGACCCGTTCCGCCCCAGCCATGACGCTGTTGTCGACGAGGTCTGCGACGGCCGAGGGAAAGTCGTAGCCGATATCTCGGAGGGACTCCGTGAGGCGAGCTGCCGATGGAGCTACGGACCGATGTCGGCTGGTTGGCACACGCACTCCTCGTCACTTCGTACTGGGCCAGGTTCTCATATGCCAAGGTCAACCACTCGGCGACTCGCCCAGCAACGTCCGCCACGCTGCTTCGATGCGGCGACCGGCGACCTCCACTGCCTCATGCTCCCAAACGCGTATGACAGTCCAGCCGCTGTCCACAAGTTGCCGGTCTTGACGCTGGTCCCGAGCAACGTTGGCGTCGAGCTTCGCGAGCCACCAGTCTGCGTTGTGCTTGGGGAGGGTCCCGTGCAGCGGGCATCTGTGCCAGAAGCACCCGTCCACGAAGACCGCCAGCCGGGCGCGTGTGAAGGCCACGTCGGGACGCCCCGGGAGAGCTCGGTACTCCTTGCGAAACCTCAGGCCTCGGGCATGTAGCTCCCGCCGAAGGGCCAGCTCAGGTCGCGTGTCGCGACGAGGCATACGCTGCATCTGTCGGCTGACCTGAGCGTCTCGCGGTTCAGGATGCCTACGCTCTGACACCTGGGGAGTCTAAGGGACTGGGACATCGTCGCTGAGTGCTCCATCGTCCACATCCGAAGCCGCTAGCAGGCGATGTGGTGGCGACATCCGCCGCGCTTAGCGGCGGCGGGCACCCATTAAGACCCCCGACACCCCTTGTGCTCCCGGGGGACAGCCGCGGACCGCGGCAACGCCTCAGGCGCTCAGCTGCTGCGGAGCCGAGCCCAGCAGCAGCCGATGCTTCTCCCAGTGTTGCTGGAGCCACTGCGCTTGGTCGTCGGTCACGCCCACCGCCAAGGGGCGACCATGGAGCATGGCGTACTGCGGGAAATCGTGTAGCGCTGAGGCCACACTCACGAGATGAGTCTCTGGATGGACGGCCAGCAGACCGTCGTCGAACAACCTATGTACGTCGCGGCGAAGCAGAAGGCCCCCGTGGGAGTGGTGGGTTCCGAGTTCGGCGTAGCTGTACAGGTGGCCAGCCTCAAGCACCTCAGGTGGAGCACTTCCAGTGAAGGCACAGATCTCCCCCTGTGACCGGAGCAAGTGCTTACGGAAGGCCGCCTGACCCAAGCGCACCCGCACGGTCGCATGACGATGACCGCCTGGGAGCGGCAACGCCCGCCGATCCAACGCCGCTAGCCTGTGTAGCGCCGATGCGTCCGGCAGAGCCTCGCGAAAGGCATCCCAATCGATGGCGCGCAGGCTCAATTGCGACTTGGGCGACAGGCACAAACTCCGCATCTTCGCACCGGACAATTGCCCCTCTAGCGACACCCACGCTGCGTCGTGTGTGGACCGATACGTCGTCACAACCTGCGTGATCGATGTTGGTCGATCGAACACATGCTTGCACTTGTAGCACATGTACTTCGGGGTGATACCTTTTCGGGCCTTTATTCCGGAAAGATGGCATACGGGGCAGCGGTAGACCAGCTTCTCATCCTGGCCCTTCCTGATGGACTCAACAATCGATGCGCCGAGGAGATACCTCTTGTTCCACAGGACGATGCGGTCACCTTCGGTTAGTGACGCATGGTTCGGGACGGTGCTATCCCAGCGATACTCCACGTCAAGCTCATCGTCATAGCCGTCGTTGCCACCGTGCTGACGATCATCGCCGACGGCGAGCAGTAGCCATGCTTTTGGCGCGATGGCTCCACTCGACGCTCGGCCATCGCCCGCGTTCCAACCCGTCAACAGACATGACCTCACCCTTGATCACCGGGGTGAAGGCATGTCCTGAAGCGGAAGCCAGTTGGGCCGCGGTTCGCGACCGCCAAACGGCGGCCGGTCCATCGTGCACACCTTCACCGGCGGGTGGGTGCGACACCCCGGACCGGGTTGACTGAACACGGGTCGACTGGGAACCGGTGTGCGTTGGCCGCCAGCTTGTCGGGCGCTGCTGACGCCGCAACGGCAAGGTCGACGCCTGCTGCGTCCGCCAGTCCGACGAGGTCGAACAGCACGTCGGCCACTCCTCGCCGAGCCTCTCCTGCAGCGCGTTACCCGCGGGTGCACCGATCGGTAGCCACTGCACCAGCTCGGCCACCTCCGACCTCGCCCGTCAGCGCGAGCGCGAGGGACTTAGGTGCTGAAATTAGCCCCAGTAGCGCGCCTCGGTGAGAGAGGTCATCCGTGCGGTCAGCTCGGCCGAGTCGCTCACCACTGCAGTACCGGTCATCAGTTGTGACCGTCGTCCCGTCTAGGGTGACAACTACGCGGTCCGACTGGCTTCCGATCCTTGGACATGCCCCCACCCGCACGTTGATTCGTGCTGCCCGGGGACAGGTTCTTGCCACTTCATCGCACGTCCGGCCATGGCCTCAAGACGCTCGCTGACGCCGGCTCGCTGGCGTCCACGCTGGCGACTCAGATGTCGCACCGCATGAACCGCTCACCCTCAGCCGGCGAGATGCGCTCCTGGGACGCCAGCCTCACTGCTCTGGCCGCCGACCTCGAGCAAGCCGGTCTGGGCGGCGTCGAGGTGCTGCTCGAGTACCAGCTCCCCCTGTCCAGCAAGCGGATCGACGTCATCCTGGCCGGTGAGCACCCGCGCCGCGGCGGGCCGTCCTACGTCGTCCTCGAGCTGAAGCAGTGGACGCAGGCCACCCTGTTCGAAGACGAGCCGGAGCTTGTCATCCAGCCGACGTACGGCAAGCGTCCCGTGCTGCATCCGGTCGCCCAGGTGCGCTACTACGGCGAGTACCTGCTCGACTTCCTCGGCGTCCTGCACGGCACGACCGACGTCCTCGCCGGAGCTGCCTACCTGCACAACGCGACCGATGACCGCATCAGTGGGCTGCGCGGATACCCGCAGGACGAGCTGGGCCGCCTGTTCACTGGACGCGAGCGCGGCGACTTCCACGACTTCCTCCGGTACCGGCTCTCACCCACCAACGCCTCGGTCCACGCCGACCGGTTGCTGCGGTCATCTGTCGCCCCGAGCAAGCAGCTGCTCGCAGTGGCGGCGGAGGAGCTCCGTACGCGCGAGCAGTTCGTGCTCCTCGACGAGCAGCGGGTTGCTTTCGATCTCGTGCTCCATGAGGTGGAGAAGGCCCGCGCAGGCGACCACAAGTCGGTCGTCGTCGTCTCGGGCGGGCCGGGCAGCGGGAAGAGCGTCATCGCACTCTCCCTTCTCGGGGAACTCAGTCGGCGCGGCGTCCGCGTGGCGCACGCCACCGGGTCGCGGTCGTTCACCCAGACACTGCGCAAGGTCGCCGGCCGCCGCGCGCCGCGCACGGCGGCTCTGTTCCGGTACTTCAACCAGTTCATGGACGTCGCCAAGAACAGTCTCGACGTCCTCATCGCCGATGAGGCGCACCGACTGCGGGAGACATCGGCCAACCGTTGGACGAAGGCCGAATTGCGCAGCGACAAGCGGCAGATCGACGAGCTGATCGACGCAGCCTTCGTCTCAGTGTTCCTGCTCGACCAGAACCAGGTCGTGCGCCCCGGGGAGATGGGCACAGTCCAGGACATCGAGAAGCACGCGCGCGAACGTGGCATCGCTTTCCACGAGATCGACCTGTCGACCCAGTACCGCAGCGGTGGCAGCGCCGAGTACGTCGAGTGGGTCGAGCGGCTGCTCGGTCTCGCTCCGGGGGGCCCGGAGAAGTGGTCCGGGGACGAACGCTTCGAGGTCCATACGGCGCCGTCGCCGTCCGCCATAGAGGTGGCACTAGCGGAGAAGCTGGCCCAGCATCAGAACGCTCGGATGGCCGCCGGCTACTGCTGGCCGTGGAGCGACCCGCGGTCCGATGGATCACTCGTTCCAGACGTGAGGATCGGCGACTGGTCCCGCCCGTGGAACCTCAAGGGTGAGCGCTCGGTGGGTGACGCCCCGCCGGCCGCCTTGTGGGCCAGTGACGACCGCGGCTTCGGCCAGGTCGGCTGCGTCTACACCGCGCAGGGCTTCGAGTACGAGTGGAACGGCGTCCTGCTGGGCCCCGACCTGGTGTGGCGCACAGACCGCTGGGTCGCCGTCCGCAGCGCCAACCGAGACCCAGACTTCCGCAACACGAAGCGGGTTAGTGACGCGGACTTCGACCTGCTCGTGCGCAACGTCTACAAGGTGCTGCTGACGCGCGGTCTTCGCGGCGTCTACCTGCACTCGACCGATCCGGAGACGCAGCAGCTACTGGACGACCTCGTCAACTGAGTTGCTGCTTGTTGACGGCGCTCGGTGGAGCTGCCGCCAGCCCGCTCTCAGAGTCGGTCGATCCAGGTGTCCTCTTCGCGACCGTCCCAAGCCGACGTTGATCCCGTCTGCGCCGCTGGCTCAGGAGACAGGTGGGTCAACACGCGCAGCGCTTCCGCCCGGGTCAGCGAGCGTAAGGACTCAACGGGCCGCCCGGCGACGGACTCGATCGCTTCTTGTCGCTCGACCATGGTCGTCAGCCCGCGAGCAGCCAGAGCTTCCCTGATTGCGTCGACCAGCCAGTCGGCGATCGATGGCTCAGCGGGGACCGGCTGAACCGGCTCATCCTGTGGGTCGTCGCCGAAGAGCGAGAGGTCGCCTGACTCGGCGCCATGCTAGGAGGTGATGCCGAGGAACATCCGTAGGGCGACCACTTCGGCGAGGTGCCCGTCAGGTCGGGACGCTACCTCACGGTCTGCATCAGCCGGATCCGGAGTCGACCCGACACAGTCAGAGTGAGCCTTGGCTCATTGAGCCACCGGCAGGCGGCGTGTTGATGCCGAGCGCGACGAGCTGTCCAACCGTCGCCGAGCACTGATTTCCGAGCGCCTACTGGGTCATCTGCGAAGTCCTGGGGTTGATGCGGCGGAGAGTGGCACTGGACCCCGGAGTCGCAGTAGTCAAGCCGTAGGGTCCGGCGATCAAACGCCGACGCCCCGGTCGTCGGGCGTGCTCGCTAGGAGGAGTTCGCATGCAGGAAGCCTCGGACCCGATCGAGACCACCAAGCACGCGGCGGCCGGCGCGAGCTCGCCCGCCGTCTCGCCTGGGACAGACGACTCGACACACACGTCGGACATCGACACAACCGAGACGTCAACGGTCCTCGCCGAGGTGCTCCCTGGGATTGCCGTCGTCTTCGGTGATGTCCCGCCGGAGCTCAAGACCGACCTGCTCGACTTCGGGTTGGTGTCCACCACCGACCGCATCCAGCTGTCGACGGCCCTCGCATCCATCGGGGGCGCAGCAACGATCGCGGGTACGGTCGGTACCGCGCTCGCTGGCGCGCAGGGGCTCTACCGCCTCAGCGACGCGTCGCAAACCCTCCTCAACTCGGGCGGATGGCTTGCCGCGAAAGACGGCGCCAACCTCGGAGCCATCTTCACCACAAACGGCCTCACGGCTCAGGCCCGCTTCATCCCCATGAGCGCGGTGAACGGGGCGCAGATGGCGGCCGCCATCGGGCCGGCACTGGCCACCATCGCCATCCAGATGCAGCTGAGCGAGATCACCGGTCTGGTCAGGACCAACATCGCGCTGACGACTCAGGTGCTCAGCACCATCCGCACCGAGCAGTGGTCCGAACTGACCGGGCTCGTCAATACCATCGAGCGCACGGTCGACCAGGCTCGCGAACTCGGCTCGGTCCCGGACTCTTTGTGGCAGAGCATCGCGGGGAGTGCCGCCGTGCTGAACAAGCAGCGGGAGCTCTACCGGGACAACGTCCGCGGGCACGTCCGCCAGATCAATGGCGCGGATGCAGGTCGCCGTCGCGAGTACCTCCAGACAAATGCCGAAGCGATCGTCTTCGACACCCATGCCCTCCTATCCTCGCTGAAGGCGTGGACCGGGTATCAGGCCCTTCGGGCCGGCAAGGCGCGAACCGCCGGTAGAGACGACGCGGACGAAGCGCGGCTCGTCGATCTCATCGCGCGCGACACCCATGTGGAGCTGAGTTCCGCTCTCACGGAGACGAGGAATCTGGTCGACTCCCTCAGGCACGAGTTGCGCCTCATCGCCGAGCTGGCCGGCCGCGGCGACTCGCTGGTCCCGTCGCTGCTCGGATGGCGGAAGGACGCAAAGGCAGCCCGCCAGATCTCGGCCCGTCTGCTCGAGGGGATCCAGCCCCTCGCCGACGCTCTCCACCCGCCC
>Ga0210046_1001103_pt1 | contig 22063 bp, 13 predicted proteins | sample CryGeyCG2114_250_FD_185461 | JGI IMG/M metagenome (GOLD analysis project Ga0210046, IMG submission 185461) | Groundwater microbial communities from aquifer - Crystal Geyser CG18_big_fil_WC_8/21/14_2.50 (SPAdes) (version 2) | ecosystem: Environmental > Aquatic > Deep subsurface > Groundwater ... | reverse complement strand
GTGTTACAATAATTAAAAAACCTGATACAAAGGTGTGGATAAATAAACCTAAAACGGACAATCAAACAGTAAAATATGTTGCTTAATTAAATAAAATATTTGTCTCATTTCTATTGACAAGTTCCGGTAGTGTCAATATCCTCAAAAATATTTTGTTGCTCCGCTTTATCTTTTTTATTAAAATAATAACTTCTATTATCTTCCTCGTATTTAAAAATGTTTTTTCTAATTTCTATTTTTTTATTACCGGATGAAGTCAGTGTGTCTTGAGAATGTATTAATATATGTGGACTTAACATTAAAAGGATTGAAATAGTTATAGCAGCAAAATTAACTCTTTGGTTTTTCATATGTATATATAAACCTCATTTTTTAATAATTACAAATTCACCAATAACTGCTTGTACAATAATATGATATTATGTTTTCAAAATGAATACTTCTTAATAGTTTTCTATGAAAGATTTGGATTAATAAAGTTATTGATGTCAAACCTTCGGGAATCCTAAAAGATAAATGTTACCCGCATTTCTCCTTCTATTGTAATGGTTCAAGTAAAAAGCTGCTTTTATAAAAACTATTTTGTAAATGACTATTTTCTAAGGTTAGCATATTAAACCCGCTACACTTAATCCGTTAGCTAATGGATAACATCGGCATAGGTAAACATTTTCTCCATAGGATCCTTCGGACAACCTTATTAGCTTATTATTCCCCAAATAAGGGAATAAGGTTGTATTTACTACGGCAAGTGTGGTTACTAAGGTTAATAAAATTGAACGAAGTGAAATCCCGTCCTGCGGGATAGATAAGGTTTTGTTATGGGAATTAGTTTTCATTTCAAATCGATTACGGCTAAAATAATCTGTAAAAGAATGTATTTAAATCCGTTAGCTAACGGACAGCCATTTCCATTTTAATCAACCGGACAGAACTGATTTAAAATGATAAATTATATAAATTCCTTTGCGTTTAATTCATAATTCATCCGTTGGCTAACGGACATAATTCATAATTGCGGCTTGCCGCGCTATAGTATTGGAAATAATATTTTTGTTTTTTATGTCAAAATATTTATGTGTTTACAATTTTTCATTTTTCATTTTACATTGTACATTGTACATTTTTAATTGCGGCTTGCCGCGCTATGAAATACATTCAGCGATTCATCTTCATTCATTCTGGTTTGTCTTTTAATACGCTAATATTCTAATAAATTTTGTTCGGGCTTGAGTGTTAAGTTCCCAAAAGAAAGCGGTCTTTCTGAGAAAATCTTCCAAACAGATTGATAATTGTTTATTTTTATTGCACATTGCAAGCGCAAAACAGATTAACGAAATAAAATTTCAATTCGATACTCAATGCGTCGTAAAAAAAATATAATTATTCTTTATAATTCCGGGAAGGATCGTGAATCAATCCAACAGGCGCTTAAAAAGCTGATGATGAAGTTTTCTTTTTATGCCGCTGCCGGGAAAGATGAATATTTAAACCTTCTTGGAAATATTGTTCCTTCTGCAGTTGTTTTTCATTTTGCAGTCCCAGGTTACAAAGCTCTTGATGCACTTTCCGATTTGCGGGCAATCCATCCATACGCAGCATTTATTATTGTCACTTCTTCACGCAATAAAAGGACTGCTGCAAAATATCTTAAAGCCGGCACAGATTATTATATAACTAATGATGATCTCGAACAACTGCCGGATGCAGTCACAAAATCAATTTCAAAAAATTACAAACTATTAGAAACTGGCTCCGAAAGATATGTGAGCGTTTTAAGCAATATCACCGTAAGAAAAAATAAAGAACATGAACTTCAAAGAACCCGCGAACGCTGGTTGTTTGCACTTGAAGGGAGCGAAGACGGTGTGTGGGAAATGGATATTAAAAATAATACGGTATATTTTTCCCGGCGGTGGAAAGAGATGCTCGGTTATAACGACGATGAGATACCCAATGAACTTGTCGAATGGGATAGAAGAATTCACCCGGATGATAGACGTGAAGTTTATAAAAAGATATTTCTTCATATTAAAAATAAAACTCCCGGGTTTATAAGCGAATATAGAATGTTATGTAAAAATGGAAAGTATAGATGGATGCTTTCACGTGCAAAAGTAATTACGCACTCAACTGCCGGGCAGCCGCTAAGGATGATTGGAACACAATCAGACATTACTCTTTCTAAAGAAGCAGAAAGTAAGGTGCGGAAAAGCGAAGAAAAATACAGGCTTTTGTTTGAAACCGCCCACGATGCAATTTTTATAATGAACGGGGAAAGGTTTATTGATTGCAATACGAAGACTTTAGAAATGTTTAATTGTACGCGTGAAGAAATTATTGGGACAAAACCTTACGAATTGTCTCCTCCCGAACAACCCGATGGTTCTGCTTCCAGGTTAATTGCTTCAGAAAAGATTAAGGCTGCTTTGAGAGGTGAACCGCAGTTTTTTGAGTGGCTGCATAAACGAAAAGACGGCTCTTTGTTTGATGCAGAAGTTAGTTTAAATAAACTCGATATTGCCGAAGGCGATATGCTGCAAGCTATTGTGAGAGATATAACAGAGAAGAAAAAATCAGAAGAAGCATTGGTTGAGTCGGAAAAAAAGTATAGAGAAATTGCCGAAAATGCTATCGATATAATTATTACTACGGATCAAGCGGGTAACTATACATTCGCAAACTCGGCAGCATTAAATATTGTTGGTTATAAGTTTGATGAAATTAAAGGGAGAAATTATAAAGATTTTATTCACACCGACCATATCAAACAAGTTGCAAGATTTTATTACAAGCAGCTCCTTACAAAACAGCATTCTTCATATATAGAATTTGCCGCATATACTAAAGACGGAAAAATTAAATGGTTTGGTCAAAACGGCGCTCTAATTTTGGTTGACAATAAAGTACACGGGTTTCATTTTGTAGCGAGAGATATCACCGATCGTATTCGTGCGGAATCGGCAAGCGCCGCATTTGCGCATCTGGGGAAGAAACTTTCGTCGTCACGGTCGGTAAAGGAAGCAGCTTCAATAATTGCGGAGAAAGCCAAATTACTTATAGGGTGGGATGCCTGCGCTTTCGATCTTTATTCACAAGAAGAAGATATAATGTATCCGGTTTTAATGATTGATACAATTGATGGGATTAGGCGTAATTTTTCAGATGAATCAAAAAAAACAACCCCTTCAAAAGCTGCGCGTAAAGTGCTCAATGAAGGAGCTTTTTTATACAGCGAAAAAGAAACTGCGCTGACGGAAGATTTGTTTAATCTTTTCGGCAATACAAATAAAATCTCCGCGGCAATTTTAATGGTCCCTATTAAACATAATGGTAACAACATCGGCATTTTATCAATACACAGTTATAAAACCAACGCTTATACAAATAGTGATTTGATAACTCTTGAAGCGCTGGCAGATCACTGTGCCGGAGCAATGGAACGCATACGCTTTGAAGAGGAGCTGAGAATATCGGAAGGAAAATTTAAAGATATATTTGAATATGCTAATATCGGAATTTTTCAGGTTGGTCCGGATGGTAATATCATTACTGCCAATAAAGCTTTCGCACAAATTCTTGGATATGGGAGCAATAAAGAAATAAAACAAGTTAATCTTTTCAAAGATGTCTTTTTTGATGAATTTGAACTTAATAAAATGCTTTCCGATCTTAACAAAACTGAAAAGCAGGGCGAGTACGAATTTTTATGGAGAATAAAGAGTGCGAAGGTGATTTGGGTTCAACTAACAACGCATGCAATAAAAGATTTAAAAGGGAAAGTTTTATACTTTGAAGGATTCGTAAATGAAATAACCGATAAAAAAGTTGCTGAAGTTAAATTGCTTTCATCCTTAAAAGAAAAAGAAATTTTATTAAAAGAAATTCATCACCGGGTTAAAAACAATCTGCAGGTGATAAGCAGCTTGCTAAGTCTTCAAGCGCGCGCAATAGTGAATACTGAAGTAAAAGAATTATTAAGGGAAAGCCAGAATCGTGTTAAAACCATGGCTCTTATTCATGAAAAATTATACAAGTCGAAAGATTTTATGATGATAAATTTTGCCGATTACTTAAGAAATCTTGTCGATTTTCTCGTGCGCAGCTATTCGATAAACACAAATTTTATTAGCGTTGTGTTGAGTGTAAATGATGTATCTTTTGGAATTGATTCGGCAATACCTTGCGGACTTATAGTTAACGAGCTTGTTTCAAATGCTTTAAAACATGCTTTCCCCGAAGGTAGAATGGGCGTCGTGCAAATAAGTCTGCTTAAAAGAAAAAAGTATTATCAACTTAAAGTTTCCGATAATGGCGCCGGCTTACCGGAAGGATTAGATATTTATAACACCGAATCTTTGGGACTTCAACTTGTTAACACTTTGGCTGCACAATTAGGCGGCAAAATATCATCGTCAAGTAAAAAGGGAACATTATTTAATTTAAAATTCAAAGGTGATCTATGAGTATTACCGCGTCCGAAAAAATTTCTGTACTTATTGTTGAAGATGAACGGATTATCGCAATGGATATGTCTGAAAATCTAACAGACCTTGGTTATAAAATTGTTGGAGTCGCAGCCACCGGATCTGAAGCAATTGATTTAGCCCTGCATTTTAAACCGGATGTGATCTTAATGGATATAAATCTTCCCGGTGAAATAGACGGAATAGAAGCAGCAGAAGAAATAAATAAAATAATGGACGCTGCAATAATTTACTTAACAGCTTATGCTGATGATACAACTTTAGAACGCGCTAAATTTACATCCCCTTATGGTTATCTGATAAAACCGTTTGAAGAAAGAGAACTTCAGACAACTATCGAGATGACATATAACAAACACAAACTTGAAATTAAAGTAAAAGAAAATGAACGCTGGCTTCTTACTACATTAAAAAGCATTGGCGAATCTGTAATTGCCACAGATGATACCGGCAAAATTATTTTTCTAAATACGGCGGCAGAAAAACTATTGTCGTTAAATAACGAATCAGTGGTTAATAAAAATGCACATGATGTTATTTATATCCGTTCCGGGAATGATAACGTTAATTTAACTCAATCGCTGCTACTAAATTCTCCATTCAATCAACACAACCAAAAGAGCGGTGATTTTTTTATCGTTACCGCCTGTGGAGATGAAATTCCCGTACTGCTTGATGTATCTCCGATTATTGACGATAGAAAAAACATTTCGGGATTGGTAGTGGTTATAAGGGACATTACCGAGAAGAAAAATGCGGAGAAAAAAATATTAAGCAGCGAGCGCCGCTTATCAGCGTTGATAGATTCTGCAATGGATGCAGTTATTACAATTGACAGTAATTTTAATATCGTAATCTTTAACACCGCCGCCGAAAAAATATTTTTGTATAAAGCCGCAGAACTAATCGGTGAAAAATTATCACGCCTAATTCCGGAGCGATTCAAAAACGGGCACGATGAACAGATAATAAAATTCAAAAATGGGGCTCAAAATATTAGAGGTCCACTTACTAATTTATATGCCTTACGTAAAACCGGCGAGGAGTTTCCTATTGAAGCATCTATAGCTCATTTTAGCGTTGACCAGGAAGTTTACTATTCAGTTATTTTAAGAGACGTAACCGAAAAGAAGTTAGCGGAGCAGCGGATACGAATGTTGTCAAGCGCTGTTGAACAAAGCTCTGCAAACATAATGGTGACGGACACAGAAGGAAAAATAGTTTATGTAAATCCAAAGTTTGAAAAAATCTCCGGTTATTCTTTGAGTGAAGTAATCGGGAAACGACCGGACTTATTAGAAACCGACAAGAACGATACAAGATTTACCCAAGAATTATGGAACACAATAAATTCAGGACTAGAATGGCACGGAGAATACAAGAATAAAAGAAAAGACGGTTCTATTTATTGGGAAGAAACAACCATATCGCCTGTAAAAGATTCTTTTGGAAGAATCACAAATTTTTTAAGCGTGAACGAAGACATAACAAAAAGAAAACTTCAGGAAGAGCAGCTTATACTAGCAAAAGAAAATGCCGAAAAGGCTAATAACCTAAAATCAGAATTTATTGCACAGATTTCTCACGAAATAAGGACACCGCTTAATTCGATCCTTTCCTTTGCAGGTTTAATTAGAGAAGAAGTAGAAGATAAAATCCCGCCGGAATTGGCATCGTCATTTAAAATAATTGATACTAGTGCAAACAGACTTATAAGAACGATTGAACTGCTCTTAAATCTTTCCAAACTGCAAACCGGTAATTTTGAAGTTAAATTGGAAATGATCGATCTTAATAAAGATATACTTGACGATATTGTGCTTGAGTTTTATTCGAAAGCAAGGACCAAGGGTCTGGATATTACATACTCCGATGAATCGGAAAACGCATCAATAATCGGCGATCGATATATACTTGGTCAAATTTTTTCTAACTTGATTGAAAATGCTGTTAAATATACTAACAGCGGCGAAGTAAAAGTGTTACTTCAAAACATTAATAGTCAAACAGCTGTTTCTGTTATTGATACCGGAATTGGAATTTCCAAGGAATATATTTCAAATTTATTTACACCCTTCAGCCAGGAAGAGTTCGGCTATACACGCCGTTATGAGGGAACAGGATTGGGTTTGGCGCTGGTAAAAAGATATGTGGAAATATTAGATGCACAGATAGATGTTGAGAGCGAAAAAGATAAAGGGAGTAAGTTTAGAGTAATATTTAATACTGCTAATAATTTTAAGGTATAGATTTTTTTAAATTATACTTGAGTCTACTATAAAAAAGTTCTATTGAAAAATGTCATTGCGAGAGAAGCAATATTGCCGTTCGCTTCAGCGAACGGAAATGATTGCAAAGAAGAAATAATTTCATTCGCTAATATTTTTTGTTACTTCAATTCCAAGTTGTTCCATTCGGTAGCGAAGTTTTGAACGGGAAAGCCCGAGTAATTTTGCTGCCCGAACCTGATTCCCATTAGTAATTTTTAGCGTTTGAAGAATTAAAGTTTTGATTACTACATTAGCTTTCACCCCGCCGGGCGGAATTTTAAACACAAATTTATCAGATGATTCAACCGATTCTTTTGTCTGGTCTGCTATAAAACTAATATGACGTTCGCGGAATTCATCTTCTTCCATAAGCAGCATTGCACGCTCAATTACATTGCGCAGTTCTCTTATGTTCCCTTTCCAATAATAATTTTTCAAAATCTCTAACGCGCCAGGCGAAATGCTTTTTACATCATTACCAAATTTTTGAGCAAATTCCTGAATAAAAGAAAATGCAAGCAGGGGGATGTCTTCTTTTCTTTCGCGAAGAGGCGGCACGATAACTTTTGCCACGTTAAGTCTGTAGTAAAGGTCTTCTCTAAAATTTCCTTTTTTAACTTCTTCTTCAAGGTTACGGTTTGTTGCTGCAAGAATTCTAACATTCACGGTAATTTCTTTTTCGCCTCCAAGACGATAAAACTTTCTCTCCTGCAGCACACGTAAAAGTTTTACCTGCATATCCATTGATAGTTCGCCGATTTCATCAAGCAGAATTGTCCCGCCGTTTGCAAGTTCAAATTTACCGAGTTTTGTTTTTTGCGCAGCTCCCGTAAATGCCCCGCGCTCGTGCCCGAACAACTCGCTTTCGGCAAGCTCTCTATGAATTGTTGCGCAGTTTATTTGTATAAAAGCCGCATTACGGCGGGGACTTTGCTGATGAATATACTTAGCAAATTCTTCCTTTCCGCTTCCACTTTCTCCCTCAATCAAAATTGTAGTATCGGCGCTTTTTGCTAACCGTTCCACAGAAGAAATAAGTTTTTGTATTTTTTTGCTTTTCCCAAAAAATTCCGGGGTTATTTCATCTTCTTTCAACATATCGTGAAGGCGTTTGACTTCTCTTTTCAAAGACGAATTTTCAACACACCTATCGAGTATGATTTTTAGCTGATCGAGGTCAATCGGCTTTAATAAAAAATCATACGCCCCCGACTGCATTGCCGTGACAGCAATTTTAACATCCGAGTAGCCTGTAATCATAATAACGGGAATAGTTGGGAATTTTTTTTGGAATTCTTTGAGCAACTCCAAACCGTTATGGGTAGTAAGATAAATGTCGAGAAGAATTACATCCGGCATAAAGGATTCTATACGATTGGAAGCTTCACCGCTTTCCATACAATAATCTGCTTGGTAACCCAGTTTAATTAAGACTTTTTTTAACGATATGCAAACTAAGTTATCATCATCTATTATTAATATTCTTGTATCCATTTAATCAATCACCAATTCCGAATTAAATTTAATAAAAAACTTTGTCCCATCGCCCTCATTACTTTCAAAATCAAGCTCCGAATTACACTCCGCTAAAATCATTCTGCAAACGCTCAGCCCAAGACCAGTCCCTGATGTTTTTTTTGTGAAAAAATCTTTGAATATTTTTTCTTTATCCTCTTCATTAATACCAATGCCATCGTCTTCAATTTCCCACACAATGCGGCGGTCTTTGTTAATGTATGTTCTAACCATTACATTTCCCTTATTCTCACACGCTTCAATTGCATTTGTTATTAAGTTTATCATCACCTGCAGAAGCTTACTTTTATTAATACGAAGTTTAAGCAAATCCGGGGATAAACTATGGTTAAGGTTTATATTCAGCCTGTTGGAATTTCCCTGCACAATTTCAATTGCGCGCAATGTTACATCATTTAAAGAACAATCGGAAGTTTTGTTATTACCTTTGCGTGAAAAATCGAGAAGCATATCAATCAAATGTTGAATTCGCTGAACAGCTTCGGTACAACCAGCAACCGATTCAACCGCTTCTGCCGGAAGTTCATTCTGCACCATTCTCAAATAATCAAGGTTCAGCTTGATAGCTGAAAGTGGATTTCGAATTTCGTGCAAAAGACTGGCAGATAATTTACCAAGTATTTGCAGTTTGTTATTTTGTACTTCTTCAGAAGACATGGCAGAAGAATAATGATTAATTATTTGTGTGGTTTAATTATAAAGATTTGAATAGAAATTAGCAACCTTCGTTTTACCAAAGGCTGCTAAAATTTAGGAGGGGAAAAACGGATCTGGTTATTGGGGAAGCGTTTCTTTCAGAATAGCGTCCGCAACTTTTCCAATAACCTCATCGGAATCGTAAAATTTATTTGCAATTTTTATTTTAATTGCATCGAGTTTCTTAAGATCAAGTTCGTCGCTCTTTATATGTAAAGCTTCGCTTGAAAGTTCGAGCCGGTCCTTTGCTCTTGTATTTTCTTCGACATCCTTGCCTTTCTTTAACTGTGCAACATCCTTATTTAAGTAAGGGTTGTTAGAAAGGGGCTTTATTTCCAATTTATCACCTATAGTTTGCTAATTTTCGTTGATTCTGCATTTTCTGGAGCTGCATTAATATTTCTGCCTGCTCTCTTTCCTTAAACTTAATAATATTATCGAACTTTGTTTTAATTAGTTTAGTCTTTTCGGAAAATTCCGGATTATATTTATACAACACTTCTAACGGATAATCGCAAAGCAGCATCTGCTTTATCGAATGAACTTCCTTCATCTCCAAAACTATACGCGGATAAAGTTCGTCAAAGCTATTTTCGTCCAGCATATTCAGACAAAGAATAACATCGTCAAGTAATAAAATAATATTTTTGATTATATCTTCAAGCATAATTATTGAAAGAAGTTTCCGCTTAATGAAGCTATTAAACTTTGACTGGACAACATAGCCGCCAACTGTGCCTGTAATCGTTCGTATTTATTTCTGAGGACAATTGCGCTTTTATCTATTCTTGATTGAGCAGAGGTTATTTTATCGCTTAAGTAGGAAACCCCGCCATCTGCAGAATCCCGCGCTTTGGCAAGATAACCTTCCACTCCAAGATATGGATTAACAAAATCATAAAGTTTATTAGCAATTCCGTTGGTTGAGTTAAACATTTCCTCAACCTGGTCCATGTTATTTGTCAGTTTTTCGGTTAAAACTGTTGGTTCGGAAATACTTAAACCGCCCGATGTAGAAAACGATATTCCCAATTGTGTAAGGTAACTAAGATTTCCTGTTTGTATCCCGTCAACTTGCGTATAGGTTAGCGATGTTAATTCACTAATAATCTTTGCAGCGTTAGCATTGGAATAGAAGACGCCCCGGTTTCCGGAGTTTACGCCACTGTTTTCTTTAGCATATTTATAAACGTCGTTAAATTTTGTAATAAAATCTTCAATCTGCTTTTTTACTTCCGACACATCATTTTCCACGGAAACACTAACGGTTGTATCCGAAGCCTGCATTACTCCCTTTAGGTCGAAAGTTACGCCACTCGAAAGATCCTGAATTGAATTTGAATTCCGCTGAATGTTTAAGCCGTTAAAATCTATTTTTGAATTAAGCTGATTGTTTGCGGAAGTAATATCGGAATAAACAAAGCCGGCTGTATCGGGGTCCTGGTTTTGATCATAAGCGGGACGTGAGGCGCCGAGATTTAAACCGATAGCCGATAGAGCCGTGCTTCCTGTAATATCAGAAAGTTCTTTAATTCTATAATCTAAACCGGTAGTTTTTGAGTTGATTGATAATTGTGTGTTTGATCCGTCGGGATTGAAAGTTGACGATGTAACTATTCCTGCGGCTCCTTTTTCTTTAGTAACTCCGATGACAAGATCGGTTACAAGATCAAAACCACTTACGTGAGAAATAGAAATATATTTCGATGTATCGTTAACTGTAAATTTTATTTTTACGTCGCCTGCACTGGGCGAATCCGAAACTTTTTCGGCGGTTACTCCGTCAATATTTACGTTAACCTGGTTTATTACTTCATCAATTAATTCTTCGTATGTGCCGCCGCCGTTAACGGTAATAGATTCTTCTGTTCCGTTAACATCAATTTTAAACGTGCTTGTGCCGCCGCTATAAGATGCGCTTGCAGTTTTTGCGGCTGATGTAACCACCGCCTGATCGGCATTTATCGCATTCCGGATATTCTCCATCACCTCCTGATTAGTTTCAGTCCCATCGAATGTGACGTCTATATTGCTAACAAATTCACCATTAGCGCCGTCGCCGGTTACAAGATTAAAACTGTGTGTGCCGGTTATTCCATTTGCTGATGAAGATAATAAATTAGTGGAGAGGGCAACATCATTTTTAGCTAACTGGTTAACCCTAATATCATATGCGCCGCTAGATGCGGTAGTTGAACCCGTAGCAGTTAAAAAATTTATGTTTGATGAAGAAGCTTTTTTGTAAGCAAAACGGGAATCGCCGCCGGTTAACTTAAAGTTTGTCAGCAGCGATTTGAATGATGTTAGTTTCGAGCTTAGGCTGCCATAGGCAGTAGAAAGATTAGAATATTTTGACTTTCTTGTTTTTAAAGGAGTAACAAGTTTCTTATTCTCACTGTCGATATAAGAGCTAATTAAATTATTAATTCCTGTAGTAGTTAAAGACTCGATTGCCATAATAAAACCTAATAAGCGCTCAAAGCTTTAAGCCATGTGTCCCTAAGGTCGGTTAAAATTCTGTAAACAATTTCGTAATTCTTTTTTCTCATTTGTTCCTGGCAAAACTGATAGAGTTTTAATAAACCGGTTGCAACTTCGGCTACTTCTTCGCCCTCAAACCTAAGAGCATTTATTAGCTCTTGCAAAGCCGCATTGGTTTTTACAAGATTTTGCCTCTGGCAATTGACAATTGCAAAATCGTAAAGTTTAATAATCAACTGCTGCGGAGTTGCCTCCATTATTTCCTTCACGAGGTATTGATTGAGTCTTGCTTTGTGATTATGCGCTGCTGCCTGATACATAATTTATTATCCTGATTGAATGTTTTCGTTTAGTAAGAAAATCCCTCCCGCTGCCGGGAGGGAAATAGAATAAGAACTATCTCTTATCTAAAGAGAGAAAGAATGCCTTGAGGAGCGGCGTTCATTTGAGCTAACATTGAAGTAGCTACCTGACTGCCGATTTGTCCCTTTGTTGCATTCAACTGTTCTATCGCCATATCAGCGTCAAACAATCTGCTAACACTGGCTGTGGCATTAGAAATTGCAGCTGTCAAGTATTCATCCTTAACGTCTAATCTCTGAGAGAAGTTACCAATACTGCCAAGAGCGTTCGATACTGCAGTTTCGATTGTGCTTACGCTAACCGAAGTAACTGTAGCAGAAGAGGCGCCTGTAAGACTGGAAAGATCCAGAGTGCTCATCGTACCGAAGTTAACTGAAGTAGTTTCTTCAACACCGGTTCTGAACGAGAATGCTGCGCTGTAGCTTGAACCTGATAGCAAAGCAGTATCATTAAATTTGGTGTTGCTGAAAATTGCGTTAATTTCGTTTCCGAGTGCGGCAACATCTGCTGCGAGTGAAGTTTTGTTCTTCGAAGGATCGATCGATTCTGCAACTCTTCCTTTGATCTGATTGATTAGATCGTTAATAGCGGAAAGAGCGGATTCTGCTGTTGAAAGCATATCCTTGGCGGAACCGATGTTACCCTGTGATGCTTGCATCAAAGTAACTTTTCCTTGAAGTTCTTTTCCAACTCTGTAACCTGAAGTATCGTCTGCTACTGAGTTAATTCTCTTTTGTGTAGCTAAACGAAGCTGTGCTTTTTCAGTCTGAGAATTTACTCTGGCTAAAGCGTTGTAGGCGTTAAGAGCGCCAATGTTGGTGTTGATTTTGAATAATGACATGTTATACCTCCATGTGTTTTTAAATTTACCGAGCTTCCTTGCCCGGCTGTTAATTAATTGTTGAGAATCAAATCTCAATTACATTATCGGTAGACGTTTTGAAAAGTTTAGTGTTGAGAGTTAAGAAAATTATTAATTTTTTCTTTTATAACTTTAACCCGTGCTGTTATTACGGGATTAAAGTTTAATTGATTTTCTATTTCTGTTATTATTCTAAAAGCTTCTGTAATGTTATTAACTTTTAGATAAAGAGAGATTAAGAAAAAATAGGGGGCGGGATTATTCGGTTCTATAGTGATTGATTTTTTAAGAAGCTGCTCTGCTCTGCTATACTCATTCATACTTTCATATTTGGCGGCAAGTGAATTTAATATTAGAATGCTATCGCTAAATTTTTTATGCATCGCCTCTAATATCATTTGGTTATTTGGTTTATAATTTTTCAGCAGTCCAAGGACAAGCTCGATTTGCGAATCTGCCTTTATGGTTCTTAGGTAAAGCGATAATTTGCTGCCTTCAATATAATCATCGTTTACTAACTTATTATAAAACTCAAGTTCAACATTTATATTATTGCCGGTTAATTTTAATTCTGAATAATAAAAATTAAACGCCTCTCTGTCACCGCTTATTAAACAGATGTTCAAGCCTTTATAAAGAATCGATCCCTCATCTATCATAATTACCATATCCGAGGCTAAGCTGCTGCTTTTTAACTTTCTGCTAACTTCAAGAGCTTTTCTACAATTCAATTCCGCATCTTTAAAATCTTTTATGCCCTGATAAACCTGCGAAAGAACAAGATAGGACAACGGTTGGTTCGAATCAGCATCTAAACTTTTGTTAATTAGTTTTAATGCTTCATCCCATTTCATTTTTTGAAGTTCGTAAGCCGCAAGGTAGCGATAGGATACAGATTTGTAAGCATTTAGTAATTGATAATCTTGAAGCGCAATTTTAAAGTAATAAACCGCATTTGCTTCATCACCCATTAAGGAATACGATTGCGCAATTTGAAATGCCGTGTAAGAATTTTTCTTCCTTTTATAATCATTCATCAGCAGATCGAGATTTCTTTTCGCTTTTAGTTTCAATTCTTCTGCGGAAATATTATACCCTAAATGAATAATTTCAATTTCGGACCTTACAAGTTCGTGCGATGATTTAAGAAGTGAAGGAATGATCTGCTCATGAACCGCGCCTTCAAACTTTACTGATGGATGTCTCGGAAAAAATCTAACGTAATCCATTCTTGAAGGACGATTTTTTATTTCATCGATACTGTTAACAATACAGCTATAAGCTTTCTTTTTACTGCCGGCAGCTAATTTTAGAAGCAATTCTTTTGAGTCAGGGTTTAATCGCTCGTCAGCGTCGAGGTATAAAATCCAATCGCCTGTGGAGTTTTTTAGCGCGAAGTTTCTTGCGGATGAAAAGTCATTTGTCCATTTGAAGTCGAATATTTTTGCGCCAAACTCTTCTGCAATTTTTTTAGTGTTATCGGCAGAACCTGTATCAACAATAACTATTTCATCCACGACGCTCTTAACAGAGGCGAGACAATCGGATAAAAATTTTTCCTCATTCTTAACAATCATGCTGAGTGTTATCATTTAGATTCCCGAGGAATTATTTCAGGTAAGTTAGTAATGTGTCCGCCGTATTTTCCCACGAATAATTTTTCATGAATTCACCGGCTCTTTGCCCAACCTGTCTAATTGTATTTCTATTAAAATAAGCGAATTCAATATTATAAATTAACTCGTCGAGATCAGGTTCTTCCCAATCAATTATATTTTTCTGTTCAGCTTCTAATTGAAAAGGTTTAATGCTTTTAAGAAGTAACGAATTATCTTCATTTAAAATATCTTTATGACCGGTGGCGTAAGATGCGATAACCGGTTTACCGCATGCCATATATTCCATAAGCACAAGGTTTGTTCCGCCTTCGCATCTATTGGGGAAAATGCCAATATCTGTTTTGTAATATAACTCCCGCAGTTTTGTTATTGGAGTAATAGGCAGCGAAATAACTTTCGTTTTATCTATAGTATTTAATTCGAGCAGGTGCGTTATGAAATCACTCCACGTATTGCCGGAGGCTTCATATTTAATAAAATTTGATAAAGACATTGAAGCCACCTGATGGGGCCACATATTGTACCATGTGTTAATTAAAATCATATCAGGATATTTTTTGTGAAGTATTTGAAATGCTTTTAAAACAATATCCTGTCCTTTTCGAAGTTCAAACTTGCCTCCCGAAAAAATAACAAAAAGATTTTCATCATCTTTGCGCGGTAACGGGAAAAACAAACTGGGATCGATTCCTTGGATTAATGTGGCTGTGTTTGTAATACCATACTGATTTAATTTATTAGTGCACCACGAAGACCCGGTTAAAATCAAATCAAAGTTTTTGGAATTTGCAATTGTTTTTTCATTCGGCTCCATTTCAAAAAAGGTATAGCCAATATTTTTTGTGCCCCGAACATTTAAGTGAGTATTGAAATTTAAGTCCTTTATTGCGTGGAAAACCGTGCCGCTAATAGTTTTGTATTTGGAAACACTTTCTTCAACAATATCTACAAAATCTATTTTACGTTTTAACTCCTGCCGTAAATATTTGCTGCAAGTTCCCCATCCGAAATAATCGGTTTTTGTTAGCGCTAAATAAATTGAATTCTTTGTGGTCGTGTTTTTATCTGCGTCATCAATACATTCGACATCTTCAAATCCCGCAAGTTTTTTTAACTCAAACTTAATATTATCAACCACGCTCTTCCAATCGCCAGGGAAAGGCTGCCTGAATAACTTCATCGAAGGATACCATGGAGAATCATTCCGGCTGAGCATCCATCTCCAATCCGGCGCAAACGCCAGAAGCGCCCAAACGTTTTTATCCATTGCTCCTGCAAGGTGCGCAACCGAAGTGTCAACCGAGATTACAAGATCGAGATTAGCTGCAATAGCAGCAGTATCGGAAAGGTTGTTGATGTAGGAATCGAGGATGTGAAAATTTTTATCTGAAAATTCTTTTGCTTCCTCAAGCCCGCTCCCTTTTTGAAGAGCGAAATAATGTATCCCGGGAACGTCAAACAATTTTTTAAGCTGGAAAAGTTTAAGCGAACGGTTTTTATCGTTTGTGTGTCCGGGATTTCCTGCCCAAACTATTCCGACTTTCAGCCCATTATATTCGCTTAGTATTGACTTCCATTTTTCTAATAGTTGATGATCAGCCTTTAGATACGCCGACTCTGAAGGGATATTGTTAAGCTTTGTTTTAAAATAGAATGGCAAACTCATCAAAGCAATTTGGTAATCATATTCAACATCAGGAACTTCTTTGTTTTGACGGGGAATTACTTCATCTAAACCTTCGATATTTTTTATGAGATCAACAACTCCATAAGCGCAATGGAATATAATATAAGCTCCTTTAGCTTTTAAATATTTCGCATAACGTATAAATTGAATAATATCCCCAATTCCCTGTTCATCATAAATAAGAATTCTTTTGCCGTTTATATTTTGATCTGTGAGTTCAGGTTTAGTGAAATTACGCCCGGCATAGTCTTTCCTTTTCTTACGCCACTCATACTCTAATAGAGCCTTTTCTATATTTTCTTCTAAAAACAATAGATGAGAAAAATTATAATGAACTTCGGGCAAATTGTTTCTGATTGATAAAATATATTCGAATATAATTCTTGCGGTCTTAAAACGCCCCTCGTGCATCGAAAGCATACAAACACTTGAAAGATTGAGAAGCATTTCATCTTCGTCATCAAAAAGTTTTTTTAAGATTGAACTGGCGGCATTAGTATCGTTTTTAAGCAAGTTTATTACCGCACAATTAACGCCGGCAATAACTTCATTATCGAAAGAAGTTGTTATCAATGAATAGATTTTTAATGCTTCGGTATAATTTTCTTCAAATTCATAAGTTTTTGATAAATTATAAAGAGCAGTTTTATTTTTAGTGTCGACATATAAAACCGTGTTTATAACAGCTCTTGCTTTTTCAAACTCTCTTATCGTTATATAAAGCGATGATAAATTATTCAAAATTTTAATGTCGTTTCTATCTGTGCTTATTAATTCCGAATATAATCTTAATGCTTTAGCATAATTTCCTTCCTTGTGATAACTAAATGCAAGATTAAATTTATAATCTTTGTTTGAAGAATCTCCGCTCAGAGCAAGCTCATAATATTTTTCTGCCTTCCCATATTCTTCAATAGCAAAATATAAACTGCCCATATTATTTAGAACTTTTGGATTAGACGGGGAGCATTGAATAGCAAGCAAAAAATATTTCTCTGCAGCGGTGTAATTTTTTAAGGATAGATATGCTAATCCAAGATTATTAAGCGCATCAAAATTTTGGGGAAGATTTTTGATTGTGGTTTTGTAAGCCTTAACCGCTTCTTCATACTTTTGAAGGTTCTGCAGTGCATAACCGTAATGGTAATTTACCTCGGGATGTTGAGGATAGACATCCAACACTTTGGTAAAATATTCTTTTGCGATTAAATAATCACATTTATGAAGCGCAATAACGCCTAAGAAATTATAGACATCATAATCTATTGCGCCTGCATTTATCAGGTTTTGAAGTTCAATTTCAGCCTGCTGATAATCTCCAGATTGAAAACAGGTTAGCGCAGATTGATAATAATCTTTATTAATTACTTCCATTATTCCAGCAGCGAATTATGTGACTCATTTAAACTTAAAGTTCTATTTGTTTTCTTTAGACCTTCTAATGCCAGTCCATCCGAAGGATCATTTTTAACTGCCCATTCGAACATTGTTTTAGCGGCTTTGTCATCTTTGTTTTCGAAGAACACTTCACCTAATCCGTAGCAGGCTTTGGGCGATTCAGGGTTATGCTGCAACGCCTTCTGAAAACTTTGCTGAGCTTCTTCTAACAAATTTAGAGCTAAGTAATTAAATCCTATTAAATTATACATAGCTGAAGCAAAGTCATTATTCTCTTCGGCTTTTAATTCTCCGTTAAAAGATTTTTCGGTGTGGATTAAAAGAGCAATTGCATCACTATACTTTTTTGCGGAAAAAAGATTGTACGCTTCCTGGAGAACTTCTTCTTTCTCAATCACTAAAGGAACTATTCCGGCAGTATTATCCTGTCCATTTAATTTGTTTATTCTGCTCACAGCTTTTTGGTTTGAAGGATCATTTTTAACCGCCCACTCAAGCATTGTGCAGGCTTCATCGTGCAAATTGTTAGCGATAAAAATCTCTCCAAGCCCGCGGCAGGCTTCAGAGGAATTTGGATTTAACTGCAAGGCTTCTTCAAAACTGTTTCTTGCTTCGTTTATATTATCTAAACCAAGCTGTGTAAATCCATATAATGCGGCAAATGCAGATTGTATTACCTGTCCTTTTTCATCCTGCTCAAGCTCAGCAAAATTTTTCCGCGCCTGGTTTAATAGATTAAGAGACTTCTCAAACTCTTGGGATTCGATTAGAGAATCAACAGCAAAAAGGAAATCGTGAAGTTTATTAGTCAACACATCCTTTGCCATCGAATCGGTAATCAAATCATCTTTCTGTGTTTTCATATTCGTTATTTCATTTAATCTATTGATAGCCTGCTTATTTTCCGGTTCGTATTTAACCGCCCATTCAAACATAGTTTTGGCTTCCGAATAATTTTTATTTAAATAAAATACTTCCCCCAAGCCCCAACATGCCGAAGATGAATTAGGATTGATATTTAATTGTTTTTCAAAATACTTTGATGCTTCCGAAATGTTTCCAAGGGCGAGTTTAATATTTGCCGTAAGATTGAATAAATTTTCTTGTTTGAGAATTGATTGATGCAATTCCGGTAAGTAGGATGAAATTAGGTTACTAATCAAACTATCTGCTTCAACTAAATTATTCTTTTCAATCTTCTGCAAAAACTCATTTAATAAAAAGCTAAAATCTTGCCTGGCATATACAGCATCATTTTTAACTGCCGGATTGAGTTTGCTTTCTCTAACAATTCTTTTTCGACTTATAGCATTAATCCGTTCCTCTAAAACTTCAGCAGATTTTTGCCAGGTGAAATTTTTATGAACGAACTCTTCAGCTTTCTTACCAATGATTTTGATTTTTTCCGGCTGATTATAAGCGTATTTCAATTTCTCTTTCAACTCATTCAACGATGGTTCGTAAAGCCATGGGTAATCTACAGTTTCTAATGAATCAACTTTCTTCACTTTAGAAAACAGCTTTTCGGCATTTACGAGAATACTATTTTCACTATTGCAAAAATCAAGACATGCGCCGCCATTTGTAACGATAACCGGCAAGCCGGATGCCATTGCTTCTAAGATTGGAAGTCCAAATCCCTCACCCCTGTATGGGTGCACTAACACATCGCTTGCGGTGTAAAGACCCGCTATTTCATTTTCCGTTAAAATCCTATCTATGTATTCAATCTCCGGAGCTTGTTTGTTTTTATTAATCTGTTTGATTTGTTCTTTTATCGTTTGGTTTTTATAGAATGAATCACCACCGAAATCTTTAATGATCAAGCAAACATCATCACTGCATGTAAAGCTTGAAGTGTAGGCATTTATAAGAATGTCAATTCCTTTTCTATAAATTGTCCCTCCCACAAATAAAAATTTAAACTTCTTTTTCGTCTTCAGTTTATACGGTTTTTTATTAGAGTTAAAAACATCAGGATCAAAACCGTTTGGAACAACAAAGACTCTATCCGAATTTATTCCCGCATCCAAATAAATTTGTTTAACATAATTACCTGGCAACCAGATCTCATCAACCTGTGTTGAGAAAACATCTGCCCAACTTTTCGGCAGACTTCCAAACTCCCACGGTTGAATGACAACCCAATAACCCTCTGCCGGCGGTGTTAAATTTGGAGGATAATGATGACGAATATGTATATCAACCTTATCAAGTTTCTTATTATCACTCCCGTTTAATACTCCATATTTACTTTTTAAAACTGGATTGAAATTATCTTTTTCAGTTTTCACTATTGAAAGATCAATTCCTTGATTCATCAATGAAGTACACAACTCTCTGTTCACTAAAGCTAACGATGAATTTACAAACTGTGGACCTTCCCAAATAACTGATGGGATTTTTTTTACATCAGCCAAATTACTAACCGAATTTATTTCGGACGCTCCATTAATTTTATCTTCAATCTGCTTTAACCTTTCCACTACGATATTTGCCACTTCATCCAAATTGAATTTTTCAATAATATCCTTCCTCGCTCTTAAACTTTTTTCTTTTGCCATTGCCGGATTCTTGTAAACCTCTAACAATATTTTTTTTAAATGATTAACAGAAGGCTGCGCCCATTTGTGACCAATATAAGAGTCAATTTCATTTTCTTTTATTTCAACTAACTTTTCTACGTCAATAAGATAAGAGTTTTCATCCGTCATAAATTCTGTATTTCCGCTCCAGTTAGTTCCAATAACCGGCAGCCCCATTGCCATAGCTTCCATATAAGGTCGTCCCCATCCCTCGCCTCTTGAGGGGAGAACGAATGCGTCGGCTACTTTGTACAACCGCAACATCTCCATGAAAGGAAGTTGAGTAGTGAGCAATTCAATTCGGGGTAATTTACTTTTTGAATATCCTTCTTTTGAAATTAAAGCAGCAATTTTATTTTGAATATATGTTTTTGTGTCAGTGTCGTAATGCCCTAAAAGATAAGTTCGGAGATATAAACAGACATCGTCGTTGTTTGTAAAAGTTTCAAAATAAGCTTTGAGCAGAACATCCCAGCCTTTACGGTTTGTCCATTCGAAGATGGAAAGAAAATTGAAAGCTGCCTTATTCGGCAATTCATATTTCTCCACTTTTTCGGGATCAAAAACTTCTGTATCAATCCCCTCCGGGATGACGACTAATTTATTCTTATCAACTCCATATTTTGAAAACGTATCCACATTAAACTTACTTGGCACCCAGATTTCATCCATCTGATTACATTTCTCAATCCAGTCGTCCGGTATCCGATCTGTTTCGTACATAGTTCTGCCAATGCAGTACTTTACATTTTCAAATTTAATGAGGCTATTTCCGGGTTGGTGATGAATTATTATTGCTTCATTGCTAATATTAAATTTTTCTGCCCACTTTGCCGGCTCAACTTCGTGAAGCCTAAAGAGAGTTCCCTTCCATGATGGCGGTAAATTTTTAATAAATTCATCTGATACAAAAATGTTTTGATGACGTATTCTTAAATCAATTCTTTTATCAAGACCGAGCGCAAAACCAATAGCCTCGCTTGCGTAACCGCTAGGATTAAAAAATGGAGCGATCCAAACAATATCATTTTTCAATTTTTCTCTTCGGGATTTTATTTGATGACTATCCAACATCTCATATTTGTTCTGTAAAGGAACAACTTCGCCCATTGCAGATAGTTCGGGTAGAGAGATTTTGCACATTTTAAGTTCAATTGACTGCAAATTAATTTGTTCGATGTTATAAACTGCTTCGGTTAACTCTTTAGGAAAAAGTTTAAACATCGCCAAAGCTTTTTCTTTATAATTTAATTTATATAAAAGGACAGCGATGTTGTTATCTATTTCATATTTATAAGAATTTTCTTTTGAGAATAAATCTTGGAGGATTTCCAAAGCATGCTCATAATTAGGATAAACAGACGAGGTACTAATACATGTTGCATAATCTAATTTTGCAGCAATTATTAAGTTTGATTCACTGTGATTTTTAAGAAAAGGATAAATTTCTGTTAAATTAATTTTCTTTCTATAATATTCAAGAAAGGAATGTACTTCATTTACAACTCCAATAGAATCGCTATAAGAGAGATTCTTCTGTGATTCAAAATATAAACCGAGCACTTGATTAACATGGACGGTTTTTGTTCTTAAAGAAGCGCGCAAAAAGAATTCATAATCACCTGCTATTTTGTATGATTCATCGAAATATCCGACTTCATCATGAAGCAAACGTTTCCACATAACTTGAGAACCAAACGGGCAATGAGCGAGGGCTTGCCGCAATGAAAATTCTGGCATTACCCAAATTTTTTCTGCAGAGTTTTTTTCAAACGTTTCATTCTCTTCAGAAGTAACAAGTACATCGCAATACGCAATTCCACTGTTTGAAGACTCAAGGATATCATACATTGTCTCAAAGGAATCATTTTTATGTCTGTCGTCTGTATTCGCATTGGTAAGATATTTGCCTCTTGCAATTTTTACTGCCCGGTTCCATGCTGCATATAAAGTTTCCCTTTCTGTTTTTACATATTTAATATTGTCATATTTACTTTTAAATTCATTTACAATTTCTTCTTCATGCTGCTGCGAACCGGAATTAATAACAATAATTTCTAATTCTCCTTTTTTATAGAG
>Ga0210046_1001099_pt1 | contig 22207 bp, 14 predicted proteins | sample CryGeyCG2114_250_FD_185461 | JGI IMG/M metagenome (GOLD analysis project Ga0210046, IMG submission 185461) | Groundwater microbial communities from aquifer - Crystal Geyser CG18_big_fil_WC_8/21/14_2.50 (SPAdes) (version 2) | ecosystem: Environmental > Aquatic > Deep subsurface > Groundwater ... | reverse complement strand
GGTCTCACTGGCCTCGGAGGTACTGCCAGAGATCCGCGAGTACGAGCGCGGCATCGCGACCTGGCTGAATGCCTCGATCGGCCCACTGCTGGCCGGCTACCTCACGCGCCTCAGCGCTGGCCTGCCCGGCGGACAGCTGGCAGTGATGCAGTCCAGCGGCCTGAGCATCTCCGCCGAACAGGCCGCGGAACGGGCGGTCCACCTGCTGCTGTCAGGCCCGGCTGGCGGGCTTGCGGCCGCGGCCCGGATTGGCCGCGATCTTGATGGCAACTTTGGAGACGCGTCCGGCGACCAGCGGCTGCTGAGCTTCGACATGGGCGGCACCTCGACCGATGTCGCGCTGCTGCGGGGTCGACCGAGCCTGACGCGAGACGGCAGAATCGGCCGCTACCCGGTGGCGGTACCGATGGTCGACCTGCACACCATCGGTGCCGGTGGCGGCTCGATCGCCCGGGTCGACGCCGGTGGGCTGATCCAGGTCGGCCCCGAATCAGCCGGTGCCGACCCGGGCCCGGCCTGCTACGGTCGCGGCGGCCTGGATGCGACCGTGACCGACGCCAACCTGGTGCTGGGCCGCCTGCCGCCGGGCACGCGTCTCGGCGGTCGCCACGCGCTGGATCTCGATGCAGCACAAGCCGCGCTGGCACGACTGGGCGAGGCCGCCGGTATCGACATCGAAGCGGCAGCGCAGGGCGTGATCCGTATTGCCAATGAACACATGAGCCGGGCGCTTCGGGTGATGTCTGCCGAGCGCGGCATCGATCCGGCATCAGCGGTGCTGATGTGTTTTGGCGGCGCTGGCGGCCTGCACGTCTGCGAACTCGCCGAAAGCCTCGGCATGAACCGAGCGGTGATGCCTGCGCGCGCCGGCGTGCTTTCGGCACTGGGCATGCTGGTCGCCGAACCCGGCCGCCAGGCTACCGCCAGCGTGCTCGACACACTCGACCAGATCGATCGACTGCGGCTCGAGGCTGCATTTGCGCCACTGCAGGCGCGGCTGTGTGCGGAGCTGGGCATGGAAGGCTTCGAGGCCGGAACGCTGCGCACCACGCGCTGGGTCGATTGCCGCTACGCTGGCCAGAGCGCAACGCTCGAGCTGGCCGCAGATCGACCCGAGGCCCTCGAGCCAGCGTTTCACCAGGCCCACCAGCAAGCCTTCGGGCATCGGCTGAAGCTGCCGGTTGAACTGGTCGGAGTTCGGGTCGAACTACGCGGCCCGGCCCGAGTGACGCATCTGCCAACCCCGACTGCCACAGCCGGGAAAGTCGACCGGTCCGGCCCGGTGCCGGTCTGGCCGCGCTCGGCCATGCCGACTGAGGGCATTGTCGGTCCGGCCATCGTGATCGACCGCGATGCCACCTGCTGGATCGCACCGGGCTGGCGCGCCCAGCGCGACCCGAACGGCCATCTGCGCCTGGAAAACTGCACACCGCCGCACCCGGCTCACTGATCGAACCATCCGAGTCCGGACCGGGCCGCAGTCCCGAACCGATCGCCCCGAGCGTAATAGCCCAGGCATCACGCCCTGCGCGCGGCGCTTGCAACCAATACCGTTTTATGACAACTTTGCACACAAGGGGGACCGCTCATTCCATAACTTCAATAATTTTCTTGCATAACGAGGGATACCAATCATGATCATCAGAAACAGATTCCTGCGCCAACCTCTGGCCGCTGCAATCGCGGCCGCGGTCGCGCTGCCGTTGACCCTGACCGGCCAGGCGTTCGCGCAGCAGGCGGCTGACGAAGCGGAGGCAGCCAAGCTGGACCGGGTCCAGGTGACCGGCTCGCGCATTCGCCGCGCCCAGGTCGAGGGCCAGTCGCCGGTCATGACGATCACGCGCGAACAGATTGAACGCACCGGCCTGACCTCGATCGCCGATGTACTGCAGGAACTCACCACCGGCGGCTCGGCACTCAACAGCCGCCTGAACTCGTCGGGCAACTTCGGCTTCCCGCCGGACGGCTCCGGCGTCGGCGCGGGCGCGGCCACGGTCGACCTGCGCCACCTGGGCTCGAACCGGGTACTGGTGCTGGTCGATGGCCTGCGCTGGGTCAACGAATCCTCGGCCTCGGGCGTCAGCTCGGCGGTCGACCTGAACACCATCCCGATCGCCATGATCGATCGCGTGGAGATCCTCGAGGACGGCGCCTCGTCGATCTATGGCACCGATGCCATCGGCGGCGTGGTCAACATCATCACGCGCCGGGATTTCGAAGGTGCGACTGCCTCGGTGCAGTACGGCCAGTTCGACGAGGGCGATGGCGAGACCCTGGATGCACAGGTCTCGTTTGGCGGCCAGTCCGATCGTCTGAGCTATTTCTTTTCGGCCAGTTTCACCGACCAGCGCAAGATCGGATCCGGTGACCGTTCCATTTCGAGCTTTCCCGTGCCTGGCACCGGCCTGACACGCGGCAGCTCCGGCACGCCGCGCGGCCGCTTCATCTTCGTCGACCCCAACACCGACGAGGTGTTCGACGGCACGCTGCGCAACCCGGTCACCGGCCTGCCGGTCTACGACCCGAACGACCCGTTCGGCGCCGGCACCGACTTCATCCCGTTCGGCAACAACGAACGCTTCAATTTCTCGCCGTTCAACCTGCTGCTGACGCCGAACGAGCGGCTCAGCCTGTTCACCAATTTCGACTATCGCCTGACCGACCGGGTCAGCCTGTGGGGCCGCGTGCTGTACAACCAGCGCGAGTCGACCAACCGCGCCGCACCCGAACCGATCTTCCTCGGCCCCGGTGCCGGTACCGGCAGCCTCGCCGACGGCGTATCGATCGATGTCACCAACCCCTTCAACCCGTTCGGCTTCTCGCTCGACGCCGACAGCAACTTCATCCTGCTCGGGCGTCGCCCGGTCGAGGCTGGACCACGCATCTTCCGTCAGGACGTCGACACCACCTACCTGGCCGGGGGTGCACGCGGTGACTTCGATCTCGGCACTCGAAACTTTTTCTGGGACATCAATCTTGTCCGGACCGAAAACGACGCCCGACAGACCACTCGCGGCAGCTTCAACATTGCCCGCATCGCCCAGGCGCTCGGCCCGGTTGACCAGTGCACAGGTGCGACCAACGGCTGCGTGCCGCTGGATCTGTTCAGTGGCGCCGGCGGCATCACCCAGGAGATGCTGGACTTCATCAGCTTCTTCGGTGTCGATATCTCGAAGCAGGAAATGACCAGCATCTCGGGCAACATCACCGGCGACCTGTTCGAGCTGCCGGCCGGGGCGGTCGGCTTCGCTGCCGGCTACGAATATCGCGACCTGAGCGGCCGATTCCAGCCGGATTCGGTCATCGTGGCCGGCGAAAGCAACGGTGTACCGGCGCTGCCGACATCGGGCAGCTACGATGTCAATGAACTGTACGGCGAACTGGTGATCCCGCTGCTGTCGGACCTGCCGGGCTTCAAGCAGCTTGATTTCACAGCCGCACTGCGCTATTCCGATTTCGATACCTTCGGCTCGGAAGTGACCAACAAGTTCGGCCTGCGCTGGGCGGTCACCGATGAACTGCTGCTGCGTGGCTCCTATGCCGAGGGCTTCCGCGCACCGGGCATCGGCGAGCTGTTCGGCTCGGCCAGCCGTTTCGACGCGGTACTGAGCGACCTGTGTACCGACTTCAACAACTCCGGCGTGTCGCAGACCATCATCAACAACTGCGTCGCGCTGGGCGTTCCGGCCGATGGCAGCTTCTCCCAGGTCAATCCGCAGATCTCGGTCACCACCGGCGGCAACATCGACCTCGACCCGGAATCTTCGGACAGCTACATGCTCGGTGCGGTTTACAGCCCGCGCTGGACCGATCGTGTGAACTGGGCCAGCCGACTGGATTTCGGCGTCACCTGGTACCGACACGAGATCGATGCTGCGATCCAGGCGATCGATGCCCAGACCCAGCTCAACGCCTGCATCCGCACCCTCGGCAACGCGTTCTGCGACGGCATCAGCCGGTCCTCGGTCGGCGCCATCAACGGCTTCAACAACCGCCTGACCAACATCGGCGGCATCGAGACCGACGGCTTCGACTTCAACATCGACTATGCCTCACCGGCCACCGGCTTTGGCCAGTTCGAGCTCAGTTGGAACACCACCTTCGTCAATGAGTACGACGAACTGCTGCTGGATTCGAACGATCCATCCCAACTGGCCGCGCGCGATCTGGTCGGGCTCGAGGAGAACGATTCGGCGATTCCGGAATGGCAATCGAACCTGCTGCTCAACTGGCGGATGGGTGCCTGGTCGGCGAACTGGACCATGCGCTACATCGACGGCGTGACCGAGGTCTGCTCCGATTTCCTCGATGGCTCGCCGAACAGCCTGACCAACCTGGGTCTGTGTTCAAGCCCGAATTTCGACGACAACGGCCTGTCGAAGAACAGCATCGGCTCGACCACTTACCACAACGTTCAGTTGGGCTGGACCACGGAGCTCGACGGTTTCGGTCTGGACCTGACCGCCGGTGTGCGCAACCTGTTCGACCGCGACCCGCCGACCTGTCTGAGCTGCTCGCTGAACGGCTTCGACGTCACCACCCACGAGCTCCCGGGCCAGTTCTGGTACCTGCGCGCCGGACTTCGATTCTGAGCCGCCGTTGACTCGGCATGCCAGAGCGCATGCCGAGTCAACAACCCGGATCCCCGCATCAGGCTGTCGGTGCCCTGCGCCGGCGTGACATACCAGGCATCGCCGGAAAGGTCCTGGCAGCCGTTTCAGAGAATGCCGAGCAGGCTGCCGAGCACCACCAGGATCAGGATCGGCGTGACCACCCGGGTCAGCCACAACCAGGCCTTGAACGCCCAGTCAGGCATCTTGTCATCGAGTTCCTCGCGCGTGATCTGCCTGGATAGCACCCAACCGGCGAACATCGCGGTCAGCAGACCCCCGAGTGGCAGCAGCACGTTGGAGGCAACGAAGTCGATCGCATCCATGATGCCCTTGCCGCCGATCGTGACTTCGGACCAGATATTGAAGCCGAACACCGAGGCCAGGCCGAACAGCCAGGTCAGTGCAGCAACGGTGACTGCCACCTGCTTGCGGCTGAAATTGGTCTGCTCGACAAAATACGCGGTCGGCGGCTCCAGCAGCGAGATCGAGCTGGTCCAGGCCGCGACCGCCAGCAGCAGGAAGAAGGACATGCCGTAGGCGATCCCGAACGGCATCGAGTTGAACGCCAGCGGCAGCGCGGTGAAGATGAAGCCGGCGCCGCCGCCGGCCGGATCCAGGCCGAACGAGATCACGATCGGAAAGATCGCCATGCCCGCCACCAGCGCCACTGCCGTGTCGGCAAACGCCACGGTCACCCCGACCCTGGGAATGTTCACACCGGATGGCAGATAGGCACCGTAGGCCATGATCGCGCACATGCCAAGGCTGAGCGTAAAGAAGGCCTGGCCCATGGCCTGGACAATCACGCCGCCGTCGATCTTGCCCCAGTCCGGCCGGAACAGGAACTGCATCGCCTCCTGGAAGTGACCGGTGCTCATGCCGTAGCCAAGCAGGATCAGCAGCAGCACAAACAGCAGCGGCATCAACACCGACACGGCCCGCTCCAGCCCTTCCTCGACGCCGAAGGAGACCACGCCCACGGTCAGGATCATGAAGATCGCGTGCCACAAGATCAGTCGGCCCGGGTCGGCCAGCAGGTCACCAAAAAACGCCCCGGGATCGTCGATCCTTGGCGTGCCCAACGCCAGCTGCTGAAAGTATTCGAAGCCGTAGGCCAGGGTCCAGCCGGCCACCACCGAATAGAAACTCAACACCAGGAAGCCCGCCAGCAGTCCGAGCCAGCCCAGACCCGCCCAGGCCTTCGAGCCACCGGCCGCCGAAGCCAGTTCGCGAATCGAGTTGATCGGGCTCATGCGGCCACGGCGGCCGACGATGATCTCGGAAAACAGGATCGGCAGCCCGACCAGCGCGATGCAGGCCAGGTACACCAGCACGAAGGCACCGCCGCCGTTTTCAGAGGTGACATAGGGAAAGCGCCAGATGTTGCCAAGTCCGACTGCAGAGCCGGTCGCAGCCAGGATGAACATCAGGCGCGACGACCACATGCCATGGATCGAAGTGGTTTTCATGGATTCGGGACCCCGGATTTATGATGATCGATGAAGCTTGTTGATGAAAATTTCTTGTAAGGATTGTTGGAAACACTGATCGCTTGCAATTGCGGGTGACAATCGTCGCCGGCAGTCGCTGATTCTCGCGGAATCGGCGACCCGCTGCAAATGTTTCCCGCGTCCGCCCACAGACGATTCGCTATGCTGCACTGCAAATGAGTCCGACCAGCGTCCACCATCGCGACCGATCGAGCCGCCCGCCGGCACTCGAGATCATTGATCTGGGCTACTCATGGCCGGGCGAAACGGGCGCGGTGCTGCGTGGCCTGTCACTGACCCTCAATGTTGGTGAGCGCTTGTTCCTGGCCGGCCCGTCGGGTTCAGGAAAGTCGACCCTGCTGGCCCTGATCGGCGGTCTGACCGGCGCTGAACACGGCAGCATCCGGATTGCAGGAACTGCGCTTGAGCCCCTTTCCGGCGCGGCCCGCGACCGGGTCCGTGCCGATCATGTCGGCGTGATCTTCCAGCAGTTCAACCTGCTGCCCTGGCTCGATGCCGTCTCCAACGTGCGCCTGGGCTGCAGTTTTTCGGCCGAGCGCCGCCGCCGCGCCAGCGCGCTCGATGGCACGCTCGGCAGCGCAGCCGCACGCCTGCTCGAAGCGATGCAGCTGCCGCGCGAGCGCTGGTCGCAACGCGCCTCTGCATTGAGCGTCGGTGAGCAACAACGTGTGGCCGCGGCACGTGCGCTGATCGGCGGACCCAGCCTGCTGCTGGCCGATGAACCGACCTCGGCACTGGACAGCGATCGGCGCGACGCCTTCCTCGATCTGCTGTTCGCCGAGGCCGAGCACGCCGGCAGTGCGATCCTGTTCGTCAGTCACGACCGTGCGCTGCGGGGGCGCTTCGACCGCGCGCTGGAACTGGCCGCAATCCAGACTCCGGACGCCCGTACATGACGCTGCCCGGTCTGGCCGCACGCTCGCTGCTCAACCGCCGCGCATCCGTCGCACTGACCGTGGCGACGATCGCGATCGCGATCGCATTGCTGGTGCTGGTCGAACAGATGCGTCTGCAACTGCGCGAGGGTTTCTACCGCTCGGTCTCCGGCACCGACCTGATCGTCGGTGCGCCGACCTCTCCGGTGCAACTGCTGCTGTTCTCGGTATTCGGCATCGGCAACCCATCGGCCAACCTCGATTACTCGCGCTACCTGGAGCTGGCCGCCGATCCGCTGGTCGAATGGGCCGTGCCGATCGCACTCGGTGATGGCTACCACGGCTACCGCGTTGTCGGCACCAGCGAGGCGATGTTTCGGCACTACCGTTACGCCGGTGGCCAGTCGCTGCAGTTCGCCAGCGGATCCGGCTTCGACGACCTGTTCGACGCCGTGATCGGTGCCGCGGCGGCACACCGGATCGGGCTCGCGCCAGGCGACTCGATCGTGCTGTCGCACGGCGGCGGCAACGTCAGCCTGCACCGGCACGAAGCTCAACCGTTCACGATCCGCGGCGTGCTGGCCGCGACCGGCACGCCGGTCGACCAGGCGATCTACATCCGCATCGATGCCCACCATGCAGTCCATATTGGCTGGGACCGCGGCATGCCGGAGCCTGCGCGGATGCTCGGTCCGGACCAGGCCCGCGCGCTGGCCGCCGCCGATCAGCAGCATCAGGATGCGGAACACGCGCATGAAGCGGCCGTCCACGCCGACGATGACCCGGTCACGGACCGGGCTGCCGGCGATACAAGCAAACCCGATCCGGACGCCCACGATCTTGCGACACCGCCCCCGCCCGGAATAGGTCTTGAGCCGTCGCAGGTCTCGGCGGTGCTGCTGGGGCTGAAAACGCGCGCCGCGGCGCTGGGCCTGCAGTACCGTCTCAACCAGCAGCGCGAGCGTCCGCTGCTGGCGATCCTGCCCGGGCTGGCGCTGCAGCAGCTGTGGCGCATCACCGGGCTGGCCGAGCAGATCCTGCGGGTGGTCTCCGGGCTGGTCGTGCTGGCCGGACTGATGGGCATGCTGACCGCACTGCTGGCCTCGCTGGCCGAGCGTCGGCGCGAGATGGCGATCCTGCGCGCTTGCGGCGCACGGCCGTGGCAGGTCGCCTGGCTGCTGCTGGTCGAGGCTGGCCTGCTGACTGCGCTCGGCATCGCCGCCGGACTACTGCTCGCCTTTGCTGCACAGCTGGCACTGGCACCGTGGCTGCTGAATCAGTTCGGCATCGCGCTCAGTCCGGCCTGGCCGGCGGCCTGGCAGTGGCTGGTGCTCGGCGGTATCTGGGCCTGCGGTCTGCTGGTCGCGCTACTGCCCGCGGTGATGGTGTATCGTCGTAGCCTGGCCGACGGCATGCAGATTCGCAGCTGAAAGCCGTTCGTACCCTGGTACTTTTGTTCCTTGTTCCTTACGCCCATTCCGGAGACCCTGATGCCGAAGCTGCTGAAACTCCTGCTGGCGCTGGTGCTCATCAGCGGCGCGGCGCTGGCTGAAGTTCGCGAGATTGAATGGAACGATCTGATGCCGAAAGACGAGGCCCAGGCCTGGATCGATCGCCAACTCGGCATCGATCACTCCGGTGCCGGCCCTTCGAGCAACGTGTTCCAGTCCTTCGTCACGGTCGGCGAGCTCGACGACACGCAAGTGCGCCTGCCGGGCTTCGTCGTGCCGGTCGAAACCACCGCAGAGGGCCTGTTGAGCGAATTCTTCCTCGTGCCCTACTTCGGTGCCTGCATCCACGTTCCGCCGCCGCCGGCCAACCAGATCATCTACGCCCGACTGGAGAAGCCGATCCCGATGGTCAACATCTGGGACGCATTCTGGATGGAAGGCACGCTGCATATCGAGGACGTGCGCAACGAAACCGCAGACTCGGCCTACACGATGGATGTCAAGCGCTTGCGCTTGTACGAGTGATCGTCGCGCCGACGCCGGTGTAGCAAGTTTTCAGGAATACCAGGCACCCACCAACCGTCTCAAACGGCCTTTCGGCTTGCCCCGGAGCTGACCTGTGCCGCCTGCTCGGCCAGCACCGCGGCGACCACCGTGGTCAGCTTCTGCGCGTACTCGAGGTGCAGGAACTCGTTTGGTCCATGCGCATTCGATTTCGGCCCGAGCACCCCGGTAATCAGGAACTGTGCCTCGGGGAAGGATTCGCCCAGCATGGCCATGAACGGGATCGTACCGCCCTCGCCCATGTACATCGCCGGCTTGTCGAAGACTTCATTGGACGCCTTCTGACAGGCCCGATCCAGCCATTCGGCGACCAGCGGCGCGTTCCAGCCAGTGGCCGATGCCTCGGCCTCGAAGCGCACCCGGGCGCCATAGGGCGGATCGGACTCCAGCAGCTTCTTCAAGGCAGCGGTTGCGGCCGAGCCATCGACGGTCGGCGGCAAGCGAAGTGAAAGCTTCAGCGCTGTGCCCGGCCGCATGACGCTGCCTGCCGAATCGATGCTCGGCAGACCGCCGGCACCGATCACGGCCAGCGCCGGGCGCCAGTTGCGGCTCAGCAGCCGGTCCATCGCCGAATCGCCGACCGGTTGCGCGCCGTCGACCCAGGGATAGGCGCTGTGCACCTCCTCGCCCAGGGTTGCGGCCACGGCCGCCAGTTGTTGCCGCCGCTGGGGCGGGACTTCGGCCTGGAAGGCTTCAGGCAGGATCCGTCCGGTGCCTGCGTCCTCGAGCCGCGACAGCAGTTGGCGCGCGATCCGAAAGCTCGACGGCACGATGCCGGAGGCATAGCCGGAGTGCACCCCTTCGTTGAGGATCTCGATGCTCAATGTGCCCGAGGCCATGCCCCGGAGTGAAGTCGTGATCCAGAGTTGCTCATAATTGCCGGCACCGGAATCGAGGCAGATCACCAGCGACGGCGAGCCGATCCGGTCCGAAAGTTGCTCGATATAGGCCGGCAGGTCGTAGCTGCCGGATTCCTCGCAGGCCTCGATCAGCAGCACGTAGCGCGGATGCTCGATGCCCTGTGCCTGCAGCGCGCCGATCGCGGCCAGTGAAGCATAGGCGGCATAGCCGTCATCGGCACCGCCGCGGCCATACAGCTTGCCGTCGCGCAGTGCCGGCTGCCATGGGCCAAGACCCTCGGACCAGCCGACCATTTCCGGCTGCTTGTCGAGATGGCCATAGAGCAGCACGGTGTCGTCGAGCGTGCCGGGCACTTCCATGAAGATCAGCGGCGTGCGACCTTCCAGCCGCACCACCTCGACCTGCAGACCTTCGACCGGCCGCGATCGGCACCAGCCGGCGATGTGCTCGACCGCCTTGTTGATGTAGCCGTTGCTGGCCCAGTCGGCGTCGAAATGCGGCGACTTGGCCGGAATGCGGATGTACTCGACCAGTTCGTCGGTGATGCTTTGCTGCCACAGGCTGGCGATCTCGCCATCGGCACGCTGAAAATCGAAAACGGACATCGGCAACCTCGATAAGATCAGAACGGAGAGGCCTGAAGCATACCGCGCCGGACGGACCGATTCCCGCTATGCTTGTCTTTTGACTCCGCCCCCGAACGAGCCGCAAGCCTTCCACGCATGACCAACGCCAACGCTCCAGACTGCGGCTATTCGCTCCAGGTTTGCACAGCCGCCGACGCCGGTCCGTTACTGCTCGCCGTACAGTTCGACGGTCGCGATTTTCCACATGGCCCTGGTCTGGACCTACTGGGTGGCGACCATGACTGCGAGTTCTGGTCGGCTGACGAAGATCTGGCGGTGTTCGCATTGGCCGCGCCCGACCCCGTCGAAGGCGATGCCGCCGAGCCCGCCGAGCGGCTGTACCGGCAATTGATCGAGCGCCTGGCCGAATCGCCGTACGCCTATCCGCTGCGGCTGTGGAACTATTTTCCGGCGATCAACCAGGGTACGGATGACACCGAACGGTACCGGCGCTTCTGCGTCGGCCGCGGCCGGGCGCTGGAAGCGGCGGGCTTGAGCGACGCAGATGTGCGCCGCGACTGCGATCGGAACCGCCGGCAAAACAATGCAGCTCGTAGCTCTGGCTGGCACCCGGCCGGGCGTTTCAATCGAGAATCCGCGCCAGGTCAGCGCCTGGAATTACCCACGACGCTACGGTCCGCGTCAGCCGGCCTTCGCCCGCGCTACCGGGATCAACCTGGCCGACGGCCGCGCCGGGCTGCTGATTTCGGGCACAGCCAGCGTGGTCGGCCACATCACCGCGCATCCGCACGATGTCCGGTCGCAGACCGAGCAGGCAGCGAGCAATCTCGAAGCGTTGCTCGGACATGCTGCCGGTGCCATGCGCAGGCCGGGCCTGGCACGCTTCAACGAGACCAGCCTGGCCCGGGTCTACATCCGCGAGGCAGCTGACTGGCCGGCAGTCCAGGTTCTGCTGCAGCGCCGCTGGCCGCAGCTGCGGCTGTGTGCCTTGCAGGGCGACATCTGCCGCAGCGACCTGATGGTCGAGATCGAGGCATGGCATACGGGCTGAGCCTGATCGGCAGAGAACGACGTAACCGGCGATATCAGCCGCCGCAGGCTCGATGCCGAAATCGGAAATACATCGCACTTTTTCCCGGGAATCGCGTTGATCGGCGCTGATTCACCCGACTGGCGCGGCGCTTGCATTTTTAGCACCAGACAGCACATGTGTTCGAATTCCAGAGTTCTTGATTTTCACGCCATCGATCTCTCCAGGGAGAACCAAAATGCACCACTGCATGGTTGAATCACTGCACGAGCGCGACATGCTGGCCGATCTCGGCGATACCATGGATACAGGCTTCAGCTTTGCCTTCCAGCCGATCGTTGCGTTGAGGACCATGCAGATCGTCGGTCAGGAAGCCCTGGTTCGGGGCCTGGACGGTGAATCGGCCGGCAGCGTGATTGCCGCCATCCGGTCGGACAACCTCTACTGGTTCGACCAGGCCTGCAGGATGCGCGCGATCAACACCGCCATTCGGATCGGGATCGAGCAGGACCTGCATCTGAATTGCTCACAGATCACGCCCGCCAACCTGCAGCACACGCTGCAGTCAACCCGCAGCACCGCGATTCAGGCCGGCATCCATCCGGGCAGGATCGTGCTGGAATTTGGCAACCTCCAGCTGCTCGGTGATCCGCGCACGCTGGACCGGGTACGTCAGGAGTCCCATGCCGCCGGCTTTCGGGTGCTGGCCGACAATGTCGGCGCCAACGAGGTGGGGCTCAAGCGGCTTGCCGTATTCAAGCCCGACTACGCCAAACTGGACCGAAGTCTGATCCAGGACATCCATCGCAGCCCGCGCCGGCAGGCGATCGTGCTGGGCACGGTGGCCACGGCCACCGCCTTGAAGATCGAAGTCATCGCCAGCGGCGTCGAGTCGTCGCAGGAACGCGACTGGCTGCAGTCGACGGGCATCGAGCTGGCCCAGGGTTACCTGTTCGCCCAGCCCGCCTTCGAGCGCGCGCCGCGACTGAATGACTTTGCCCTGAGCGCCTGAACGCCGCTCGACCTGCGGCTGTCATCGAAATGTCAGCCGTCAGTCATCGGATTGTTGCGTGGCAATCCGATGCTGATACCATGAACGCGAGCCTCGTCAAACCGTGGAGTACTGCCGTAGCCCAGGGCCTGAGCCGCTTCGACCTGTTCGAGCGCCGGATCTGCGTATTCATCAATCGCAGGATGCGAGCTCCGGGCTTTGTGCGCCTGTTCGCTGCAGTCAGTCGTCTTGGCGACGGCGTGCTGTGGTATGCCTTGATGGCGGTACTCGGGCTGGGCATGGGTGAAACCGGACTGATCGCAGCGGCACAGATGGGTGGTGCCGGCCTGGTCGGTGTCACGCTGTACAAGTTTCTGAAGCGTCGCCTGGTGCGCGAACGCCCGTTCGTGGTCAGTGCCGACATTCTCGTCGGGACCGCGCCGCTGGACCGCTACAGCTTTCCTTCCGGCCACACCCTGCACGCGGTGATGTTCACCCTGATCGCGATCGCCTGGTTCCCGTTGCTGGCTGCCGTACTGGTGCCATTCACGCTGCTGGTGGCGCTGTCGCGGATCGTACTCGGGCTGCATTACCCCTCTGATGTCGTGGTCGGCGGCCTGATCGGCTGGGGCCTGGCCAATCTGGCGCTGCTGACGTATCCGCCATACGTTTAATCTGGCAACGAAATACCTGCGGTCTTCGTTGCTCGCGATTTGCGGCACAGGTCCGCAAACCGCTCCGCTTCGGTTCTCTGTCGTGCTCGGATCACCCGTCCTCGCGCTTGGCGTCGATCCAGGCGTTCATCTTGTGCTCCAGCGCCTCCAGCGGCATCGCGCCGTCGGAGAGAAGATGGTCGTGGAAGGCCCGCAGCTCGAAGGCATCACCAAGTGCTGCTTCCGCACGAGTTCGCAGATCCCGGATCAGCAGCTCGCCGGTCTTGTAGGCCAGCGCCTGGCCCGGCCAGGAGATGTAGCGGGCGACCTCGGTGCGGACGTTGTGCGGCGCCAGTGCCGAGTTCTCGAGCAGACAAGCCTCGGCCTGGTCGCGGGTCCAGCCAAAGTAGTGGATACCGGTATCGACCACCAGTCGGCAGGCGCGCCACATTTCGTAGGTCAAGCGGCCGAAGTGCTCGTAGGGCGTGGTGTAGATGCCCATCTCGATCCCGAGGAACTCGGTGTACAGCGCCCAGCCCTCGCCGAAGGCGGTGATATAGGTCTGCTGACGGAATTCCGGCACGCCCTCGAGCTCCTGGGCCAGCGCATTCTGGTGATGGTGGCCGGGAACCGCCTCGTGCAGGGTCAGCGCGGGCAGGGTGTACAGCGGTCGCTGGTCCAGCGACCAGGTATTGACCATGTAGCCTCCAGCCACCCCGTTTTCCAGATCGCCGGGCCAATAGCGCCCGGTGGTATAGGTCGGCGCCATGTGATCCGGCACTGGCCGCACCCCGTATGGCAGCCGCGGCAGGCGGCCGAAGAAGCGCGGCATCTGGTCATCGGCACGCTTGGCAATCCACGCGGCATGCATCAGCAAGCCGCGCGGCGTTTTGGCATAGAACTGCGGATCGCTGCGCATGAATTTCAGGAACTCGGCGAAGCTGCCCTCGAATCCGGTTTCAGCAATCACCTGTTCCATCTCGGTGCGGATTCGCTTGACCTCGGCCAGGCCGCGCTGATGGACCGCTTCCGGCGTCGTGTTCAGCGTGGTGTGCTCTCGCACCAGGGCGCGGTAGTAGTCGCGCCCACCCGACACCTCGGAGATGCCGATCGAGGCCCTGGGTTGGGCAAGATATTTTTCCCGGAAGAACCCGATCAGATCGCGGTAGGCGGGCATCACCGTATCCGACAGAAGGCCGACGGCGCGTTGGCGCATCTCGGCGCGGCGGTCGGCATCCAGCTGCGTCGGCAGCGCATCGAGCGGCGCCAGCAGCGGGCTGTCTTCCAGCGCCGTGGCGACAATCGCATCGAGCTGGCCGAGGACCGCTTCGACCACGTAGGCCGGCTGAACGAAGCCCTCGGCAATACCCTTTTCCATCCAGGTGCGATGCGCGGCGAGGTAGGCGGGCAAGCGTTCGAGCCGGGTCAACCAGGCCTCGGCCTGGTCGAAGCTTCGTGGCCGGATCGAAGCGGCCAGACCGAGCGGCACGCTGAAAAAACCCGAATCGTTGACGAATGGCATCCGCTCAGGCTCGAACGGTGCCATCGCTGCCGCGGTTTTCAGCAGGTACGCGAGCACGGCATGACTGGTGGCGTCGGTCGCCGCCAGCGCTGTGGCGTCAATGGCGCGCAGTCGCTCAAGGAACTCGCGCTCGGCCGCGTTGCGCCGGGCTACGGCCTCCGGCGATGGGTCCGGCCAGCGCGCGGCAGCTTCGAGATCGCCGTCGCGACCGGCACGGATCGGATTCTCGGCCAGCCGCCAGGACTCGTAGTCGGTCACCAGGTCGGCAAATGCCTTCGTCGCATCAACAGCCGCGGCAGCCAGCGGTGCCGCCCCGGTCAACGCCGAGCCGAGCAGCAGCACGGCCAGTCCCCGGCGGATCATTCTGCGGCTCCCGTTGTTGCGCGGACCGGATCGAAGCGCGAGTGGCGCCCCAGTTCCTCGATACTGAGCACCTGCTGGAAACGCCGACCATTGATGATCCAGGTCGGATAGCCGCTGATCTCGGCAGCGACGCATTCGAACGCGACCAGGCCCGAACGGCCATTGGGCGAGCACTCGACATACGGCAAGCGATCGGCCGACCGACCGAACATACGCCTCTGATCCTGGCAGTTGGGGCACCAGAACGCGCCGTAATATTTGGCTCCAGTGGCCTCGAGATGCTCTGCCAGGGCCTTCATTTCCGGATTTTCCGGCGGCTGCAGCAGGCCACCTTGCCAGGCACCGATGACGCCGGCGATCAGTACCGTACCCAGCACAAGGTTGCGCCCAAACGCCATCCACGGCATGCCCGGCGCATTGTCCGGGCGGCGCAACAGCACCGTCACCAGCAATGCGGTCATGGTCAGTGCCGAAGCCAGGCACCAGCCGCAGGTTGAATCCAGTGCGACAACACCGAGCAGCGTGAAGTAGACGCTCAGCACGAAGCCCAGCGCGGACAGCCAGACCAGCTGGCGCCAGCGCCGCAGCCGCGGTGGCGCAGTCGTCGCAGTCCACAGGATCAGCACGTACAGACCAAAACCCCACAGCGCCGTTGGCAAGCCGAACAACGTCGCATAGCTTGAGTTCTGAATCACGCCACAACCCGACGCCGGCCCGCAAAACAACGGCGCCTCACCGCCGTGTGCATAGGCCAGGTAGCCCGAGATCAGCATGCCGATCACGGCCAGCACCGACACCGGCACATCGGGATACAGCTTGCGCGCAGCGGGCACCGAACTGGCGCTCTGGGAAGCTGCGTGAGATTTGCCTGCATGGGATTTACGCTTGCGGCTCATCGAAAAACACTCGAAGGGGTGGAAGCTGCCAAGAGTACAGGCGATTGCCGACTGGCATCAAGCGGGCTGGGGAAAGGGGTCGTCGTTTTGTCGTTTTGTCACTTGGCTGACCCGCGCTCCGTCGCGTGATCGGTCCCACCGCAGGTTGGATAAGCGCAAGCTAATTGACCGGTCGGCCAGTTAGTTATATACTTGCCGCATGACTGTAATCCAGACCAGAGATGCCGATGCCACGCGTGCCCGAATCATCGAGGCGGCGTTCATGCTATTTGTCAGGAAGGGCTATGCCGGAGTGGCGATGCGCGAGATCGCCGAGGCTTCGGACGTGACCAAGAGCCTGATTCATCACCACTTCGGCAGCAAGCAGGCACTGTGGGAAGAGGTCAAGGAGCGGGCCTTCGCGATCTATGCCGAGGAGCAGGCCGCCGAACTTGAGCAGGCATCCAGTGCCGACGCCCGCCTGCTGCGCGACGGCGTGGTCAAATATTTCCACTACCTGCGCGACAACCCCGCCGTGGTTCGGCTGCTGGCCTGGTCGCACATCGAGGGCGACTCCAGCTGCGGCCGCATGGACGCCGAGCTGATGCGTCTTGGTGCCGAGCGCGTGCGCCAGGCCCAGCAGGCCGGTGCCGTGCGCGCCGATGTCAACCCGGCACACGTAGTCTGCACTTTCATTCATACCTGCACCCACTGGTTCGAGGCCGCCTCGCACCACGCCCAGTGGCCCGGCGTCGGCAGCGACGATCAGTTTCTCGACGACTTCCTGAAGATCTTTCTCGATGGTCTCAAGCCTCCGCAACAGCACTGACCGCCCGAACCAAGGACGAATCCATGTTCCGGACTTCCTCTGATCCATCGACTGAGCAGTCGATCCATTTCAGCGCCTCGACCCTCTGTCTGCTTGCTTTTACCCTTGTTATGGTTGCGGGCTGCAAGGGCGAGCCACCGGCAGCGGTCGAACTGCAGCCGACGCCGCGGCCGGTGCGCACGGTCGAGGTGGTCGAGATCGACCTGCCGGCGCGGCAGCGATTTCCCGGCGCGCTGCGAGCGCGTGAACGCGCAGCGCTGGCCTTTCTGCATCCCGGTACGCTGGCCGCACGCCACGTTCAGCTCGGTCAGCCGGTCGCCGCCGGCGAGTCCCTGGCGACGCTGCACAACCCGGTGCTGCAGCCGGGCGTCGCCGCCGCCGAAGGTCGAGTGCTTGAAGCCCGGACACGGCTGCGGCAACTGGATCTCGATGTAGAGCGCCAGGCCACGCTGCTCGAGCGGCGACTGATCTCCGACGACGCACTGGACCAGACCCGGACCCGTCGCGATGCGGCCCGGGCCGCGCTCGACCAGGCCCAGGCCGCGCTGAACGAAGCCGGCAACCAGTTGGCCGATGCGCAACTGCGCGCACCCTTCGCTGGCGTCGTCGCCCGTTTCATGGCCGAACCCGGCGACTTCATCGCCGCTGGCCAGCCGGTGATCCAGCTGGTCGACTCGTCCGTGCTGGAAGTCGAAATCGCACTTCCCGGCGAGATCGACCCGGACAACATCGTGGCCATTCGCGTGCTGCATCCGGGCCGCGGCGAACAGGCATCCGGCCGGATTGAACAGCGCGGCAGCGCCGAACCGGGTCGACCGCGTCCGGTGCGAATCGCGATCGATTCTGTTGCGTCTCCCGCCTGGCAGTCCGGCGACGCTGTGCAGGTCGAACTCGAACTCACGTCACCGCCGGTGCTGATGGTGCCGCTGGCCGCCCTGATCGACCCCGGCACCGGCTTCGCCCGCCTGTACCGCATCCGCGACGGCCACGCCGAGCAGCTTGCAGTATTGACCGGACGACTCGAGGGCGACCGGATCGCGGTGATCGGCGAGCTGGCGGCAGGCGACGCGGTGGTGATTGCCGGCCAGGCCCACCTGCTGCACGGCGAGCCGGTCCGCGTGCTGCCGTGAGTGCCTTGTTCTTGGCCCTGGTCTACGCGGGAAGTTCGGTAACGTTCGGAGCTGCTGCACCGGAGCGAATCAACACAGCGCATTCCGCCGGGAATGGCCACCCCCTTGCCAGGAAGAACAACGCCAAGTCGCGCCGGCACAGCCGACTCCGGAGGGCCGCCTCACAAGCGCCGGGGGCAGCGTTCTGCTCGCTTGACAGCCGCAAGGACGCCTGCGCTCATGCGCCTTGCCCTCGACACTCGCGGGGTAGCTGAATGTCACCGGACTTCCCACGTGAACCACTGACGCGGCGCCGCCTGATTCTGGCCGCGGTGCTGCTGCTTTCACTGCTGGGCGCGCTGGCCTGGTTCAACATGAACCGCCAGGAAGACCCATTCTTCCCCTACCGCTATGGCCAGATCGTGATTCACTGGCCCGGTGCCGACGCCGGCGAAGTCGAGCGCCTGGTACTCAACCCGATGGAGGAGGAACTGGCCCAGCTCGAAGAGGTCCGCGAGATCATCGGCACCGCAAGGCTGGGCCTGGCTCATTTCCGGATCGGACTGCAAGAGCACATCTACGACACCGACGCGGCCTGGGACCGAATCCGGGTCGCGGTCGAGCGCGCCGAGCGCAAGTTTCCGCCCGGCGTCACCCGGCCCGATGTGCGCGACCGATCGATGGACACCCACTCGATCGTGCTCGCGATCAGCGGCGACGACGACCTGCTGAAGTTGCTCGACGCTGCCCGCAGCCTGCGGCGTGACCTGTTCCGGATTGGCGACATCGCCCGCATCGACCTGGTTGGAGATCCGGGCGAGCAGTTGCTGATCCGGCTCGACCCGGCGCGTGCCGCGGCTCTTGGCGTCAGTCCCGAGTCACTGGCGACCCAGCTCAATGCCGCCAACCGCACCCTGGCCGGCGGCACACTGGACCGGGCCGGAACCAGCCTGGTGCTGGACCCGATCACCGAGCTGGCGAGCCTGGACGAACTGCGCCAGCTGACAATCCGCACCGATTCCGGTGAACTGCTGCCGCTGTCGGCGCTGGCCGAGGTGCAACTGAGCACGGTCGAGCCTGCAACCGAGCGGATGTGGTTCGATGGACAGACCACGGTCGGACTGGGCCTGGTGATCCCCGACAACCGACTGAACACGGTGAGCTTTGGCCGCGAAGTACGCCGCCTGATCGATGAGTTGCGGCCGTCCTACGCGCCGCTGGAAATCCGCGAGATGTTCTACCAGCCGCTCTGGGTCGAACTACGCCTGGCCGAGCTCGGCCGTTCGCTGGGATTGGGTGTCGGGGTCGTTGCGCTGATCCTGCTGCTGTTTATGGGGCCGCGCCTGGGGCTGTTGGTCGCAAGCCTGCTGCCGCTGGTCACCTTCAGCGCGCTGGCGGTCTACGCACTGGGCGGCGGCGTGCTGCACCAGATGGCGATCGCCGGCATGGTGATCGCGCTCGGCATGCTGGTCGACAACGCCATCGTGATGGTCGAGAACCAGCAATGGCACCTCGACCGGGGCCTGAGCCGTGCCGAGGCCGGGGCGCGCTCGGTCAAGGAACTGGCCGGCCCGTTGCTGGCCGCGACCGGCACCACACTGGCGGCCTTCACGCCACTGCTGCTATCGCAGGGCGACACCGCCGACTTCACCCGCGGCATCCCGGTGATGGTGATGCTGGTGCTGGTGATGAGCTACTTCTATGCCATGCTGGTCACGCCGATCCTCGGCAGTACTTTCCTGCGCAGCACCGGCGGCACCACCAAGGGTGGCATTCAGGCGCGAATCGAAAAACTCGGTCGGATACTTGCTGGCATTGCCCGGCGCCGGCCGGCGCTGGTGCTGCTGGTCACGGTCCTGATGATCGCAGGCTCGGCCGGACTGGCGCGTTTCGTGCCACAGGATTTCTTCCCGTCGACCGACCGCAACCAACTGCTGGTCGACCTGAGCTTTCCGGAGGGCACCCGTACCAACCAGACCGCACTAATGGCGCAAGCCCTGGCCGCGGAGCTGCGCACCCGGCCCGAGGTCCAGCAGGTGCACGTATTCGCCGGCTTCAGCGGGCCACGCTTCTTCTACAACCTGGCCGAGAACAGCGGCGCGCCGCATATTGCGCGGCTGGTGGTGATCGCCGACTCCGACCAGGTGCTGCCCGGCCTGATCGAATTCGCCCGCGCCCGGGCCCGGCTCGACCATCCGCAGGCCCTGGTGGTCGCACATCGCCTCGGTCAGGGGCCACCGATCGCCGCGCCGGTCGAATTGCGCATCTACGGTACCGATCCGCGCGCGCTGCAACGTGCCGCCGAAACCCTGACCGGCGTGTTGCGCAAGATCCCCGGTGCGGCAGACGTACGCCACACCCTGGGCAGCGGCATCCCGACCCTGGAATTTCGAATCAACGATGCTGAAGCAGCACGCCTGGGCGTGACCCGCGAGCAGATCGGCCAACTGCTGGCCGACGCCACGCTGGGGCGAGACTTCTCGACCTGGCGACCCGGGCGCGAACCGGTGCCGATGCGCATCCGCGCCCCCGAAGGCGAGCGCTTCCCCAGCCACGCGCTGACCGGCCTGAACATCCAGAGCAACGCCGGGCTGATCCCGCTGGCCCAACTGGTCACCACCAGCACCGCGTTCCAGCCGGCCGTGATCGAACATCGCGACCTCAGGCGCCTGACCCATGTGCTGGCCGAAACCGACGAAGGCACGACCTACACCCAGGTGCTGGAACGCCTGGCACCGAAGCTGGCCGCACTCGAACTGCCCGACGGCATCGAGGTCGAAATCGGCGGCGCGGCGGCCGAAGCCGGCAACGCCAATAGTGCGCTGTTCTCGGCGCTGCCGATCGGCCTGTTGCTGCTGCTGGTCTTCCTGCTGTGGCAGTTCAACTCGTTCCGCCTGGTTGGCATCGTGCTGGTCACCGTGCCGCTGGCCGCGGTCGGCGTCGTACCCGGCCTGCTGCTGACCGGCCAATCGTTCTCGTTCACCGCAATCCTTGGTGTGGTCGCACTGGTCGGTATCGTGGTCAACAACGCCATCGTGCTGATCGACGTGGCCGAACGCGGTCGCGCCGACGGCCAGCCACTGGATCAGGCCATCGAGGACGCCGTCGTTCGCCGCACCCGGCCGATCCTGATGACCACCGCCACCACCGTGGTCGGCCTGGCGCCACTGACCCTGACCCAGTCCACCCTGTGGCCACCGATGGCCTGGGCCATCATCTCCGGCCTGATCGCCTCGACCGCCCTGACGCTGCTGGTCATCCCGGTGCTGTACCGGCTGGTGATGGGTCTGAAGCTCAACACCGCGACCCCTGAGCGCAGCCCACCGCGCGAATGACCACCGCGGCCACCGTGAACAGCCCGCCAGCCAGGAAATCGGCCACAGGCCGGCCGCAACGGCCGACGCGAGCCACAAAGGGAATTGCCCAACCCGCCCAATGCCGATATACTAAGCGGCTGGACGGGCGATTAGCTCAGCGGGAGAGCACTGCCTTCACACGGCAGGGGTCGCTGGTTCGAACCCAGCATCGCCCACCACCCCATTCAGGCTGAAAGGCCGAAAGGTCGAAAAGCCAAAAAAGCCCGCCGAATGTGTGGGCTTCGTTGTTTCTCAGCCGGCTCGGAAAGCCGCTTTTTGAACCCGAGCACGGACTGCGCCGGAAAAATCAGCAATTCAAATCGCCTGACGTCGATACTCCCGCAGACGCTTGGCGGGCAGCGGCTGCTGCAGCTTCCAGACTATGCTCATGGGCTTGCTACCATCGTGACGCAGATACTCCAACGGACCGAGATAACGGAAAGGCTCTGTTAGCGCATTCGGAAATTTTTTCTGCTCGCGAGCAAACAGCAGTGGTTGATAACCCATCCGCTGATGTTGGATATACCGTTGCCCGGTTTTTGATTCCGGTGTTGTCATCGACTGACTCTGCCAGTGGAACAGCCGATCATTCAGCGCGTAATCTTCATAGCGCGTCGTCGGCGCAAAATCGTCATCGGATTTTTGGATCGTAACGAAGAATACATCCAGACGACGGTCGGCAACATGCAGCACACCTTCCCGATGGCTTGCAGGTGCCTCGAATCGACCGACACCAAGTGCGAGCAGAATTTGTTCCCGCGTGTAGCGTGCATGCAGCGCCAGGCAACCACTGAACGCCGGAAACCGGCGCCTCGGTATCGGCAACAGCCGGTGCAATCGCCAGTCTATTACATCCAGAATATCGCGACGGAGTCCGTCATGTCCCCGGATCCATTCCAGCGCCGCATTGAATCCGCGGTCTGGACGCTCCTTCCCCCAAAGAATACTCAGCGCGAGCAGCAGCCGCTGCTGATCATCCTCATCGAAGTCAACGCTGTCTTCCAGTGCCTGCTTGAG
>Ga0210046_1001087_pt1 | contig 22352 bp, 13 predicted proteins | sample CryGeyCG2114_250_FD_185461 | JGI IMG/M metagenome (GOLD analysis project Ga0210046, IMG submission 185461) | Groundwater microbial communities from aquifer - Crystal Geyser CG18_big_fil_WC_8/21/14_2.50 (SPAdes) (version 2) | ecosystem: Environmental > Aquatic > Deep subsurface > Groundwater ... | reverse complement strand
ACAATGTATATTGTGAAGATACTTTAACCTGATGTTAACCTTTTTTAACCCCCGTTAACCTTTATCAAAAAGGGCGTAACCTAGTTTTGTGAAGTATTTAAAACTTTAAAAAATGAAAAAAGTAAACCTATTTTATTTGATGATTTTCCTGCTTGTTGTGCCGGCATTCATTTATGCCCAGGTGGATGGAAAAAAGGAGGTAAAAGTTAAGTTAGTCAAGGTGGTGGATGGAAAAACGACCACTTTTGACACCGTTTTCACCTCAAAGGGTGACATGGAGCAAGATATCAGGTTGTTGATCGATAAAGTGGCGGACGTTGATTCGGCCCAAAGTAAGACGATTTCTATTGAGCTGTCTGCTAATGGCTCCGATTCAACCGGACGTCCCTATAAGGTGATGGTATTTACGGGAGATGATGATATTTCGATGATATCTTCACCGGCATTTAACCATAAAGTAAGGCATTGGGTGGATAAAGACGGCCGAAACATGGAATTTGAATTCAACCTGGATAAGGAAAATATGGAAGGCTTAAACGAAGACATCGAAAGACAGGTGGAGGAAGCCATGCGTCAGCGTGAAGATGTGGAAAGAGAAATGGAGTTGATGAATGGAGAGAGAATGAAATGGGTTAGTATGCCTCCACGGCCTCCAAAACCTCCACATCCGCTGCATCCTACCCATCCCGGACATCCTGAAAATGTGTACTTTTTTCACGATGGATTTGATGACGGCGGTGTTGCCTCACAGGAAGAGTTGCGTGATGCCGGAATTAAAAGCCAACCCGATCTGCTGGTGCTCACTACCCTGGATATCGACAACTGCGGTGGGGTGATCACCCTTCGGTTTATGCCAAAAGAGGAAAATCATTCAACAAAAGTGACTGTTTATAATTACTTTGGCGACAAGGTTTACACCGGAAAACCTGAGATGGTTGGTGATGTATATCAGCTGACCATCGACCTGAGTGCCAAACAACCCGGCACGTATTTTATCCAAATCGTGCAGAAAAAATCATCCGTTACGCAACGAATCCAATTGTAATGCAGTTGTAGAGTTTATTGAAACTTATTAAGTCAGACGCCTGCTCATTGATATGGGCGGGCGTTTTTTATGATTGATAAATGAAGGGAGTTTCCGATGTAAAATAAAACCTGCATTAAGATTGAATTAAGTATTTTTGGATGAGTAAAAGAACTGTCAGGAAAAAGGGGGTTTGTGATGATCTTGATTTAAAATTCAGGTATTTGCCGTCAAATATACTGTTATTGAGGATGGTATCTCAGAATTTCAAAAACTACATGACGGATTAAGTTGTCTTTCACTGAGGTTTTAAACTGATTGCAAAAATGGTGTTTATATAACGTGTTTGAAATAGTCTATTTTTGATAATAAAATTGGAACCTTTAAGGACTAAGGAATGATTAAGCATCTATACAAATGAGAAAATGTTTTCATAATAATATTTTACTGATGTTGGTTTTATTCCAATTCAGTTTACTGTTGTATCCTATAATGGCCCATTGTGAGCAGTCTAAAACGGACTCTTTAAGGCTTGTTTTGCAAATGGCACCAAATGATACCGTAAGTATAGAATCAAGCATGCTACTTGGTTTGGAATGGGAATCGATCAATTTTGATTCCTCCATGTTTTATTACAATAGGGCGCTGAAATTTAGCGAAAAAAGTCACCGTTTGGATGAAAAAGCAAGGGTATTCATTAATATGGGTTTCCTGCACAGATATAGTCTTGATTCAGAATTGGCAATGGAGTATTTGCTCCAGGCATTGCAAATTTATTTGGATACAGACAATAAAAAAGGACAGTTGGACACTTATTACAATCTGGGTGAGTTTAATAGCCATTTTGAGCATTTTTCCCAATCGATTGAGTATTATAACCTAGCGATAGGTCTTGGTATAGAATTAAATAATCAAGAACGATTGGGTATGGTTTATAATAATTTGGGCCTGATATATAATTATATAGGGGATTACGACAAAGCCAATCAATTTCAATTTGAAGCCCTTAAAATTAAAGAGAAGATAAATGACAACACCATTCAATTAACCCAGGTAAATATTGGATTAAACTATCTGGAACAAAAAAACTATGAAGAGGCTTTAGAACATTATCATATCGCGCTTAACATGTTTAATGAGAACAATGAAAAGGCATACATAGCTCAGACATATAAAAATATTGGAGATGTATATGTAGAAATAAATGACATAAAAGAAGCCAAAAATTATTACCAACAAGCATTTACCATATACAAGGAACTTAACGATCAGGTTGCCATATCTAATTATTATATGTTAATGGGGAATATTTTTCGCAAGCAGGGATTGATAGAAAATGCAAAAATCAGTTACAAAGAAGCTTTGGATGGTTTTCCTGAGAATGGTAGTCACCGATCCTTGTTTTTTATTTATTCAAACATAGCTGATCTTGAACTTTCATTGTCCCAAACAACAAAATCAGATAAAGACAACAAGTTAAAAAGAGCAATAGGATATGGGATAAAAATGAAGCAAATTGCTGAAAATCTGGGCTCTGTGGTGCTATTAAACAGAAGCCATGAATTATTATTTAAGGCGTATAAAGCATCCAACGATCAATCAAAAGCATTGGAATTTGCAGAACTATATATGGTTTCCCGCGATTCACTTTATTCAATGCAAAAGCAAAAAGCAATAATAAATATTCAAACCAAATACGAAACGGAGAAAAGAGATTTGGAAATTGAGCTGTTAAACAGTGATAATAAATTGATGTCCACACGCCTTTCACAAAGCATTGACCAACGCGATAACCAACAAACAGTGATCTTTCTATTGATTCTGGGGTTTATTTCAGTATGCATCTTTATATTCGTGATCTACCGCTTTTATCTACAAACTAAACAGGTAAACTCAAAACTAATTCTTCAGCATGATATTATTTCAAAACAACAGGAAGAAAAAGAAGTGTTGCTAAAAGAAATCCACCACCGTGTGAAGAATAATCTACAACTCGTTTCAAGCCTTCTTAATTTACAAACTCAAAATATTGAAGATGAATCAATCATTTCCGCCATTGCAGACGGACAAAGCCGGATAGAAGCCATGGTATTAATTCACCAGAAACTATATCAGGGTGCCAATGTATCAAGCATTGATTTTGAGGAATATGCTTTACAATTACTTAATCAAATTTCGGGTCTTTATCCCGAGCTTAAGGAGGTAGAAAAAAAGATTGTTGCCAGTAATATTGAACTTGACATTGATACATCCGTACCCGTCGGGTTGATATTAAGTGAACTGATTACAAACGCTTTTAAGTATTCATTTGCCAACAAAACGGGATCAATTGCCATCGCGCTTACAAAAGATGAGCATGACTTTAAGCTGGTGGTGCATGACAGTGGACCGGGGCTTCCAAAAGATTTTGACCCATCAACAACATCAAGCATTGGATTGCATTTGGTCAGGCGACTTAGCCGGCAATTATACGGAACCTCCCGCTATGAGTATGACAATGGATCGAAATTTATTGTTACTTTTATGGACACTATCGGAAGAAGAAGAAAAGAATAATGGGAAAAGTAAAAATACTTGTTGTAGAAGATGAAATTATCATCGCGGATGACATTTGTAATATACTGTCAAAATTGGGATATGATGCACTTGATCCGGTAATTAACTATACCGAAGCCATTGAAGCCATCGAAAAGCATCAACCTGACCTGGCCATTTTGGACATACAACTTGCAGGCAGTAAAGATGGTATCGACTTAGCCTGGAAGATAAAGGAGGACTTTGAAATGCCCTTCATTTTTCTTACTTCAAATGCCGACCCCACAACGGTTGAGCGTGCAAAAAAGGTAACTCCACCAGCCTATTTGGTTAAGCCATTTAAGAAAGAAGACTTATATACATCCATCGAAATGGCGCTGTATAATTATTCAAGCAGTTTGGAGGTTTCAAAATCTGCGACCACAGAAAACAAAGACATTATAATTAAAGATGCCTTTTTTATTCGGAGTAATAACTTGTTTCATAAGGTAAAGTTTGTGGATATTACCTATGTAAAAGCTGAACACGTGTATGTTGAAATATACACCAATGCCAATCAAAAACATTTGTCGAGGGGAAGCTTAATCGATTTTTCAAAAAAATTACCCGGCAATTTTTTTCGTACCCATCGCAGCTTTATCATAAACCTTGATTATCTGGATGCCATTAATTATTTATATGTAATTGTTGATGGAAATGAAGTACCTATTGGTAAAAACTACCGAAACGAATTACTCAGAAGGGTAAATGTTGAGTAGAAATTTATTTAATGACTTAATAAGCACGAATTTGTCCTTCTGAGACCCAACATCCCCGGAAAACCCCCCGATAACAATACAGGGGCATATAGTATGATGACAAAACCCAAAGCACCAGGGTGTCATTCCGACCGCAGCGGAGGAATCCACCCACAAATAGTTTGACAAGAAAAACCAACTTACCCAAAAATACTTTCAGAACAAAAATCCCGGGCCCCAGAACAAAAAACCCATCGCTCAGAACATTCATTTGGTATAACCATGTATCAGCAGTAATCTTGCCGCAATTTATTTTTAATTAAAAAAAATGAGATGAAAATGAAAGCCAGATTACTAATTTTAGCAACAATAATGCTAACCAGTGTTGGCATTATTAATGCAGCGGTTATCTTTGTTGATAGTAGTGCTACCGGAACCAACTTGGGCTGGAATTGGGCAAATGCCTATACACAACTACAAGACGCTTTGGATGCAGCAGTTTCAGGTGATGAAGTTTGGGTGGCCAAAGGAACTTATTTGCCAACTGCAACAATTGGAGGCGCCACCACCAGATACAAAGCTTTTCAGATGGTAAACAACGTTTCCATTTATGGTGGTTTTGCAGGAACCGAAACAAACCAATCCCAACGAACAGATTATGGCTTTGGCCAAACAAATGAAACCATATTAAGTGGCGATTTCAATGGCGACGATGTGATTAGCGGAAGTGGATCTACCTTGTCAATTACCGGAAATACCGAAAACGCCTATCATGTTTTCTATCATCCAACAGGCTACACCCTTGGCTTTAATGCAGTACTCGATGGCTTTACCATTAAAGGGGGCAATGCAAATGGTAGTGCCAATCCCTGGGATGATGGTGGGGGGATTTATAACCTGGATGGACAATCCCCAACCATAAACAATTGCTATTTCATAGGAAATGAGGCAAAAGATAATGGTGGCGGTCTGGTTAATGTAAATTCTTCCAATGCTTCAATAATAAATTGTACATTCACTCAAAATTATTCTGGTGACGGTGCTGAAGGTGGGGGAGCAGGCTTGTATAATTTTTCTTCATCACCAATCATTACAAATTGTCTTTTTGTTGGGAATAGAGTTGATGGTGGCACAAACGATCTTGGAGGAGGTGTTTATAATAATAGTGGATCAAATCCGACAATAACCAACTGTACTTTTGTAGAAAACCACGCAAAATCTGGTGGCGGAATTTATAATAGTGACGGATCAGATGCAAACATTAGAAATAGCATCATTTGGGGAAATACAATAAACGGAGGAGCAGGTAGTCAGGTAAGAAATTATAGCAGTAGCGACCCTACCTTTACCAACTGCGACATCGAAGGAGGCTGGGATGGTGCCGGTGTTGAGAATTCAGGTAGTACCCCGATAGATGGAGGCGCAAACATTAACGACGACCCTCAGTTTGTGGGAAGCACATTAAACGTTCATCACCCATATTCTATTTGGGGTACTTCTCCCTGTGCTGATGCGGGAAACGGTGGTTTCAACTCTAAACCCTATGACATTAGAGGGGCAGGATATGGCAGAAAGCTCTCTAAAACAGACGGAACAGCCGGAACAATTGATATAGGTGCTTATGAATTTAATATGAACAGCGATCCTTTAAACATAGGGAGATATTATGTTGATGCAGATGCCTCAGGCAACGATAATGGGTCAAACTGGTTAAATGCTTACTCCTCTTTTCAGTCAGCATTGGATGTTGCAACTTCCGGTGATGAAATTTGGGTTGCAGCAGGAACCTACAAACCGAGTTCAGCTTACGATTTAACCAATACTTCCCGTTACTATCATTTCAGGATGATTAATGGTGTTACCATCAATGGAGGTTTTGCAGGAACTGAAACAACTGTATCAGATAGAGCAAATTATGGCTCTGGTGGCGCTAATGAAACCATTCTTAGCGGTGATATTGGAACTCCTGATGATAATTCTGATAATTGCTATCATGTTTTTTATCATCCGAACGGATTATATTTAGATGGCACAGCCATATTGGATGGTTTTTCAATTACAGGCGGCAACGCAAATCTCGGTAACGCACATACATGGGGTGGAGGCATGTATAATTATATTTCATCACCAAGTATCATCAACTGCACGTTTATTAATAATACAGCATCCGTTTCTGGTGGAGGAATATATAATCATGTTAATTCTTCAACAAGAATAGAGAATTCTGTTTTCATTAATAATATAGCATTATTACATGGTGGAGGCATGTATATTTATAGTGCATCACCAATTATCATCAACTGCACGTTTGACAGCAACATTGCCGGAACAAATGGTGGTGGAATATATAATAATGAATATTCCTCCCCAATAATTACAAACACTAAATTTACCAACAACAATGCCGGAACAAATGGTGGTGGCATATATAGCTATAATCATTCGGACGCAACAATAACAAACTGCACATTTAGTGACAATACAGCAGGAAATTTTGGTGGTGGAATGGTAAATATTATTTACTGCAATCCACAAATAAAAAACGCTATTTTTTGGGGTAATACAGCAACAACAACGGGCAATGAATTATATAATAGCAATGCCAGTATTCCGGTAATATCAAATTGTGATATTGAAGGTAGTGGCGGAAGCAGTAGTTGGGATACTAATTTGGGAACAGATGGCGGAAATAATATTGATGCAGACCCAAAATTTGTTGGTAGCGATGTAAATGCTGAACACCCTTATTTAATTTATGGAATCTCACCTTGTGCAGATGCAGGAGATAATGGAGCAATAAGCGAACCTTATGATATTCGCGGAAATGATTTTGCTCGTAAGTTAAATAAGGCTGATGGCTCTGCCGGAACAGTTGATATGGGTGCTTATGAATATAAATTTGGCATTGACCCATATGCAGCTCCTGTAATTTATGTTGATGATGCTGCTGTTGGCAGCAATGATGGCACTAGCTGGGTCAATGCCTATGCTTCGTTACAAAGCGCTTTAGATGTAGCAGTATCAGGACAAGAGATTTGGGTGGCCAAAGGAACGTATAAACCCAGTTATGCTTACGACTTAACCAACACATCCCGTTACTACCATTTCAGGATGATAGATGGAGTAGCTATCTACGGTGGATTTGCGGGTACAGAGTCTGCGACTTCTGAGCGTGCTAATTATGGTGCCGGCGAAGCAAACGAAACCATATTAAGTGGCGACTTTAACGGTGATGATGTTATTAGCGGAAGCGGTTCAACATTATCAATAACCAACAATACCGAAAACAGTTACCATGTTTTATATCACCCAAGCGGAATGACTTTAACAGCCACTGCCATTCTTGACGGCTTTACCATATCAGGAGGCCATGCAGATGGAACTTCGTCACATAGCGTGGGAGGTGGAATGTATAATGATGGTGCTTCTCCAAGTGTGAATAATTGTAATTTTATCAGTAATTCTGTAATACATAGTGGAGCAGGTATATACAACAACAATAATTCCTCAACAAGTATAAGTAACTGTACATTCACTACTAATTCTGCTAAATATGGTGGGGGAATAAACAATAATAATACTTCTCTAAATATTAGTAATTGTAATTTCACCGGTAATGCCTCTTCATTTTACGGTGGTGGAATACATAACTCGAATGATTCATCTCCAACAATAAGCAACTGTAATTTTAATGCCAACTATGCTGGTCAGGGTGGTGGAATGTTCAACGCTCAAACAACAGCACCCGTTGTTACCAATTGCCTGTTCGTTAACAATTCTGCACAATATGATGGTGGGGGTATTTATATTTCAAATTGTTCCCCAACTTTAGTTAACTGTACATTCTCGCAAAACACAGCTGGCCGATATGGTGGTGGAGTATTCTCATCAGGTTCTTATACTCCTGACATAAGCAATACAATAGTGTGGGGCAACACTGCTTCAACTTCAGGCAACAACATCTATATTTCAAACAGTAGTACCCCAACATTTTCCTATTGTGATATTGAAGGCAGTGGTGGCAGTGGTAGCTGGGCAGGCGTTACTTTTGGAACCGATGGAGGCAACAACATTGATGCTGATCCAAACTTTGTTGGTTCGGGCGATTATCTGTATTTAATTTACGGCACCTCGCCTTGTGTAGATGCGGGAAACAATGGTTTAAACGCTGAAACCACTGATATTCGTGGAGGTTTGTTTGGTCGCAAACTTAATAAAGTTGACGGTACTGCCGGAACCATCGACATGGGTGCTTATGAGTATAAATTTGGAACAGATCCTCTGGCCGGTGATATTACATGGGAGGGCTCTGCCAGTTCCGATTGGAATACCGCTGCCAACTGGAGTGGAAATGCCGTTCCAACCGCAACCGATAATGTAATCATTCCAACAGTAGCAACCAACAATCCGGTTATTGCCGCGCTTGCTTCGGCAGATTGTAATAACCTTACCATAAACAGCGGAGGCGTACTTACCATACAAAGCACAATGGCGGGCACAGGCTCGCTTATTACCGCTGGCACCTTCACTAACAATGGTACTTTTACAGTAGAACGCTATTTATCGGATGCCGGATGGCATTTTGTTGCACCCTCCACCACAGATGTAACCGCCAACAACTTTTATTGGAACGAAGCTCCCATTTGCTGGCTTACCTCACACAACGAAACCGATGATTCCTGGACTTACAATACCGACTTGGGTACTTCAATGCCAGTAGGAAAAGGCTGGTCTGTTTGGCTTGATGATGCAACAAAATCGTCTGCAATTGCCACCATGACCGGGGATATTCAAACAACAGATTTTACGGTAAGCCTGGCGAAAAGCGGAAACGGTTGGAATTTAATTGGAAACCCATTTACATCAGCCATTGATTGTGATGCGATTAATTGGACATCTGCAAGCAGGGTGAGTTTTACAACGGGTACCCAGTATATATGGGATAACAACTATAACGGAGGTGATTACCGAACCTGGAACGGGTCGGCTGGTGACCTTACAGATGGAATCATACCCATTAGTCAGGCATTCTTTGTGCAAGCCATTTTTCCCGGTAACTTAAGCATTCCCCTTTCTGCCCGGGTACACAATTCAACGGATATTTATAAATCCACCGAAAGCAAAAGTGAGAACCCCTATGTACGTTTACAGTTGGATTTTGAAAACCATGGAAACACTGTGTTTATTGGATTCCCAGAATACGGTACAAGCAGCTTTGACTTTATGGGCGATGCCACTAAATTGTATTCAAATAACGAGTTTCCTCAAATATATGTTGTAGAAGGTGGCGTAGAACTAAGCACAAATGCACTTGCTCCTTTAAATGGAGAAAGTAAAACAGTTCCATTGCATTTAGATCAGGTAGTTGAAGGAGAATACACGTTTACACTCTCACAATTGGAAAATCTACCTAATATGTTGATTAGTTTGGAAGACCTGCAAACCGGAACAATTCACGATCTGGTAAACCACCCTGTTTATACCTTCCATGCCTCTTCAGGTGATGAGAAGAGTAGATTTCTATTGCATTTTAAATCAACAGCTATTGGAATAAATGAAGATTTGATGAATGAAAATGAGTTTATGAATATCTATACTGCCACCAATAGTATCTGCATAAGTTCAAAAGGAGCAGCAGTTCACGAATCCGGGAATGTTGAGGTATATAGTTTAGTTGGTCAAAAACTTCTTGATCAAAAAATTGATGCAGGTACCTTAATTGTTGTTCCAATTAATGCAAACAGTAGTTACCTGGTTGTAAGGGTTAAAAAACCAAGCGGAACAGTTGTTAAAAAAGTATTCACCAAGTAAAAACACACACAGATGAAAAATTTAATTTTTAATTCGATCAGAAACATATTATTCGTTGCAGCGCTTACAATATCCATTAATTCAATGGCTCAGGTTGGGCCACCACCTCCTCCTCCAGGCGGAGCTGGCGGCGGAACCAACACCGGAAATAACACCAATGGCGGTGGCGCCCCCATTGGTGGCGGAGTATTTATCCTAATAGGGCTGGGTGCTGCATATGGGGGCAGGAAAATCTATCAATTGTATCAGGAAGGCGAAGAAAAACTTGAGGAGTAGTGAGCTTATTTCATTCAAAATTAAAAGAAGTCAACCGTTTTGGTTGGCTTTTTTTAATGGAAGCCTTTATTCACTTCAATTTTAGGGCAAACACACATTAAATTCAGAACCTTCAGAAGGTATTTGTCGCATCCGGCTTTTAACTTTCTGCCCTTGTCCCGCATGTTTTTATCTCACAAAAGGAAGGAAACGATTTGATTGTAAAGTATATTGGTGCCGTTGACAATTACGAAGAACCAGAAAAGGTGAAAACTTATTTTGTAGAACAGGCGGAAGATGCATTGCTGCATCACCGCTTGCCGGTCCCGAATTATACAAAAGCCATCTGTTCCATTAAATATAGTTGATCACGCTCTCCGGATTATTTAAATCAGGTCGATACAATAATTTTTCCGGAATGCCACCCGTTGGCATCTTCGAATTTTAACAGGTAGATTCCTGAACTGTAGTTGCTTAAATTGAGAATGAGCTTTTCATCTTTAAGAGTATTGTGTTTTTCAAGCACTTTTCCTGAAAGGTCGATCAGGTATAGTTCATTGATATTTCCCTGAATTTCAATTGTCAACGGACCAGAGGTAGGATTTGGATAATACCTTAAAGCTGCCGGCTCGATGGGTGGCTTCTGAGTAAGGGTGGTAACCGAATCTGCAATGTTATCAATTTTAATGTTGTCCTGCAGGGTTGTATCCGGTTGGTGGGTGAAATCAACTATTTTCTTACCCGGGTTTATTTCTTTCCAAACTCTCGAAAGATCCACAATTTCATGGGCGATTACCGGGCTGTTGAAAATGTATCCGGTATCAGCAATGCCTTCCGGCGCCAGGTAATCATCACAAGGCGGGACATAGGAGAACTGATAGATGATCCGCTTAAGGAGATTATTTAGCGTTTCAACATCGTATTGATCGGTAGTGGGCGTGGCATGGGCATTCCCAATTTGGCTGTGATCGGTTAAAAATACAGAAGTGCCATTGGTAGCCAATGCAATACTTCGCATGAGGTATTCCAGACTTTTGGCATTGTAGGGTGTTTCTGCACTGGCAATCACCGGGATCACGCGTATCCCCTTTTCAGCTGCTTTTCTGGTGTAAACCTGCATTTTATAGATTACCCCATTGTTGATGACCGGTTGTTGGTCCAATACAAAGAAAAGAAGACGTGACCGGGCAGATTCGCTCCAGCCGAGGTTATCGATGGCTTCTTTAAACGCTTCTTCCACTACTTCATCGCCTCCTTCACCGGCAGATTGATTGCCAATAAAATCAGCGGTTTGCTTAATTTTTTTCGACAAAGAGGTCATCCTGGTTGCGTAGCTGTTGCCGAAACACCTGTAAAAAACGCTTCCCAGCAGAATATCCGATTTCGGGAATTGATCTGTTGCGTTTTTGACAATATCGATCAGGTCCGTTTTCAGGAACTCGATTTCATCGTCCATCGAACCGGTGGCATCTACAACAAAAGCTATTTCGATTTGTTGCGGTGTTTCGCATGTTGCCGGAATTTTAAACACGTTGATTCCCTTCTGAAAGTGATTGGGTTTCTCATAACTAAAGGATTCACCTTTGTAAACTACTTTTATCTGATCTGGTTTATCTTTCTGGTCTTCGAACAAATCCATCCACAGTTCAACTCTACCGGTGTTGTCGGTGCGGGCCTCCCAAACAACGGCATCTTTAGAATTGATCAGCGTAACCTGCGCATCAACCACAGGTCTGTTCTCTGCTGACATTACCTGAACGCTATACCTCCATATTGGAGAAATTTTCCAGATATGTTGAAATCTATTCAGGTCGGTTTTTTGAATGTCATTCCACAATTCCCATTTACCGAAATCGTTTAATTCTGTTGCAGTCAGCAATCCTGCTTGATTGAAATCCGGCTCAATTTCGATGTCATCCTCAACAATCGATAGTTTAACCATGGGCGGTTGGGGTTCATTGTCAGCGCTTATACCTGCAACATAAACCGTTGTCTGGTCAGAGCGTGAACCACGAACCGCGGATGACTGGCTGGGTACACTGTTACCTTTTCTGTTGGGCATTCTCGAAATTTGCTCAGCGGTAATGGTTGCTCCGGAAGCTGTTTGGTCCCTGTCAATTAATGGTACAGCGTAATCCATCACTTCCACCTCCATAAGCATCTCGGCTGAGGGTTTCATCTGAATGTCCAAAAAGGTGATTTGGTTATTGTTAAGCCGAACGTTTTGTTGCCGGTAGGTTTGATAGCCTACATAGCGCACTTCAACAATATAGTCTCCCTGCGGGAGATCTGCTATTTTGTAATATCCGGCGATGTTGGACGTTCCTACTTTAATAGCGGTGTCGTTTAGCAGGATGCTGATGGTGGCAAACGGGATGATTTCCAATGTAGTATTGTCTGTTATTTTACCGGTTAGCACACCCGTCTGGGCTTGAGCAAAATACCCTGAAAACATTGATGCCAAAATAATAATGAAGAGGTGATTTTTCATAACGCATTTGTTTTAGAGGTTGATACTATGAAATTGGCACTTGAGCAATTGTAAGAACGGTTGAAAAGTGGTGAAGCAATCGATCCAGTGCTTCAAAAATCCGGATTTTATAAAATAGACGTTTGGAAAATAGATTGTGGTGGCCGAAAGCCACACATTTACAATCAACCTATGAGGATTCGTTGAATGTAAATGAATTATTTAAGGTTTCCTTCAAGGGTTTTTAGTTTTTCAGAAAACGCTTTTCGTTGGTGAAAACGAACTTAATATGGTTTACGTTCAGTAATTTTATAACCTTTTGTTACTTCGTCCGAGGTGTTGAACAGGGTGTCGTTCAGGATGGGATTAAACCTGATGTTGCTGAACAAATGGTTGGAATAATACACTTTATCGGGATTGGAATGAAAGACAATCTCCATCCTGACCATTTTAGGATAAAAGTTTTTCTTGTTTATAAACAAGTACATGGTTTCGGTCCGGTTGGTGTCGAGGGTCATTTTATTCATGCCCGGAATCAACGCGCCTCCTTCCAAAATGGTCCTTAATGAATAACAGACTTCTCCGTTTATGGTGGTGTCGTTACCCAGGACTATTTTGTAATGATCTTTGTGTTGCATGGCATAGTTCAGCATATATCTGATGGTGTACGGCGTTAGCTTGCTCCAGAATGTTTTTTTTCTGAATTCGGGATATTTCAACAGATCAAATACCAGGGCCGATGTGTCCTTTTTTAATGTTCTGATCAGGCGGTTACCGTCATAAATATCTTCATGAATGACCACCTGGTTGCTGTCGAAATAGTAGATATGTGCTTTGGCGCCAATCACCGAATCTCCGGCAAGTTTTTCATAATAAAAATCTCTTATTGAGGGTATTGGCTCTTCGAAACCTGTGGTTATACCCCGAACGAGTGACTGACGATAGGTAATGCTGCCAATGGTGTCGATGGATCTGGTGGTTTGGTTTGCGATTTCGATGGGTGATTTAGCCGATTGGCATGAAGCCAGCATGATTAATAAGGCAAAGAGACTCAGTAATTTATTTCTCATGAATTTTTATCAGTATTATATGAACCAATTTGATTAATGAATTATCAGTTTTTCCTTGAATCTTTCATTAAAAGTAATCAAATCAACAATGTATAATCCGGCTTTTAACTTTGAGATATTCAAGGGGTTGACAGGGTTAGGTAGACTCAAAACCCTAACTCCTAGCTGGTTATAGATATTGATTATTTTAATTTTCTGCGTTTTGGAATTCGTGAAATACAATTTCTGATAGGCTGGATTGGGATATACGTAAATTGCTGACTCGTTTATCACCATACTGATTGCCAGGATACACGCCTGTTCGACTTCCTCAGAAGTATGGCATCCCAAAGCATTGTTTTCTATCTCGACAGTTCCGGTTGGATTTGAAAGGTAATCACATACTGATTTCACATGACATTCAGATAATTGAGTATTGTTTTTGATGATAATATTTGAAATCGTTTCTGCTCCAATGCTGTCGAGACCAGATAAACTGGTAAGAATCGGGTTGTTTTGGACTACCAGCGTTCCTGCAATATGGGTAATTGTTTCCAGACCCTGGACGGTTTCCAACGATGGGTTGTCAACAATCACCAGATCTCCCTTCAATGAATTTACTCCTTCTATTCCTGTAAGATTTCTTAGGGACTCGTTTGAAGCAATCCTTAACATTCCATCCAAAGTATCCAACCCCGAAAGACCATTCAGATTCAGTAATCCATCCGCATTTTCAATGTGGAGGTTTCCGTCAACAGAGGTGATGTTATTCAATCCTGTTAAGTCGTTAAGTGAATTGTTGTCTATAATACTTACGTCACCTTTCACACGGATTATTTGACTCAATCCTTCCAAATTGGCGATGCTGTTGCCCGTAATTACCATGTCGCCTCCAATTTCAATACATTGAGGGTAGTTGGCATGAAAGCCACTCACTGAAATTTGTGTGCTAAAAGTAACTCCATCAGGAAAACAGGTAAGCGCAGCAATCGCGCAGGCAGCTTCAACCTCTTCCTGATTATTGCAACCCGGTGAATTGTATCCGATAAAGACATCTGCATCTGGCATAGCCATGTATTCGCAGATACTTTGCACTTCGCAGGTGGATAAGTTTGCGTTGTCAATAATTTCGATCTGATAAAGTGATTCAGCAGCAATGTTGTCGAGTCCCTCCAAACTTTGGATCGATTCATTGTGGTCAATGGTAACCGAATAAGCCCAATTAACGCCTTGCAGAGCAAGGATGTTCGAAAGTGCGTCATTATTGTTTATTATTAGACCTTCAATTCCAATATGTTTTAGCTTATGAATACCGTCCAAAGATGTAAGTGAAGGATTGTCAGAAATACTAATATGTTGATATGTAGAATCCAGTTTACCAAGCCCGTTTAAATTAACTAAACTATAGTTGTTTCTCAAATTCAGGTAAGTTAAATATGTAACGTTATCTAATCCTGTTAAATTTGTTAAAGAGGCATTATTTTCAATGAAAATAGAACCTGTGTTTGAAATTCCCTGAAGTCCCGATAAACTTGCCAATGATACGTTATTTCGTATAGCGATTGCTCCTATTTCGGTGAGGTTTTCCAATCCCTGAATACTGGTTAACATGGGATTGCCCTCGTAGTAGCTTCCTATGGATAAAAACGATGGAATGGAAATAAGAACATTTAATCCGTCCAGATTTTGAATATCGCTACCTTCAATATATACAGAACCAATTATCTCTGTACAACCTGGGTAGTCCGATTGAAAGTTGTCAATCTGATCCTGGGTGGAAAAGGTGATTCCATCGGGTAGACAGGTTTGGGAATAAGTGGTGAAGTGCATTCCAATAGCAAGAAGAACAATTGAGATTGCTTTTTTCATAACCGTCATGTTTCTACAATAGATTTTTAATCCAACATCAAATTTACATATTTTGGATATTTCACCCGATAAACATACGACATTATTTTCTTTTCATTGGATTCAAGCGAAAGCTCCCAGGTAAGTTTCCCTGTCTTATTTTCTACTTTAGCCTGTGAGAATTCAAGTAATTCAACTTCAATGGATTTTTTTTCCGAAATGGGGAATTGGTCTTCCACAACCAGCTTGATGTTTACATTTTTATTGTTTTTAACTGTGATATCCCACCCTACCGTTTCCTTGATATCATTGCCCATAAAACGTTTGTCTATCAGCTCTTTATTCCCATCGCGGTTAACGACGATCTGATTGTCTCGACCCAAAGAAACCGTTAACGTATCGCTGGTGTCGTCAGAGTTGATAACCGACTCACCGGTAAACGTTCCCTGATAATAAATGCTGGTCTTTCCCGAAAGTAAATCAAGCTGGTTCCAGTCGGTAATGGCAGCGGTTAGAAATACATCTGTTTCGAGTTTGGGAATGGCATAATATATATATTCAACAGGTACTTTTGCTTCCTTAATTTTTAGCGTGTAGTCTTTTCCATCCGATGGAATAGAGTAGGGGATATCAATGTGGTATTGCAGGTGAGTAACCCTGGTACGCAGCGTGTTGGAGATAAAATCAGTGGTTTCGATGGGGTTATTCACCCCAACGCCATCAAAATAATAGTCATTTGAAGCATTTCTGCTTCCCCGAACCCTGTTATCGTCATCAAAATTAAAAACGCCTCCTACTTTTGTTGCTACTGAAGAAGCCGAACGTGATGGCATGCGTTGGATTTCCTCTGCGGTTACTGTTGCTCCGCTGGAAGTATTGTCCTTATCAATGAGTGGAATAGCGTAAGTTGTAATCTCAACTTCATCCAGGGTTTCCATATTCGATTCCAAATCAATATCCAAAAATCGGATTCTGTTCAATGGCATATTTACGGTGTTGACCACCTTTGTCTTATAGCCTACATAGGTTACTTTAATATTATAATAACCGGAAGGTATAGGTTTGATGATATAATTGCCATCGAAGTCTGAGGTGGCTGATCCAATGGTTTGGTCCTCCTGCTGCGCAACAATGTTTGCAAAAGGGATAGGGTCACCTGATGCTGAATCAGTTATTTTTCCTTTTATTGCACTCCCGTCATCAGTAACCTGGGTGCTGGAAGATTGGCCACGACGATCCAGGTACATAATTGATAATTCAGGTCGGTTGCCTGAGAGCGACGGATTACTGGTAGATAAGTTGATATTTACATTTTTCCAGTCCTCGCCGGAAGTTTGAAAAATGTTGGCATTATAAACAATGGTGAGAGGTTGGGTGATATCATCTACCCGGAAATCGTACAATGGTGACCAACCGGCCGAAGGAATATAATAACTGACAATCATTTGTGAGTCGACCTTTTGCTCGCAATCGATGGACACCAGAATCTGGCTGGTGGAGGTTCTTTTTTTCAATGTTAGTTTGTTGAGTTGTTCATACAGGTCTTTTAAATCCTGGTTTGCTTTTTCGAACTCTGTTGAAACTGTTAACTTTTCCTGTTTGATTTCGTTCAGGCGTGAGCGGTAAAAGTCAGCGGCTTCTTTTATCTGTTCGATGGTGGCTCCGTCATTTTTACCGCCCAGTTTGCTGTTTTCAAGTAGGATTTTTTCTTCCAAATCGAAAACGGAAGATTGATTTTTCAGACTTTTCATGAAGTTTTTCTTATTTTCAATTTTTTGCTCAACTTCCTTCACTTTTTCACTTTTTTCGGTTCCTGCATTATTCGAGAGCTGATGTCGGACGGAGAGAATCTGGCAGTGTTCAAGTCCTTTTACCTGAATGCTTTGAGGGTTGATCTCCATGGGCAATTCATCGATGAGGATGAATTGTTTCCCAATGGTTGTTTTTAAATCCACATACCTGGAAATTTGTGCGCCACTAAAAAATACAGTGACATCCTTTATCTCCGAAGTTGCCCGGATGGTATCTGTTGTACTGCAAAAAGCAGTCACCGTCAGGAATGACAGTAAGGTAAAGATCAGGTTTTTCATAAGACGGATTCTAAGTGATTTTGAAATGACTAAATTAAATTGAAGCATAGTTGTTAATTTATTTAACAGACGTATAATATCTGATGATGGTTTCTTTATGCAATTTTTTTGGGGATTGATTTCACAATATAGATTGTCTGCAGACTTCAGTAGTTTTATAGAAGGTTCATTTTTTGACTCATCGGGTTTATTTCATCAAATCATCAATCATTTGCATATTCCTGTTTTCAATGGATTCGAAAATTTCCTGTTCAAAGGCACTAAAACCTGTTTTATCATGGCTGATTTTGATTGCCCCGTTTTCCAGAAAGTGGATAAAATCACACAAGTTTGTCAGTGTCTCGATGATGTGGGAAGTGATGACAATGGTTTTCCCTTTTTCTTTTAAACGCAGGAGGATGGACCGGATAACGCGGCAGGTCTCAATGTCCAGACCATTGAAAGGTTCGTCCAGAATCATGATAGGTTTGTCCTGTTTTAATATACCCAGCAACGCCAGTTTTTTCTTCATCCCGGTTGAATATCCATCAATGATCTGATCCAACGGAAGCAGAAACAACCGGTTCCATTTGTCCTCGTCAAAAGCCTGGTTTTTATACAATCCAAGGTATTCCCTGCCTGTGATATTCGCGTAAAAGTAGTTCTCCGTAACCAGATACGACATTTGCTTTTTTGTCAGTGGCGATCCATCGCGCCTGATTTCACCGGCATCCGGTTTCTTTAACCCATACAACGTATTTAGCAGGGTGGTTTTGCCCGATCCGTTCAGGCCCACAATTCCATGAATGGTGTCCTCGCCAAGCGACAGGCTGAGTCCGTTAATCACCTTTTGGGGTTTTTCGTATGAAACGGTCAGGTCTTTAATTGTAATCATCTAAATAGAAGTTGAGATTTTTTACGGATTTAACATAAAAGCGAATGGACAACAGCCAGACAATGGGCAAAAAGATGGCGATAATGGATGCAATGGCACCAATGGACGCGAAGATGGAGGCAGCAGGCGATTTGCTGTTGGGTTGATAGAAAGTATACTTCGTAAGAATGAGAAATATATGTAAAGTAATGAAAACCAGATATTCTATGAATGGAATGTACCAGAATTCAGCGTGAAAGAGGATAAAAGCACCAATCAGCGGCAGCGTGATGGCGGAATACAAAATGAGTTGCAGTTTAATTTTCAACCAGAGAAACTGATGGCTGTTCTTTTCGTAGGATAAAATCATTTGAATGGGCTCTCCATTTTCATAAAAGCTGATGGGAATAATTCCAAGAATAAACATCACAATCGGCACACTTCCAATAAAATAGTAAGTTCCCATCCCGATGAACCAAAGGGGTACCATTAAAAACAACGACCGCCGGATACCGGCTTTCCACTCAAAACCAGCGGATGGGATGAGGCGCTGAAGCAGACTGTTCGTACTTCTTTGCTTTGGTTTGTAGTCCAGTTGTGTTATGATTCCTGTTGAGGCAACTAACAAAAGCAATGGAATCCACTGCGAATGAATACTCAAAACAAGCGCGATGGGAAGGGCGATCAGAGCGTATTCAACCAAAAAAAGGAGTCGGTAAGCATTGAAATGAGTTTTTAGAAAAGCTTTATCCCGGCGGTTCAGATGAAGTATTATCAGCATCAGAACCAAGCCGCCCGTCACATAATAGGAATTGGGTTCCCCTGAACTCAGCATGAAAATTACAAATGCCCCAAATCCCATGAGTCCTGACAGAAACACAACCCTGAACAGCCCCAACCCCGACATGGCCCGGATGAATTGTTTGATTCTGATGTTTAAAAAAGCTGCAATCATTTATGGTCTGGTGGTTGTGTGGAAATCATTTATAACAATTCATTCATGATGCTTTCATAATCATACCTTAAATCCTCATGCAGCGAAAGCAATGATTTCCGGATCAACTGTACCTGACGTTCCATGAGATTCGTTAACACATGGTTGTTTTTGATGGAAGGTTTCAAGTTCTTTAATTGCGTACAAAAGTGGATGAGTAATTCTACTTCGGTCTGCTTGTTTTTGGAATACCGGATATAGGTCTTGGCAGTACGCAAAATCTTGCGAACGCTTTTCTTCATTAAATACCAATTCTGGCTGTTAATTTGTTCAAATTGTTGATCTATTTCAAATTTAACACCTTGTATATAAGCTTCTTCATCGTTTGACTCGTACAGTAGGTAGGTCAGTAACTCCTTGTTCTCTTTTTTAAATTTTGATAGCCGAAGACATATTTCCAACAACTCTTTGGGCGATCGGGTACTTAATTCGAGTTTTAATTCTTTTACGGTAGCGGTCTTCATCAAGCAAATCTAAACGTTTTTACCGATCAGGAGATCATGCCGGAGCCGTTTTTTTAACTCGTATCCAATCCTTTGTGTAACTCTACTGTCATCTTTGTGCACCTTTGTGGAATAGCTCCCCCTGTTTTTCGCAAACATATCCTCTTTCAGGTCTGCACTAAAAAAACACAGCCTATGGCATCAGGAGATGCTGAGTGCAATATGGTCTGCCATTAGTTCTCCACCCGTTTCAAATCCAAGTCCTGAAAATCGAAACTAAAATCGATGTTAGGAGAAATCCCTTTCATTTTTATGCTTTGTGCTTTGCCGTTTTCATCCAGACAAAAAATAGCAAAAGCATCCGCGTTCATGTCCCGGTATTCCCATTTTATGGCAAAGGTGTTGGCGTTGTAAAAGTACATGGGGCCGTTGAGTTTGGGCGAGCGAACAGACTTAAACCAAAGTTGTCCTTCCTTGTTCCAAATCTCCACCTTCCCGAACCAATCATCCTGATAAATTCCCGTGTAATCTTCGGCGTTGATGACGGCACTGTTGGCTTTGGCAACGGTTTCCCAGGCCTGGATGGTGACCGTATCGGCCTCTTCGCGCTGTTGCATGCGCTTGTAATTTTTCTCAATCCATTGAAAATCATCCAGACCAAGATAACTGTCCGTTACGGTTTGACTGATGGAAGAAAAAAGGGCAGCACCTCCGGGTTCAGTGTTGGTAAGCACCACGATTCCAAAGTTGATATCCGGAATCAGCATGGTGATGGACAACATTCCGGGCAAACCGCCGGTATGCGAAGCCAACAGCTTGCCTTGCACATCGCGCAATCCCCAGCCAAGTCCGTAACCTGAGAAATGTGAGTTGTACCTTGGATTTTTACTCACATCCAAAGAAGTTTGAATTTTCCACATTTCGTTCTGACCGACCTCAGTAAACAGTTGTTTATCAACACTGTCGCCGTATTTACCATGGTTGAGCTGCACCAACATCCATTTGCTTAAATCATCAGCACTTGAATAAATACCACCCGCCGCCCCATTAACCATGTCCTGGTAAGTGGGCAGGGCTGTCAGCTTTCCATCCACCGTGTTGTGCGGTGAAGCCAGGTTGCTTTTGTCATGCATATAAGCCACCGAAGGTGATGAATGGGTCATTCCCAACGGATTCATGATGCGGGTTTTGATAAATTCTTCCCACGACATGCCGCTGGTACGCGCTATAATTTCGCCGGCTACCAGATACAACAGGTTGTCGTAGTCGAATTTGGTCCTAAAGGCAGACTGTGGCTCAAAATACTGAAAGCAGGTCATGATATCGTGGATGGTAAAATCAGAGCCATCCGGGAAAATCATCAAATCGCCGGCACCCAGTCCCAGTCCGCTGCGGTGGGTGAGTAAATCCAGGATGATGAAATTTTGGGTGACGTAGTCGTTGTACATTTTGAATTCGGGCAGATGGTCTGCCACCTTATCGGTCCAATGGAGTTTACCTTCTTCAACCAGCATCGCCAGTGCAGCCGTGGTAAACGCTTTGCTGTTGGAAGCAATGGCAAATTGGGTTTGATTATCCACTTTTTCGCCGGTGACCATGGATTTTACCCCGTAACCCTGGCTATGAACCACTTTTCCATCTTTCACAATGGCCACCGAAGCCCCGGCCACATTGAATTTTGACATGGCTACTTCAACCAGAGAATCTACCTGGTGCGAGGTGATTTGGGCATGAATGCTGATGCCGGAGAAAAACAGGAAAATGGCAAGCAGTAGGAGGGAGCTGATTTTTCGTGTCATTTGAATGGTTGTTTGATGATGGATATTCGTTGACAAATTTATTAAAATATGGAGGAGGTGGGTTAAAAATTATTGTTGCGTCCTGAGCTTGATAGTTACAGACGGAAAGGCTATTGGTGATTGAGAGGATGGAGAAGGATTGTTTTAGAGGTACGCGTTGGATAAAACCCCTCCACTCGTCCTCGTTTGAGCGTAGCGGTAACGAGCCTGCCTGCGGCAGGCAGGGATGCAAGAAAACAAGCCCCGAAGCCCTAAGCGTAGATTGTATCTACCCACGCATTCGTCCTCGTTTGAGCGTAGCGGTAACGAGCCTGCCTGCGGCAGGCTGGGATGCAAGAAAATAAACCTCATAACAAAATTGTCTGATACCAAATAAAAAACGATAATTGTCACACTATGTCAGGCGACAGATATAAAATAAATGACCAGGAATCAGTTTATTTC
>Ga0210046_1001085_pt1 | contig 22408 bp, 24 predicted proteins | sample CryGeyCG2114_250_FD_185461 | JGI IMG/M metagenome (GOLD analysis project Ga0210046, IMG submission 185461) | Groundwater microbial communities from aquifer - Crystal Geyser CG18_big_fil_WC_8/21/14_2.50 (SPAdes) (version 2) | ecosystem: Environmental > Aquatic > Deep subsurface > Groundwater ... | reverse complement strand
ACTGTCATTGTTTATTAATTGAAAATCTTCCGGGTTTAGCCTTACAATTGTATTATTTGAACCGAGCACTTTTCGTATCGATTCCATTAATATTTCATTTATATGAGACGATGACTTTACTTCCCGCATAACTATTTTTTCACCAATTGCTATTGATAGTTTAACAACCAAATTTTCAAATAAGGGATCATATGCCGAAAGATTTTCATTTATTTTATTAAGGATTTTTTCTGCTTCTGAATATTTTGTTATTAATTGAGCGGCATATTCTTTTTGCAGTTGTGTTACTGCTTCTTCATGCCCTATCTTATAACCATGCTCATATCTCTCATTAAGCATTTCGCGCAAACGGTCTTTTTCTTGTGCTGCTTCTTGCACTTCTTCTTCAAAAGAATCTTTAAGTTTGATGTTAATTTTACACGGCTTAATACCAAGCTTAATTACATTAGACATAAATTTCTTCCGCCCCGCCTCTAACATTAAGAGCTATCTCACCCTGTTCTTCAAGTCTTTTAACAACATCAATAATTTTATTCTGTGCTTCTTCCACTTCTTTTAGTTTTACCATTCCCATATATTGCAATTCTTCTTTAAGAAGATCCGCGGCACGCTCGGACATGTTGGCAAAGATTTTCTCTTTAAGTTTTTCATCAACAATTTTAAGCGAAAGTCCGAGATCTTTTCTATCGACTTCACGCAAAATTTTCTGAATATCTTTATCTTGAATGTTTACAATGTCATCGAACAAGAACATCAACCGTTTTACTTCCATTGCAACTTCAGGATCGCGTTGCGAAAGTTGATCCATTATTTCTTTACTTAGCGAAACACTTGTTTTATTAAGAATGCTTGCAAGACTTTTGGTTCCGCCTATTTTACTTAATGACTGACCAAGACTAACGCCTGCCATATCATCAACAACGCGTTCAATCTGCTGAAGTGTTTGGGGAGAAATTTTTCCGAGTGTAGCAATTCTATGCACCACGTCGATGCGAAGCGAATCAGGCAGCTCGCGTATTGCTGCTGCTGTTTGCTCCGGATGTAGGTGCGAAAGAATAAGAGCAATAGTTTGCGGATGCTCTTTATTTAAGAAATTAACAAGCTGTGTAGAGTCAGCTTTTTTAAGTACATCAAATCCCTTAAGTGTTGTAAGGTTTTTAACTTTTTCAATTATCTCAACGGCTTTTTGAAAACCGAATGATTTTTCGAGAACTGCTTGAGCAAAGTCAATACCGCCTTCAAGCATATATTCGCGCGCGGTAATCATGTTATAAAATTCTTCAAGTATTGAATCAACTGTAGTTGACGGAATATTTTTTACCTTACTGATTTCCGTCGATATCATCTCAACTTCACCTGGATCGAGATACCGGAATACTGAAGAAGCGGTTTCCACATTAAGCGCAATCATTAAAAGAGCCGCTTTTTGTGCGCCCGTTATTTCAGCCATCCGTACATCAGTTGACGGCAAATTTCTCCGATTGTTTGGGTTAGATTTCATCTTCGTGCAGCCATGCGTTAATTAATTTTGCAGCATCCATAGGATTTTTTGAAACGTAGTTAACTATTTTTTCTTGCTGGTTAAGTTTTAAAACCGCTTCGTCTGAAATTTCATCTTCAATGTCGCCTAATGGTAATGACTGTCTTTTTTTTAGCGGCTGTATAAGCGGTTTTGGTTTTTCACTAATTCTCCCTGTCGGAACAACGGGTTCGTAAGCCAATTCGTTTTGCGGATTAAATGTTCCGATAATTATTCTTTCATTCTTTAACCTCTGCATTAATCCCTTTAATAAAAATATTGATGCGCCGATAGCTATTATTATCAGAAGCAGATTAACATACTGATCCATATTGTCCATCAGAGAAGGTTCTTCGACAGTTAAGTCTTCAATCGTTTTTGTTTCGAAAGAAATATTTACAAGAGAAAACTGATCGCTTCTTTCGTTATTAATCCCAACTGCGTTGCGTATAATTTCTTCTAACTTTCGCATTTGCTCTGGCGGACGCGGTTCAAAAACTACTTCTGTAACGTCTCCTTTTTTTACTTCCCTGGCAACATCATTAATAACAGCTGCGACACTCAGTTTTTTTATTGTGCCGGTACCCTCAACAACTCGTTGAACAGTTTTACTGATTTCATAATTTGTAGTGCTAACTTCTGTAAGCTGCGCGGTGGAGTCAGACATAGTTACGCCGGCGTTTTCCGATTTAGTTGTCTGCTCGCTTACGGCTACTTGTGATTCCGGATCGTAGGTTTCCATTGTCTTTTCAACCTGATCGAAATTTAAGTCCGCATTTACCTGTATAATTGCGTTGCCGTAACCAACAACATTATCCATTATTCGCTGAGCTTTTTGAACAAGATATTCTTCAACCGATTGTTTTATTTCGTATTGTTTCGAACTTGAAACGGCAAGCGGGTCTTCATCGTTTTCTTTGGAAAGTAATCTCCCTTTTGTATCAAGCAAGCTAACTTTGCTCGGCGTTAATCCTTCAACACTGCTGGAAACAAGATTAACTATGGCGTTAATATTACTGCTTGACATAAGCTGACCGCCTTTTAATTTTAAAACTACGGAGGCTGTCGGCGGTTTTTGTTCGTCTTTAAAAACGGATTTTTCCGGAAAAACTAAATGAACTCTTACTCCCTCAACTCCGTCCTGCTGCATTATCGTGCGCGAAAGTTCTCCTTCCAGCGCCCGTTTAAAATTTAACTTCTGCATAAATTCCGACATCCCCATTGTGGATTTATCGAACAACTCGTAGCCCAAAACTCCCGAACTTGGAATTCCTTTGCCGGCAAGTGAAAGACGAACTTCATAAACTCTTTCTTTGGCTACTTTAATCGTTCTGCCGTTATCTTCAAGTTTATAAACTACTTTATCTGTGCTTAACTGTTCAACAATTTTTGAAGCGTCCTCTTCATCCAGGTTAGAATAGAGAACTGCGTAACTCGGTTCATTCAGAAATAAAATGAGCACACCGAGTATGGCTACCGAAAGCACAGCAACGCCGCCAATCATAAGCTTTTGCTGCATCGATAATTTATTGAAGATACTGAAAACTGCTTCGAGTGGATTTTTATTCATCGCCGTTAGATTTGAATTCTAGTTAATTCTTTATACATGTCTAATGCTTTGTTTCTAATCTCCATTAGGAGGTCTAAACTTGTCTTTGCTTTTTCGCCGGCAATCATAAGTTCGTGAAGTTCAACATCGCCGCCGTAAACAAACTCCTCTGTAAGTTTAACAGAATCCTTCTGCTGGGTATTTACCTGCCCGATGAAATCGGTGATTACATTTTCAAATTCTACTCCGTTAGATTTTGATGCATCCTTAAAAGGATTTAGTCCCTGAGCCAAACTGCCTATTTGCTCTATTTGCATTTTTAACCTCTTCTATCTAATAAGGATCCAACAGCAACGCCCGCCATTTTCCCTTTGTTATTATAAAAATGATGATCCATTATTTCTTTTTTATTTTCGGGATATAATTTTGTAAAAAATTGTTTTTCCTCGCCGGTTACTTTTTCGGGAAGGGCTGATTTGACAGGACTGCTGTTTTGTGCAGGCGAAGTGCTGCCAACTTTATATGGCGTATAATTTCCTATCATGTTCGTATTAATTTTCATTTGCTTAAATCTCCAGCGAATCTTTTGCAATTTGTTTTGCCGAGTTAAGCGCTGTTAGATTTGCTTCATAACTTCTTGTTGCGGCAATCATCTCAACCATTTCTGTTATGATGTTCACGTTCGACATTTGCACGTAACCATTTTCATCAGCATCCGGATGATCCGGCATATAAATAATATCGCCCGCTTTTTTATCAACTTCTTCTTCAAAACTAATTTTTGCTTCATCGGGATTACTGACTCCGGGTGAAGAGTTTGGAAATGCTATATGGTCATCACGGGTAACTGCCATAGGGATATTCATTTTCTGAAGGTCAAGATTATTTGAAAATGAATTTTTCTTTTGAGAGACGGTCATATATTTTCGCTGATATGGTTTGCCGTCTTCGGTGCGTATGTTATCGGCGTTAGCAATATTTTCTGAAATAATGTTCATTTTTCTTCTTTGAACACTCATTCCATTTGCACTGATGTTAAATCCGCTGAACTCGCCGCCTACTTTCATTGTCCGCCTCCTTTAATTACTGCTTGAAGACTTTTGAAATGAGCGCTTATTTTTCTCGAAGCGAATTTGAAGTTGAGCGTATTTTTTGCAAGCTCGCCCATCTCTTTTTCTATTTCTACATTGTTAATCCCGGAGGCATTATACTCTTCATTACTAAACGAGCGGGGGAATTGATTGAAACCCGGCTCAACAATTTTTATGTGTTTACTATTTGAAGATTTAATGGAGGAATTTATGTTTTGGCTAAGCACATCGGAAAAAGAAACATCTTCGCGTTTATAGTTTTCGGTTCCGACATTAGCTATGTTTTTGCTGATCACTTTATTTTTGACCGAACAAAAATCAATAAAGTTTTCTAACAGTTTTATGTTTGAGCCTGACATCCTTTATCCTACGATTTTTTCAAAGGAAGTGGCAAAATGAATGCCAGGTAATGATGGGAAAATTAATCAGCGTTTATGAATTAATTACTATCGCCGTTGGCTAATTTTGCACAGTTGGGATTTATTGGTCAGAGTAATCGAGAACTACTGTTTTAGATTGCCCGCAAGTGCAAACAAACTTGATTTCCTTAATAGCGTCCTTCTCATCTTTTTTTAAAATGATTTTAACGCCATCCTGGCTGTCTTCTTCAATTGTTATTTTTGCTTTGCCGCTTATTTTTGCAAATTTGGATTTAACCACCGTGCCTTTATTAATAGCGTGGTCAAAATAGAACTCATTAAAAATTGCTTCTTCAAAATCATCAGCCATTTACAATACCTCATTAATTATTTTTGCTACATCTTCAAGTGAAGCCGTTACATCTGCAAACCCTGCATCTACAATTGATTTAGGCATACCATAAACAACGCACGATTCTTCATCCTGCGCAATGCAATAGCCGCCTAACTGCTTTAATTGTCTTATCCCTTCAAGTCCGTCTTTTCCCATGCCGGTCATAATAACACCGAGCGTATGTTTGCCATAAACTTTTACAACCGACTCCATCATCACATCCACAGAAGGACAGTGAAGCGTTGTAGCAGGTTGTTCCGAAATATCAATGTAAACTCCGCCATTTGCGTTTTTTTTAATTGTCATATGAAACCCGCCCGGCGCAATATAAACGACTCCATTTCGTACAAGCTCTCCATGTTCGGCTTCTTTTACTTCAACTTCACTTAATGTGTCCAACCTTTGTGCCAAAGATTTAGTAAACTTTGGCGGCATGTGCTGCACAATAAAATAAGGCATAATATTTTTCTTAAGAAAGCGGGGAACAACTTTTTGAAGGCTCATCGGTCCGCCGGTTGAGATACCAAGAGCGACTGCTTTGTACACTATGCGTGGAAGATGGTTTTGTGTTTTTAATTGGGTTGAAGTTCGTGCTGTGGAATTTTTGTTTGTCAGCTGCTTAAGCCTTTCAAGCCGCTCGCGCAGTGAACGCTGTTTTACAATTGCTTTTATTTTTCTTATTAAATCATCGCGAATGTGGATTATGTTTGCATTAATATAAGAAAGCTCTTTCGGAATAAAATCTACCGCTCCTAATTCCAGAGCATGAATAGTTGATTCGGCGCCTTCGCTTGTTAGCGAACTAACCATAATTACGGCGGTTGGACAGTCCTCCATAATTTTTTTCAGCGCAGTCAAACCATTCATTCGCGGCATCTCAATATCCATAGTAACGATATCAGGTCTTAGCTTTTTTACAAGATTGTACCCTTCCTCTCCATCCCGTGCTGTTGCAATCACTTCTATGTTATCATCGCTTTTTAACATTATTTCGAGTGACTTTCGCATAAAAGCCGAGTCGTCAACTATTATCGTTTTTATTTTCTGCATCAATTTATTCTTGAATTTTGTGAAGCAGCTCGCTGATATCAAGTATCATTACAACCTTGCCATCGCCCATTATTGTAGAGCCTGCAATTCCCGGAACATTGCCGAGGTAATTACCGAGAGATTTAATTACAACTTCCTTTTGACCGATAAGTTCGTCAACTTTAATTCCGAAGCGTTTTTCGGCTATACCCACAACAACGACATACTGCCAAATACTCTCTTTTTTTTCTTTGGTATCATAGAGCAATTTTTCGATAGAAAGAAGTGGAAGAACAGAATCTCTGTTCCGAATAACCTCGTGATTATTTATTGTGGTTATATTATCGGTATGAACACGAAGCACTTCAATTATTGAATTTAACGGCACTACAACTTTCTCTTTGTCAATACGTACAATCATACCGGGTATAATTGCCAGTGTTAAAGGAAGTTTGATTAATATTTTTGTTCCCTGCCCAACATTTGATTCAATTGAAATTATTCCTCGAAGTTTTGTTACGTTTGTTTTTACTACGTCCATTCCAACGCCCCTACCGGAAACATTTGTAACAACTTCAGCTGTCGAAAATCCCGGGAGAAAAATAAGGTTTAGAGCGTCCTGTCTCGAAAGTTCGGCTGCTTTTTCTTTTGTAATCATCTCTTTACTAACCGCTTTCCGTTTTATTATTTCAGGATCAATCCCCTTGCCATCGTCTTCAATACAAATCAGAATATTGTTGCCTTCATGCTTGGCGCTTAATTTAATCGTTCCTGCTCTATTTTTACCCGCAGCTTCTCTCTGCTCGGGCAGTTCAATTCCATGGTCAGCCGAGTTGCGTATCAGGTGAACGAGAGGATCGTTTATTTCTTCAATTAGAGTTTTGTCAAGTTCTGTTTCTTCACCGCTTATTTCAATTTTGATTTCTTTCATTGCTTCTTTGGCGAGGTCGCGCACAACTCTCGGGAACCGGTTAAATACTTTCCCTATTTTTATCATTCTGGTTTTCATCACAACAAGCTGAAGCTCATTTGTCATCAGATCTATTTGTTTGGCAGCTTCGGCAAGATCGTGAGAAAATTTTGTCCCTTCCAATTCTAACGCCGCTTCGGAATTTACTTGCTGCAGCCTGTTCCTTCCGAGTACAAGTTCCGAAACGATATTTAATAAATCATCTAACCGTCCCACGTCAACGCGTATGTTATTATCCCCTTTTCGCTGCGTGCCGGGCACAACTGCGGCTGCGTTTTGTGTTTCTTTATGTTCTTCTGTTTGAATATGATTTTCCGTTTCGCTTTGAATTTCATGGTCAATTTCTAAAGGAACACTTTCGTTAATGCCATGGCTTTCGACATTCCGAACTTGTGTCGGCGCTTCAATTATCTTTACCTCTTCCGGAGTTTCAACTTTTGTTTTCTTTTTTCTACCGGGCGTTTTTTTTGCTGTGGATTTTTTCTTCGCCACTAATTTTTCTGGATTTGTTATTTGTACGGCTGAAGGGTTTTCTAATTTTTGAATTAAGTCCGCAAGTAATTCCACAACACCTTCAACTTCAATATCTTCATTATCATTAACTTCAACCGAATCTAATATTACTTTTAAAAGATCGTATGAAGAAAGTATTCCATCCATAAGCTCGCTTGATAATGCAGCCTCACCTTTACGGAGTTTATTTAAAATATCTTCACATTTATGTGTAACGCGGGTCATTTTGTCGAGTCCGAGAAAACCGGATGTTCCTTTAATGGTATGAAATCCCCTAAAAATTTGATTGAGCAATTCCATATCACCGGGACGTTTTTCAATTTCAACAAGGTCAATATCAAGTTTTTCAAGTATCTCTTTTGTTTCGATTATAAAACTTTCAACAATCTCCTTCATTTCGGGATCGCTGAGCATACTATATGTGGTTTCTGTTGCCATAATTATGAAAACAATTTATCTATTTCGTCTTGTGTTGTTCTAAATCCATTACTGTTAACAAGCGAATCTGCCAACTGCTGCTGGCTTACGTCTTTGCCATAACGGGCTTCAGGGTTAAAACTTGCATCGTCCGGAACGGCAATTTTCATGGTTTTCAATTCGTCCTTATTTGTTTCCTGAAAATCTACAAGCAGTGAAGAAAGTTTATTCTGCACACCGGCTATTAAGTGATTAACCGCCGATAACTGCTGTGAAGTAATATCCTGAACTTGAAGTGATAAAGTAATATTGTAAGAGTCATTTTTAATTTTTTGAAGAACGCTTAGCACACTATTAAGGTCTTCATATTCGTTATTGAGTTCTGCATAATTAATTAGTAAAGATTTCGCTTCGGGATTATCTCTTACTGCTTCCGTTAGATTTTGAATAATTCTCGATTTCTGTTTTTCTCTTTCAGTTAAGCCTTTCAAATTTTTTTCAATCGAATCGATATCTGAATTTATTAAATCAACAATGTCGAGAATTTCGGTGGTTGCCAATTCTGTAGCCTCAGTAACATCTGCAATTTGATGAGAAGCTTTTGGTATTTTTGTGGTGCTATCTGCAATTGAGCTGTTTATATTTTCGAGAAGCGGAACTGTTTCTTGCATAAAGTCAATTAAACTTTGTATTATAGGAATCAGCTTCTGCCCATAGCGAAAGACTGATTTAAGATCGTTAAGTTTTTCAAAAAGCTCGGACATGTTTGCTGGTCTGTTCATTTCTTCACCCTATTAATTGGTTGATAATATTTGCTCTATTTTTTCCCGGAGCACTTGCGGTGTAAAAGGTTTTACAACATAATTATTTACTTTGGCATGAAGCGCTTCTATTATATCTTCTCTAACTCCGCGCGTAGTAACCATAAGGATTGGCAGAGATGATAGCTTTTGATCCGAACGTATTGCGCGAGTTAACTCAAGCCCGGAGAGCACCGGCATATTCCAGTCCGTTATTACAAAGTTTATAGAGTCGTCTGCCGCTAATTTAACAAGCGCTTCTTTACCATCGGCGGCTTCTACATAGTTGCTAAAACCAAGATTGCGCAAGCTATTAAAAACAATTCTGCGCATTGTAACCGAATCATCAACAATTAAAAATTTTAATTCCATTAATTAACCTCAATTTAAATATTTAGATACTTCATAAATTATTCGCTTCGGATCGAACGGCTTAATTAGATAAGAATTTGCGCCGCACTCTAATCCCTTAGATATTTCATCGCTTCCTGAAAGCGAAGACAAAATGATGATGGGCGTTTCTTTATATTCATTATTGCTCCTTATAGATTTTATTAATTCAAATCCATCAAGATTGGGCATATTAAGATCTGTTATTATTAAATCAATTTTAGCAGAAGGAATTTTTTCTAAAGCTTCCATACCGTCGCTTGCGGGAATAATATCAAAACCTTTAGCAGATAAAGCAAACGCGACAAATTTTCTTATCGAAGGCGAATCATCCGCAACAAGTACAACCTTTTTCATATTGTTTACTACTCCTTCTTGTAACCAATCGTTTTGGGAAAACTAATAAGCTTAAAAGCTTTGGATATTCCGTGCAAAGTTTCGGAATACCCGATGAATAAATAACCGCTTTTTGACAATGAATTGTAGAGCGAATTAACTACTTTAATCTTCGAATCAGCATCGAAATAAATCAGTACGTTTGCGCAATAAATGATGTCAAAGTTCATCATCATTTTCATTGCCATAGTATCGTATAAGTTAAGCAGCCTAAATGAGACCATATTTTTAATCTGCGGCAGCAGCTCGAAACCCGCAACATTTTGTTTGAAATATTTTTTTAAATAATAAGCAGGAGCGTTACGAATCGAATACTCTTTATAAACGCCCTTCTTAGCCGTATCTATCACAGCTGAACTTATATCGGTTCCCACAACTTCAAATTCAATATTAGGGAAGCGGGGTTTGATAAGATCCATAATAACCATAGCAACGGAATATGGCTCTTCGCCGGAAGAACTTGCTGCGCTCCAAATGCGTATTTTATTTTTGCCGGATTTTTTCTTTTCAGCAATCAGTTCGGGCATAACTATGTTTACAAGGACGTCGAGCTGTGGTTGATTTCGGAAGAAGAATGTTTCGTTAATTGTAATTGCTTCGAACAGAAATTTTTTCTCGGAAGAGGAATTCGTTCCGTATTTCAAATGATCGAGATAGTGATCGAATGATTCAAGCCCGAGAAAGGCAATGCGTTTTTGAAGCCTGCTTTCCAGCAAATACTTTTTATTATCTTGATAATAAATACCGCAGTTTTCGTAAATGTATTGTCTCCAGTTTTCAAAAGAAGAGACAGACAAAGCGAGACTTTGTTTTTGATTCAGAAAACTATTTTGGGCAACTGCCAGTGTTGATAGATTATTCATGCCTTATTATCAATTTTTATTTTCATGTTCAGCTGAGAATTGGGATAAAATCATACCTGCTCTTTCACTTATCATTTCTTCCTGATCTTCAGAAAGTTTTACAAGAGCAGCCAAAGATTCTTCTGCCGGATTAGATTCGAGTAATTCTAAAAGTTTTAGTTTATTCCACAAGTTGTCATCTTCAATCATTTTATCCACGAACATCAGCGCCGTAGATGGTTCTAACAAGAAAAGCAGTTCGGCTGATGTGCGCCTAATTTCTTCATCAGAATTATTCAAACAATTCACAAACGAATTAAGAAGACTGCGAAGTTCAATTTGAGATATTGAAGAAGTTATCCGACCGGGATTGTCCTCGTATATTTCTTTTATTAAAATTAGAATGTGGCGAAGATTTTTAGGAACGGAATTTATTACTCCGTTCAACTTAGAAAGAAAAAAGTTACAGTTCTCAAAGAACTTCGGTTTTAATATCTCGTCCAATTCTGCATCTTCACCATAAATATTTAAACATGCCGTAATAACATCGCTGTCATTAAATTCTGAAACGAGCTGTGCTGCCGCTTTCTTATATTTTATTTCCGCTTCAGCTATGGTTAACAGAATGAGGTTTTTCATTCGCTCGTCATATGGAACGTCAAAATTAAATTTTTCTTTGAGGGAATAAATAGACTCGAGTAAAGGCCAAACAAGAGCACCTTCCGTTGAATTCAGTTCATTAAGAAGGAAAAAGAAAGTTTCCATATTGCCGATAAGTCCGAGGCTTTCAATCATTGCAAATTGTGTAATCACATCTTCGGTGCGGTATCTTGAAATTATAAATTCGCGTGCTTCTTCGCAGCCAATTTTACCGAAGGCTTCAACAACCATCGGTTTATAAAGTTCGCTCTGGTTATATATTCCGATAAGATCTTCCACCGCATCTGAGCGGGCTAAATTTCCGATGGCTTCTACACACGCAAGGATGACATTTTCATTTTCGTTTTCTTTCATCACTTGCGCTATTTTAGAATAAGCGCTTGAATCACCTATTAAACCAAGAATATCGATAACGAATTTTTTATCGTGATCGTTTCCTTTATCAATATACCCGACGAGTGACTCAACTGCGGCTGAGCCAATTTTTAGTAAAATTTCGCCGGCAAGATTTCTTACTGATATATCTTTTGAGGAAATATATTTAACAAGAATGTACGGTATTTTTTCATTGCCATTATAAGATAAAGATAACGACACTGCATTTCTCATCCCTTTATCTTGATCCTCGACCAATGCGGTTAGCGCCTCAACTAAATCTAGAGTCAGTGATTCGTACATTAGCGATTCAGCAGCAGCGGTTCTTATAGCTGCATCTTCCGATTTTAGCTGTAAGAGTTTTTCATCGTGCATATTTTTGTTACTCATTAAAACTTACCATCGATGGTTTATTAAATGCTCAGCCGAATTATATTAAGATTATCGTAAAATCCGACTAATGTTTTAGCATTAACAAGAGTGATGCCGACTAAAAAAACGACTTCTTGAGGATGAGAGAGAATTTTTTCATGTTCCGCGGTATAATATTAGCCAAATGTGTGTGAATGACGTATTAGAGGTTAAGGGTTACCGAAAGGATTTGAGAATAGCTAGTGTTTTCGGGTAATGACTTAATTACTCACATTACGCATGAAATTCTAACTCTTGCTCGTGATCGTAATCTTGCTCGGTTTTAAATCCGATTAAGAACACGATTACGGTCAAGATCAAGACACTTGTGGAACATGAGTTAATTATTAGGGTGATAATAATTTGTCAATTTAAATAAAAAACTCTCCATCGGGAGAGTTTAAATCTTTTAAATTGTTAGGGGCATTCATTTGTTGAGTGATTCGACTAACGTATTCATCAACACATGATTTTCAACTGGCTTGGTTAAAAAAACATCAACCCCGGCATCAAGAGCGTTTTCTCTATCTTTTTTAAATGCATGCGCGGATAAACAAACAATAGGTACGTGTTCATATCCTTTTATTTTTCTCAGTTCCCTTGTTAGCTCTAAACCGTTTTTATTCCCGCGAAGAGAGATGTCCATGAGAATGATATCAAACTTATTTTTTTTAAGATTATCATAAAAAGAGTGTTCAGAGTCGCAAATTGAAACCTCAAATTTCCGCCGGAGAAACATCTCTAAAAATTTTTGATTTTCATAGTCATCTTCTGTAACTAATATTTTAGGTTTTGTCTGACTCTCTTCACTGTACATTTTTCACTCCAAAATATGCGATAACACTCGCTTGGATTTCAAAATTAATCTATCTGCCCAATTATCGGAAAAAAAACTGATAGTTTTATAACGAAAATAATTATTTCCGGTTAAAGTTCCACAAAATTTTAATTATATTTACTCAAAAATATTAAAGAGCTAATATAGGACGAATAAAATTTTATGTCCCCGGAATTTCACGGTTTTGGTAAAATACTAATTTTTACAGGAATAATAATTTTAATGGTAGGAATTCTCTTCCTCTTTGGCGATAAAATTCCTTTCTTAGGTAAATTACCGGGAGATATCGTTATAAAGAAAAAATATTTTACGTTTTATTTTCCAGTAGTTACTTCAATTATTTTAAGTCTGATAATTAGTTTGATTTTGTATTTGCTAAAAAAGTAACTGCCCATCGAAATCGCGCCATAAATTTACATTAGCAAAACTAAAGAAGTTTTTTAATTTCGTTTTCATAAACTGATTTAGGCATCAAACCGACATGCTGGTCAACAATTTTACCTTCCCTATCAATTATAAAAGAAGTTGGTATTGATTGTATATTTCCATAAGCTTTAACTACTGCCGCATCGCCGTAAACAACAGAATAATTAATTTTAAACTCTTTTATGAAGGGGATTACATCATTTTTTGTCTCACGGTCTAAAGAAATTCCTATAACTACAAGATCATCTTTATATTTTTTTTGAAGATCAACTAAATCCGGAATTCCTCTGCGGCAGGGTCCGCACCAGGTTGCCCAAAAATCAATCAGAACAATTTTACCCTTAAAATCGGAAAGCTTTAATTCTTTACCATCGGTCGATATTAACTTAAAATCACCAGCTTTTTCACCACCCTTAGATGCTTCGTAAGTTTCAAGTTGTCCCTCTCCATTGCGATCTTCTTTTTGTTCTCCTCTTTTTTCACAACCGATACTTATTACTGCGGCAAAAACCATTAACAGCAAAGTTAATTTAACCTTCATTAATTTCTCCATATTATTTATTGTTTGTTTCCATCCTTAGAGGCGCTGGAATTATTGAATCAGGCGCCGGTTCTGTGGGTGCATTATATCTCGGCGGATAAGGACCCTGTTCCGGAACAAACCTAGTGTTATTAATTATAAAAAATATAATTAAAATAATTATTGTTACTCCTGTCCAAAATGTATTTTTATATTTTGGATCGATAAGCGGTTTCTTCTCTTGCGGTTTAGTTTTACCGAACTGTCGTTCTGTTGATTTCTGGTTTTTTTTTGCCATTTTCGTTATACGGTATAATTAAGATTTTTATTAAGGTGAGCTAAAATACTAAGAAATAACTACAGAACTGTTTAAAAAATTATGCCTTTTCAAATTGGTCGGGATTTAATTTTGAAATTGTCTGTTACTGATCATGGGGCTGTCCCAGAAGTTAAAAAAGTCATTGTCCGTTAGCTAACGGATCTTCGATTGAAGCAATCTTTTGTTTTTAATTCAAAATTGAGTTCACCTCATCCGGCAACTACCGGATTCGTGTTGACAAAATTATTTTTGGGATAGCCTCTTGATTTGCTAACTTTAATTGGGAAAAAAGTAAAACATCTAACGGTAGGAGAAAGAATAACTTCCGGAAAAAACTTTAAAGAATTTTGATTAAAAAATAAATTATTTATTTCGTCTAATTTTATAAGCTATATACGAGCCGCCAATAACAAGCAGCAACGAACCAAGCGTAATTACAACAGCTGTAATTAACACAGATGATAAATCCATCGGGAGCCCTCCTAAGGATGAATGATTTAATTATTTAATAAGAAATGAAATGTTTCTAAGCAACACGATTTTCTGATGCAAATGTATGAAAATAATCTTTGATTGCAAAAAATTTTATCGAACAAAATCCACCAAATAAACGTATAGTGATACAGATCATTGTTAACGGTCAATAAAGAACGAAGAAGTAGCAAACTAAAAGTTAGAGTATCCACTTCCCAATAACGTAAGTTGAAACTCCGTCTCAACAGAAAAGACAATAAATTGAAATTAAATCTATGGGCGATTCAGAGAATCGCCCAACAGTTTTCAGCTTATTTTATAATATGAAATAGAAGCTAAAAGATATTACATTCTGAATATTTTCCGCAATCTCACTACTTAAAAACCTTACGAACATCAAGGGTTCTACAAATTAAAATACATTTTGTACTCAAAAGGATGGGGCATTGTACCTATCGAATTTACTTCGTCGTGCTTTATTTTTGCCCATTGATCGAGTAACTCCTGTGTAAATATATTACCGCGGAATAAAAATTCATTGTCCCGAGAAAGTGCATCCAAAGCTTCGGTTAAATTACGCGGCAAAAATTTTATTTTGTCAACTAAATTGTCTTCCATAAAGTTTTTATCGTAAGGACCAAAACCCTCCTTTACAGGGTCAATTTTATTAACAACTCCGTCAATTCCTGCAAGGAGCATCGCCACCATACACAGATATGGATTTGAAGTAGCATCAGGCGGGCGATATTCGAAACGTGTTTCATCAGGGTTAGAAACATATTTGGGAATTCTAATTGCGCTTGCTCGATTTCCCTGCCCGTAAGTTAAAGCAACCGGAGCCTCAAAACCCGGCACAAGACGTTTGTAACTGTTTGTGCTCGGATTGGTAAAAGCAGAAAGCGCCGGCGCATGTTTTAACATACCGCCAATAAAAAACCGCCCGAGTTCGTTTATGTTTCCGTAATCTCCTTTTTTATAGAAAGCGTTTTTTCCATTTTTTGTTAGATATAAATGAAGATGCATCCCATTACCAGCCTGCTGATACATCGGCTTAGGCATGAATGTTATAAATAAATCTTTTTGACGCGCAAAATTGAAAAGGACATATTTTGTAGAAACAATATTGTCAGCAGTAGTAAGCAAATCTTCAAAATAATTTTCAATTTCCTGCTGTCCCCTTTCGCCTACTTCGTGGTGATGATATTTAACTCTGATTTTATATTTCTGTAAAATTTTGCACGCTTCATCTCTAAAGTCATCATACACATCAAAAGGATTTGCAGCGTGGTAAGCCTTTTTATAAAACTCTTCGGCATGTTCAACTTTATAATATGAGGTTGCCGTGCGTGTGTCGTACTCTACATTTGAAAAAATGTAAAATTCAAATTCGGGACCCCATAAAGATTTATCGGCGCCGGTAACTTCTTTAAGTAATTGTTCTGCTTTTTTTGCAAGATATCTTCCATCCTGCGGGAAAGGAGAATGCGCTTCATCAGTTAGGTGAATGTGCGAATAAAAACTTAATGTGGGAGCCGTTCTAAATGGATCAATAACAGCGGTGTTTAGGTCGGGGATTAAAACCATATCACTGTTTTCAACCTTCCGAAAACCGTAGCTCGAACCGTCGAACCCAACGCCTTCCTTCATCAATTTTTCGAGAATATTTTGATAATATGGAAGGGTTATATGATGAAGTCGTCCGCTTAAGTCAATAGCTTTTAAATCAATGAATTCAACTTTACTGTCGTTTATTAATTTGTTGCACTTCTGAATTTGTATATCGTTAGATGACATTTTAAAACCGAATTGTTTGTCGTTGGGAAACCGTACATATTTTTAATTAAAGACGAAAAGGGGCATCCGCATGACAGCCCCATAAGAATATTTATTCACTTATGCTTTGTAGTTTAAAGCATCTAATCCGGGATAAATTGCCGTTGTATCAAGTTCATCTTCAATACGAAGCAGTTGATTGTATTTTGCAATTCTATCTGTTCTAGAAAGAGAACCGGTTTTAATTTGTCCGGCGTTTGTTGCAACTGCAATATCTGCAATCGTAGTGTCTTCAGTTTCACCCGAGCGATGGCTGATAACGTTTGTATAACCTGCATTCTTTGCCATTTCAATTGCGTCGAGAGTTTCGGTTAACGTGCCAATCTGGTTCACTTTGATAAGAATAGAATTTGCTATCCCTTTTTCAATTCCTTCGGCAAGGCGTTCAGTATTGGTTACAAATATATCATCGCCAATTAGTTGAATTGTGCTTCCGAGTTTTTCAGTTAACAATTTCCAGCCTTCCCAGTCGTTTTCATCCAAACCGTCTTCAAGTGAATAGATTGGGTATTGCTTGCACCAATTTGCAAAGAAGTCAACCATCTGTGCGGCAGTTTTTTCGGACTTGTCTGATTTGAAGAACTGGTATCTATTGCTTTCTTTTATGTACATCTCGCTTGCAGCAATATCGAGAGCAAGAGCTATATCTGTTCCGGCTTTGTATCCTGCTTTTTCAATTGCTTCGAGAATAACTTCTACAGCTTCATCGTTCGATTTTAAATTAGGAGCAAAACCGCCTTCATCGCCTACAGACGTGTTATAACCTTTTTTATGTAAAACAGATTTTAAAGCATGAAATGTTTCAGCTCCCATCCTTAATGCTTCTTTAAAGTTTGGGGCGCCAACAGGCATAATCAAAAATTCCTGGAAGTCGACATTATTATCTGCGTGTTTACCGCCGTTCAAAATATTCATCATCGGCACAGGAAGAACTTTTGCGTTCACACCACCGATATAACGATAGAGCGGCAAACCGAAAGTTTCTGCAGCGGCTTTTGCAACTGCAAGTGAAACACCGATTATGGCATTAGCCCCGAGGTTGGCTTTGTTTTCCGTACCATCCAATGCAATAAGCAAATTGTCAATTGCAACCTGATCGGTGGCATCAAAGTCAATAATTTCGTCAGCAATTTTGTCGTTCACATTATCAACAGCATTTTGAACGCCTTTGCCAAGGTAGCGGCTTTTGTCGCCGTCTCTTAATTCTACCGCTTCATGCTCGCCTGTAGATGCGCCGCTTGGAACAGCCGCTCTTCCAACAGCTCCGCTTTCAAGTAAAACTTCAACTTCAAGAGTCGGGTTGCCTCTTGAGTCCAAAATCTCTCTACCTAAAACATCAATAATTGTCGTCATTTTAAACTCCTTTATTCTTTTGAAAATATTTAATTATATTTGATAAAATCATTTTTTGTAGTTATAAATTTAAGTAAAAAAGGGGAATTATTTACACGCAATTTCTCTTTTATTGACATTCGCTCAAAGTTGCATACTTGTTGCAAAGGAGATGTTGTTATCCTCGGGCGAAAAACCTATCGAACCGGAAACAACAAGTTTGCGATCGAGAATTGAAAACCAACTACCGAAGCCATAGGAAGGATGCCATTTTTTGGACAGTTCGTTTCGTACAAACACACGACCCACTTCAGCAAATATTGATAACCCAAGCTCACCTATAATTAATAATTTAATATTGGAAATTTTTGCCCTTAGTTCCGCTTGCCCCGTTATAGAGGCATCTCCCGCAAATCTTTCCCGTCTGTAGCCCCGCAGGTTCTCTTCACCGCCAACAAAGAGAGATTTCGGAAAAGGAAAAGTTCCCCATATTTTTCCGCCGGAAGCTCTTAATGCCAGAGTAAAATCTTTTATCGTGATATATTTTCTTATATCCCCGGTAAGTTTTTTGAAGTCAGCCTGCGCACTTAGAATTTTTGGGCAATACTCCAATGCGGAATTGAATAACATTCCCTCCATCGGATAATTAGCATTATCACGGGTATCATAATTAATTCCCGAAGATACAGTTGCTAATTTTATTCGTCCCGATCCGTAATTCCCATACGGGAAATTATTAAGAAGTGAAGCAGTTTTTAATCGGTTGTCCGAATAGTCATAATATAAACCGTTAATCCATGAAAATGATTTTGCAAATGAATAACTTAAAGCTATTCCTGTACTGAGATATTCACCTTCAAGATCGTAGCTGCCATTTTTGTTTAGCTGTTTGCTGTATGCTGTTTCGTTTCCGTATCCGAAAAATTTTGATAATCTTCTCCGTGCATTGACCACAGTAATTTTAACCGAGCTCTTTTTTATTAAAGAATTAAAAACACCTTCAAATGATATCTGAAAACCATTGGGTTTGAAATTATAAACAGCGCCGGCTTTTAACCGATACTCAAACGGAATTTGCCTGAAATTAAATTTATAAAACATCGGGCTTATACCCGCAATTACGCCATCATCTGATGAGTAATCTATTATCGGCTCAAATGACCAATTGTGCCCGCGGTCCATTCCTCTCGGATCGAATTGTTCAAAATCATCTTTGGTTTCGGGAAATTTTTCGTCGTCATATAAAGTGCCGGCGCCTTTTTTTAATATCGTTATTTTATCGCTGTCATAAAAAATAGTTTTATTTTCCGCATCGGGAATCGGCGTAATGCAAGCGAAATAACCACTTACTTCGGAGTTATCTATCAATTCATCTTTTCCTTCGCCGCCAATAATTCGAACTAAAGGACCGCTCTTTACAATTCCGCTTATTACAACTTTGTCATCGCCATCAAGCAAATAAATTCTTACTTCTCCGGTTAAAAAATTATCACACATTTTGTAATAAAATGGTTCGGCAAGTTTGCCGCCGGTCTTAGCGTCACGCCGGTATAAAATGATTTCGGTATGCACATCGTTAAGACGGTTAATCTCCACATAATCGTCTTTAGTACTTGCGTAAACATCAACTACCGAATTAACGTGCTTAAAATAGTCGTCTGATAATTCAGTAAAATTATCCCGTCTTGTCTTCAAAGCTATTGTAAGTTCGTTGCCTGCCACGGAAAAGCTTTCGTGAGGAAGCTGCATAACAGCGCATTCTATCACGCTGTTGGTCAAATTATTTACAACAAAGGATGTAACTGAATCCCATTCAGTTTTGGTTATTTCTGTAAGAAATCTGCGGTCTAAAGATCTACCGCTCCACGTCATATCTTCAACCTGCGGAAAATCTTCATCAAAATGATTTAACTGCGGGACAAAAAAAGCCGCAGCACGCGGTACGATGCCGTCAAACTTTGCAAATACCTGATCTCTTGCGCGCGCAATCGGATACCATTTTTCACTTTCATTAATTTTATACTTTGCCCAGCGCCATTGGTCGGTGTGACGGTCCCAATCACCGAGAAAAAGATCCATCAAACGGGCTTTTAAAAACTGATGAGCATCAAGGACTTCATTCCGTTTTTCTTCCAGAAGATGCATCAACTCAAAAGTATTTTTTGTGATTAACGAATCGTTAAAATTATTCTTGTCCCCATCTTCATTAGAATAAATTTCAATTGTTCCTAAAAGTCCGCCAAAATCTTTTTGATATTTACCGAGCAAAGAATCATCGGGCAGCAAGCACAAGAAAGGCTTAGCGGTAAAAATATTTACGGCATCAAGTAAATCTTTAGCTATCAGCGGGGCGAAGGGCAGGCTGGCGCTTACCTGGTCTTGAATGATTTCGGTGACTGCTATTTTTCTAAATTCTTCGGGAAGAATTTTCTTGGGATTTTTTGAGATCGGACGAAATCTCCAGAAGCGTCCGGCATCTTCCTTTAATAGAAGCGATACAGTTTGGAATCTGCTTTCGTCTTTTAGAAGTGCAATACCTCCAGAAAATTTTTCCAAATTAAGTTGAGGGACAATAACGCCTGTCGTCCACACATCACGCCAGTGTTTGCCGAATAACATTGTATGCAGCCAGCCGGCTTGGAACTCGGCTCCGGGCAATACAGTTTTGTAACCGACAAATAGGGATGAATCGATATGCCCAGTTTGGGGAAAAGTTATTGTAAAGGGTATTAAAAAAACAATCAGCTTGAAAAATATTTTCGTCATATTAAATGTAAAACAATTTCTTTTTCGGAAGACTTTCGCGTACAACAGATGCTGTATTTTTCTCTGCCATTTTAAAACTCATAGCGCGGCAAGCCGCAATTAAAAATGTACAATGTAAAATTAAAAATTGTAAACACATAAATATTTTGACATAAAAAACAATCCCGCATGCGGGATACATTCCAATACTATAGCAATAAAGTTGAAACTGGTTAATTTGGTTCTGTCTTGTACCACCCTCGCGGGGGCTTTGCCAGGTTATGTGCCTTTGGATAATGAGAAGTTGTAACTGTATGAGCAACTGCAGTTATAAGCCGAACATTGCTTCTCCGCAAGGGTAGAGACTATTGATTTAAAACGTTTAGAAACTCTAATCTGTCCTTTTGTTAAATCTCCTAAAACTTACGCTGGATTATTTATTACTACGGCTCTAATTGTTTTTTTAGCTTATTTAAATTTATCTGCTTCTGCTGGTTAAAAATCTTATTTGCATATGAGGTATAAAATTTATTGGCAGTAAGAAAATCAATATTATTTTGAAGCCATTCATCTTCAGAATATTGCTTACCAAGATATTTATCCCATTCATGACGGAGACCGAGCGATTTAGTAAAGAAAATCTTTTTCCCCATGTAAGAGATGTCGGCATCCTTTATTACCATCTCTATTAAATTATCCGGCGTGCTGCTAACTATGGTCGTCTTAATAATCGAATTGATTTTTTCGATTTTTTCCTCGGGGTAATTATGCAGACGCAAAAAATTTGAACATATCTTTATGCTCATTTCTTCGTGACCGGTATACATCTCGGTAAATCCCGAATCGTGAAACCATGCAGCCAGCATAAGTATTTCGAGTTCATCTTCGGTTAATCCCGAATTTTTTCCAATGTCTTTCGCCGCTTCGACCACATTTTTTGTATGACTCAAGTCGTGATACTTTAAATCTGGAGAAAGTTTTTTCTCAAAAAGATTTTCAATAAAGTCTTCAACTTTTTTTAATATGCCGCTCATAAACAAAGCCTTCATTATTTCTTTGCTTAAAATAATAGTATTTTATTAAAAAAATAAATATTTAACCGATTGATAATAACTTTTTTTTTAAGACTGAAATATATCGGAACAGAAGTTGGGAGTTAGTAGAAATTATATTATAAAGTCACATTACGCAGATTGGCGGCTGCCGGATAAAGCGATCTAAATTTTAAATTAAAAACAAAAGATTGCTTCACTTCCCGCATGCGGCATTCGCAATGACTTTTTCAACTTTAAGGACAGCCCCGTCAAAATTTGAGTATCAAATTGTGTAAGGTGACTTACGAATTTTTATTTCTTAATGAGTAAGGAATATCAACTATAAAAATATTCATCGCTTGTTACCGCTTGCCTGCCCCGCTTTGCGGTTATTCACGGTTCGCTGTTCGCTTTCAAGAAAATATGTTTGCCGGTTTGCACAATCCGTCGCGGCTGATTTTTACCGCATGGCAGCTTAAACGAAACCTTTCACAAAAGAAGATTTTGTTATGTAGATTCTCTATTTTTGCTCCTCATTTTAGAAGGTAGTTATGGAGTTGATAATCGGATATACTGCGGCATTTTGCACAACAGCAGCATTTATTCCGCAGGCATATAAAGTATTTAAAACAAAACGTACTACTGATATATCTCTCGGTATGTTTTTATTGATGACGTTCGGAGTATTTCTCTGGATGGTTTACGGTTTGATGCTGTCCGCCATCCCCATTGTAGCAGCTAATTTCCTTACGCTCATACTTGCGTTTTATATTTTTTGGATGAAATTAAAATTAGATGTTGTGTCTGCGAAAAGAGAAGTTTAGAGGTTATGCCGAAGAAAAACAAAAGTTATAAAAAGTCGCTCAGCCTGGAAGGTAATTATTCCATCTTCATATCGCGGGTCATCAAGTCTGTAGTAGCTTTTACAGGGTCTTTGCCTTCAAAAAGAATTTTATAAACTTCAGAGGTAATAGGCGTTTCAACTTTATATTTTTTCGCAAGCATAGAAGCTGAGCGGCTTGTTTCAACACCTTCAGCAACCATATCCATTGTTTTTAATACTTCTTTTAACGTCTTTCCCATTCCGATTTGTTCGCCCACAAAACGATTACGGCTGTGGCGGCTCATACAAGTAACAATTAAATCGCCCATGCCCGATAGTCCGGCGAATG
>Ga0210046_1001084_pt1 | contig 22486 bp, 27 predicted proteins | sample CryGeyCG2114_250_FD_185461 | JGI IMG/M metagenome (GOLD analysis project Ga0210046, IMG submission 185461) | Groundwater microbial communities from aquifer - Crystal Geyser CG18_big_fil_WC_8/21/14_2.50 (SPAdes) (version 2) | ecosystem: Environmental > Aquatic > Deep subsurface > Groundwater ... | reverse complement strand
ACTATTTTTCATTTTCCAAATAAAACCGTAGAAACGCCTCACATCAAATGGCTGAAAGCTAAGACCGCCCCCGTTCCCATAGAAGTTCCTCAGTCGGGGGGGACGTCCGTTGGAGGCGGCTATTACCGCGGAGTTAAACGTCCGGTTACAATCAGAGTAGAAGATCGCAGGCGCCACGTTTATATCATTGGAAAAACCGGTGTAGGAAAATCAGTCCTTCTTCATGACATGGCGATCCAAGATATTAAGGCCGGTCACGGTGTTTGCGTGATCGATCCGCACGGAGATTTGATTGATGACATTATTAAATATATCCCGCCCGAACGGGCTGAAGACGTCATTTATTTTGATCCATCTGACGTCGAGCGTCCGATGGGTTTAAATTTACTTGAAGCTAAAACTGAAGATCAAAAGCACTTCATAACAACCTCAATTATAAATCTTATGTATAAACTTTATGATCCGCAAAGAACCGGTATTATTGGTCCTCGGTTTGAACATGCCGTCCGCAACGCCATGTTAACCGTGATGAGTGAGAAAGGTTCAACTTTTGTCGAAATTGTGAGAGTTTTAACTGATCCAAAATATGTCCAGGAATTATTACCTAAAGTTCAGGATCCGATCGTTCGTCGTTATTGGACAGATCAAATTGCCCAAACCTCAGATTTTCATAAATCAGAAGTCCTTGATTATATCGTCTCCAAATTCGGCCGTTTTATTACCAATAAAACCATGAGAAATATTATTGGCCAATCAGATTCAGCTTTTGATTTTCGGAAAGTGATGGATGAAGGAAAAATTCTCTTGATTAATTTATCTAAAGGAAAACTTGGAGAAGAAAATTCCAGCTTTTTAGGACTAGTTTTAATCCCAAAAATTTTGATTGCAGCGATGAGCAGACAGGAAATACCGGAAGATAAACGTCGCGATTTTTTCCTTTATGTTGATGAGTTCCAAAATTTTGCCACACCAGATTTTGCTACTATACTGTCAGAAGCCCGAAAATATCATCTTAATTTAACGGTTGCTAATCAATTTATCGGGCAGATGGATGATGAAGTTAAAAATGCTATTTTTGGAAACGTTGGAACTTTGATCTCTTTTAGAGTTGGTGTGACCGATGCTTCATACATGCAAAGGGAATATCAACCGGTATTTGGTGAAACGGACTTGATTAATATAGAAAGATTTCATGCCTATATGAAGACAATCGTTGACAATGAACCGGTGCCGCCTTTTTCAGTTGATATGACTAAAGACATTAAAATATTTAAAGCCGGGGCTAATGAAAAAATTGCCCAAGCCATTATTCAACTTTCCCGTCTAAAATATGGTCGCCCTAGAGAGTTAGTTGAGGCGGAGATTAATCAGAGAGCGAGACTATAAGAAAGATCAAAGTGCAGAGTTCAAATATCAAAGATTAGTTAAAATTTAAAAAACTTTGAGCTTTTAACTTGGTTTTGATCTTTGAAATTTGATTTTTTAACAATGCTAAGTACATATAAAACAAGCCTATCTAAGAAATCCCAACTTAACTCTAATACTTACCTCTATCATTTTGATCTGATAGAGCCTAAGGAAATTATTTTTAAACCTGGTCAATATGTTATGCTCAAAGTTCCCTCCATTAATGGTCCCGTTTCCCGTCTTTATTCAATTGCGTCTCCTAATAATATTAAAAACAGTTTTGAATTAATTGTCGAAATAGTTCCAGGTGGTTTAGCATCAAATTATCTATTTTCACTTAAAGAAAACTCCGAAGTGACATTTCAAGGCCCAGCAGGAATGTTTAGCTTAAAAGAAAATGCCAAAGAAAAAATATTTTTAGTTACAGGGACAGGAATAGCGCCGGTAAGATCAATGGTAATTTCTAATTTCAAATTTCTAATTTCTAAAGAAATTCCAAATTCCAAACTCCAAATTTATTGGGGAATGAAAAATTATAAGGATATTTATTTATTGGATGAATTAAAACAATTAAACAATGAAACAATGAAGCAATTTGAATTCAAGATTTGTCTTTCCCGCGAACAAAATCTTGACATAATCCCGGAGGAAGATAGAAAATATTTTGAACTCGGACACGTCAATTCATGTTTTGATCAACACATTGAAAATTGTAAATTGAAAATTGAAAATTTAGATTATTATCTTTGTGGTGGTCGTCAAGTAGTCGAATCACTCAAACAATTTTTATTAATCAAAAATATTTCTCAAGAGAATATTATGTTTGAAAAATTCTAATTATTGACTTCTTTCAAAGTATGCCTTTAATATTTCTTTAGCGATTGGTCCGGCGACATCAGATCCCTGCCCACCTTCTTCAATTAATATTGTTACCGAGATTTCAGGATTATCATATGGAGCGAAAGCTGTTATCCAAGCATGTGGCATTCCTGATGTAGCATGAGATTCAGCTGTACCAGTCTTGCATCCGACCTGAATTTTGGTTAAGGTCTGACCCTGCTTTTCTTGTTTTGCAGGGTCAGACCTTATTGAAAAGTCGAAAAGAGGCCATCCAGTACCTCCGGTTGAACAGGCCTGCTTCATTCCTTCGCGAATTAAAGAGATTGTTTTATCAGAAATCGGCAATTTTTTACATGATGGTAGAGACGCAAAATTTTGCGTCTCTACATTTTTTTTTAATAATTGTGGCTTACATAAATATCCGCCATTAGCAAACACATCGGCGACGAGTGCCATTTGCAAAGGAGTGGTTCCAACATATCCTTGTCCAATCGATAAATTGTAAGTGTCACCCAAATACCAATTTTCTTTTAGTACTTCCTTTTTCCAAAATGTTGAGGGAATAATTCCTTCAACCTCGTCTATACCAATTTTTGTTAACTTTCCCAGTCCAAAAATATCAGACCATTTTTTAATTTTTTCCACACCGGTTTTTTCCCCAACCTTGTAAAAAAATATATCATTTGATCTTCTGATTGCTTTAATTATGTCAACCATACCCTCAACTTTTCCATACTGCAAGTAATACCAGTTGCCAAAAGTAGCTGCTCCAGCCTTAATACTTCCTTTATCTTCAATTTCAGTTTTTTCATCAATAGCCTTTTCTTCCAAACCAGCCGTTGCAACGATAAGCTTAAAAAGAGACCCGGGCGGATAAGTGGCCTCGGTGACACGGTTAAATAAAGGATTTTCCGCATCGGTTAAATAGCCTTGAATATTGGTACTTGAATTATCTTCGAAATCTTGAGAATTAAAGGAAGGGGTGGAAACACTGGCCAATATTTCTCCGGCTTTTGGATTAGTTACAACTATTGCAGCTTTGACATTTTTTACCAATTCATAGGCTTTTTTTTGTAATTCAAAATCAAGGGCGAGCTGAATCTTATCACCGGGAATTGGAGGGAGAACATCGACGGTTTTTAAATATCGTCCTTGAGCGTCAATTTCCACTAATTTTTTTCCGGGTTGTCCACGTAATTCACAATCAAATAACTTTTCAATTCCTTTCTTTCCAGTTCGGCTACCTAATTGAAGTTTATATTGACAGGTATCATTTTTAAGATCATTTTTGTCAGCTATTTGACGGTAACCAATAAAGGGAGCAACGACTTCAGGATTTTGATAAACTCGCTTAGAAATTATTAATTTTTGATTAATATCAGGTTTCAAGTTTTGAGCAATAATAAATCCTTTTCGATCTACTATATCTCCACGGGGAGCTTCAATTGTAATTTCTCTAAGTCGATTTTGCTCCGAAAGAGTACGGTAGTAACTACCCTTGACGATTGTCAGTTGAAAAAGTCTCAAAAACAAAATAATTAAAAAAAGGAAAATTATTGTAATATATATAAAAAAAATATTTTTTGCCAATTGGCTATCGGATCGAAAGAAATGAAGACCTTTTGAGTCGCCTTTTTGAAAGAATGGGAGTCTGTCCATATTTAACTTATAAAATATCCCTGGGTAAAATATCCCAGCAACAAAATATGTAAAATTAAAAAAACAATAAAAATCAAATATTTAATTAAATTATTTTTTATTTGAGAAAGGTAAATAAAAAATGAAATTGAAAAAAGTGAATAGCGGGGGATAGAGGAGAAGGTCCCAGTTAAAGTAGGCAGGATTAAGTTAGAGAAAGAAAAGAGATTAAGAGCAAGTAGATCATAATTTCTAATTTCTAATTTCGAATTTCTAATCAAACTCCAATTTCTAATGTTTAAATTTCTAAACAAATCTAAAACTAAGACCACAAAAACAAAATTAAACGTAAAAAATTCAACGACTGAAACATAGAATCGGGAATCATGAACAGCGGTAAGAAATATTTTAAAATATCTCCAATAAACTTGTGGCAATAAAATCAGATGAGAAGAGCGGTTGGCTCCAAAAACCGGTTGTGAAGTTAAAAATAAAAATGGATCACCGGTAGTTTTCCAGAGATAGAAACAGTAGGAGAACAAGCCAATCAATGGAGCAAGTAAGGCTATAAATAGTACTTTTCTGTCATCCCCGCGGAGGCGGGGATCCAGTCTTTGAATTAAGTGAAATGACATTGGAATTACCAAAAATACCCCAACCAATCTTGTTAGTGATGCTAATAATACAAAAATAAAAACTAATAAATAATTTTCTTTTTTTAGGAAAAATAATGTTGAAATTAACAAAAGAAAAAATAATCCTTCGGTATAAACAGCGCCAAAGAAGAAGGAGGTTGGAAACAAAAGCAAAAAAACAATTATCCAATTACTATCTTTGTACGACCGCGCCAAGATAGTAATTCCAATAAAAAATGAAACATTTGAAATAATTAATCCAGTTAGAAGTTGATTATTAGAAAATAATGGAGTTAAAAATTTTATCAAAATTGGGTAAAGAGGAAAAAAGGCTTGTTCATATTGAGCATAACCATTGCGGGCAATAGAAATATAATGAAGGCCGTCAAAATTGGCTAAAGCTGAAATCCAGTTGGGTAAATTGAATAATAGCAATTCATCTTTGTATGGAAAAAATCCTAAATAAGGAATAATTTTTTGACTGAAAAAAATTATTAAGAAATCAAATATTCGCCAAAGTAAAAAAAGAAGTAATATGAGAAATAAATTCATGGATAAATTATAGCAGGACTCAATAATCTATTGATTATAATTAAAAGTTTCCTCTTTTAATTTTTCACTTAACATTATCTTAAGTAATGATTGATAAGGAACGTCTTTTTTATTTGCAACGATTTTTAATCTATTAATTAAATCAACCGGTAGCCTGATAGTAATAGGTCTCGTGCTTTTCTTTAAAGAGGACAAATCCAACTTCACTGGTTGATCGATATCAAAATATTCAGTGGTATCATGAGTAGCCCAAAAATCTCTTTCTTCGTCTTCGTTTTTAAATTTAGGTATAAGTTTATATTTTTTCATAGTGTTTCCTTTCCTTTTTACTTTGATTTCTTGCAGAAATCACTCTGATTTTACCTTGTCTTAAGGTAAAAACAACTGTTAATAGTCTTTCTTCATCAGTATTTCCATAAGCCACCAATCTCTTTTCAGTTTTTGAATGATGCAAATCTTCAAAAACTTTTAAAGGCTCATTAAAAAATATCTGTTCTGCTTCCTCATTGGTAATTAAATGCTTTTTCCAGTTCTTATTAAGGTTTCCTTTATCCCAATCAAATGAACTTGATTTAATATTTGACAAATCAATTATTTCAATCATCTTGTATGTAATGGTACAATACAATAAAGCGTGTGTCAAGGGGGTAAATATTTGATAAAATTGATTTATAAATACGGGGTATAGCTTAGATGGCTAAAGCGTCAGGCTGGGGGTCTGAAGACCGTGGGTTCAAGTCCCGCTACCCCGACAAATTTTTTTGCTAAACTGATTCAATTATGACAATAAAGAAACAATCTAACCTTAAAAAGCTTGATATCCTTTTATTAATATTATTTCCTGTTCTTGCAACTTTCACTTCACTTTTGTTAAAAACCAATTATTTTATTTCAACAATATTATTTTTTGTAGTTCCTTCGATATATTATTCTTTGAGAACTCCGTATGCAATAAAAAAGTTACTGCCTTTACTTTGTTAATGTATGTTCCTGTAGGCGTAATCAGTGACTATATTTTTGAAGCAGGTAATGCTTGGGCAATCCCTCACTCTGTTTTTTCATACAAAGTATTAAATGTTATACCAATTGAAAATTTTTTTTGGGGAATTGGATCAACTTATTTATGCTTAATGTTATATGAACATTTTATAGATAAAAGTAGATATAAATTAAAGTAAATAAGACAATCAAAATTGGCCTTTTTGTTTTATTAACTTTTGTAGTTTTTGTTTTTCAAATCATTAAGAATGATAAAGTACTATTGTTTGATTTTCCATACTTTTGGATCGGATTAATTATTTTAACTATCCCAACTTTAAGTTTTTTACTCAAATTTCATTTGTTTATTTCAAAATTTATAAAAATTTGTGCGTATTTTTTTTGTCTTGCAACTTTAAATGAATTTACAGCTCTTACTTTAGGTCATTGGAAATTCACAAGTCCTGCTTATGTAGGAAGAATGTCTTTTTTTGGTTTTATAATTCCATTTGAGGAATTTTTCTTCTATTTTATCATTATGTCTTTGGCAGTGATGTCATATTTTGAATTCTTCTTTGATGATAGGAAATAATTTATTGTAAAATATACTTATGAAATTACTAAACATTTCCATAGAAAAACCGGCGGAGATTAATTTTATTTTAGCCCAGTCGCATTTTATTAAAACGATAGAGGATTGTTATGAAACATTAGTTGAGGCAGTACCGGGAATAAAATTTGGTTTAGCTTTTTGCGAGGCTTCAGGCGAAAAATTAATTCGCAAAGCAGGGACAGACGAAGAAATGATTAATCTAGCCGTTAAAAATGCAAAAAACATTGGTGCCGGTCATTCTTTATTCATATTTCTTAAAAATGCTTTTCCAATCAATGTTTTAAATAGAATTAAAAACTTATCCGAAGTTACTCATGTTTATTGTGCGACCGCAAATCCGACTGAGGTCATCATCGCTGAAACATCACAAGGCCGGGGAATAATGGGGATAATTGACGGTGGCTCTCCGGTTGGTGTTGAAAATGAAAAAGAAGAAAAGAAAAGAAAAGAATTTCTCCGTAAAATATGTTACAAACAATAATAAGTTACTTCAGTTTCTTTAAATCATTATCAAAAGTCTCCAGGGAAGATGTTTTGAGACTTTGGTTAATTGTAAAGATCCAACAGTCGATGTAACTAAGATTAGTTTTACCAAATAATCCTAAAGCTTTTATCATAAGTTTTTTTCTTGGGTTGACAATCCAATCAAAATATAACTGCTCTAATAATTTAGATACAACAAGTGATTTGGGAGTTTTGAAATGTGAAGAAAGAACCCAAATCGTTTCAGCCAAAACAATCTCGTCGAAATATATATTTACATCGTTTTTATAAGCTTTATCAAATATTTTTTGTGCTTTGATAGAAAGAGTTGGGTGATCATTCCTCAGATATCTGAGTAGAATGTTTGTATCTATAACAACAGTTGACTTCATATTTTAACGTTATATTTTTTCCCTAATTCTAAACCTGCCTTTTCTCTGACAGTTTTCATATCTGCATAAGGAACATTTGTTTTTAATGAACCAAAAAGACTATCAACAATATTAGACTGAGATAATACCTGTATTATTGCTTGTTTTTTATCTTTAACTGGGTCTAAAAAAATTATTCTATCCCCAACGTTAATATTAAGAAATCGGCGAATTTCTTCTGGTATTGTTGCTTGGCCTTTTGTAGTGACGGTTGATATATTCATAGTAAGAATTATATTATAAAGTAATACTCTTGTCAAGAGGTAATACTTACGTAAATTATGGAGTGATAAATCACTCCACTACTTAATACAAATATTTGTTTCAGATTTTGATAAAATAAGATCATGAAAAAAATTATTACAAAAGAATTAATTGATAGTCTTTCTAAACTGGCAAAAATTAACCTCACTAAAGAACAGGAAGAAAAATATGCAGGTGAATTCTCTTCGATTATTGGATATATGGATGAAATAAAAACTCTTGACGTAGAAAATATTCCAGAAACAGCCAGAGTAACCGATGAAGGCAATGTCTTGAGAGAAGATAAGATTGAACCGTCATTTGATCAAAAACAGACCTTAAAAAATAGCAAAAATACCCATAACGGTTATTTTTTAGTTCCGCAAATTTTAAAAGAAGACTAATATGTTAATCAATCAATCAATAAAAGAATTATCTTTATTATTAAAGAAAAAAGAAATCAGCAGTGTCGATTTGATTAAAGAGTCCTACTCAAAAATTGAAAAATTGGATAATAAATTACATAGTTTTATAACAATTAGAGATAAAAATGAAGCGTTAAAAGAGGCGGAAGTAAAAGATAAAGAAAGAAAAGAAGATTCTTCAATTATTTATGGTCTACCTTTTTCAATAAAAGACGCCTATTGTACAGAAAATTTTCGGACGACCGCCGGAAATAAAATATTGGATGATTTTATACCTCCCTACAGTGCAGCAGTCTATAAAAAAATTATTGATTCTGGATCAATTTTAATTGGAAAAAATAACATGGATGCTTGGGGGCATGGTGGATCAACCGAAAATACCGACTATCATCCGGCTTGTAATCCTTGGGATTTGGAGAGAATCCCCGGTGGATCATCCGGCGGATCAGCGATTGCCATATCAACCCGAATGGTGCCATTTTCGATAGGTGAGGATACCGGAGGGTCAATCAGAAGCCCTTCAAGTATGTGTAACACCTCGGGGTTAAAAGTAACCTATGGTCGGGTTTCGAGGCTTGGAGCCATAGCTTACGCGTCATCTCTTGATTCAGTTGGCCCGATGGCTAAATCGGTTGAGGACTTGAGTTACTTGCTTGAGATAATGGCTGGTAAAGATAGTCTTGATTCAACAAGCTCCAAGACAAAAGTTGATAGATATAGCCAATTCTTGGGGGCTCCAATAAAAGGAAAAACAATTGGTTTACCTAAAGAATTTTTTGGAAAAGGCCTTGATCCGCAAATTAAAAAAGTCCTTATCGATGCAACAAAGATTTTTGAAAAATTAGGGGCGAAAATTCAGGAAGTTAGTTTGCCTCACTTTATCTATGGAGTTTCCATTTATTATCTTATTGCGTTAAGCGAAACAAGTTCTAATTTAGGACGTTATGACAGCTTTAGGTTTGGTGGTGAACGAGAATTATTTTCTGAAGAAACGAAGAAAAGAATCCTGCTTGGAACTTATGCATTGTCCGCCGGTTATGCAGACAAACTTTATAAGAAAGCCCAGAAATTAAGAACGATTCTTATTCAAGAATATGAAGAAGCATTAAAAAAATGTGACGTAATACTCGCCCCGGTTAATCCCAGCTTGCCATCAAAAATTGGGGAACTGATAAACGATCCGCTAAAAAATCTGATGGAAGATCTTTATACTGGAACGATCAGTTTAGTCGGGGCACCAAGTTTATCGGTTCCTGCCGGTTTTGCCGAAGGGTTACCAGTCGGAATGCAGATTGTTGGAAAAAAATTTGGTGAAACGGAATTATTTCAATTAGGATATCTTTATCAGCAAGAAACCGATTGGCACAAAAGATTGCCACCAATTTTGAATATTTAAATATGAAAAAAATTTGCATAATATTTTGTGGAGGGACAATTACAATGAAGAAAAATAAATCTGGAGCCTTAGAACCTTTTCATGACGCGAATGATTTAATAAAAATGGTTCCCGAAGTGGAAAAATTTGCTAATTTTTCATTTATTCAATTGGTAAATATAGATAGCACTAATATGGATCCATTAATCTGGACAAAAATTACCAAAACAATCATTGAAAAAAAAATGGATTATGACGGTTTTGTAATCACCCATGGAACTGACACAATGGCTTACACGGCTTCTGCTTTATCTTATGCTCTACATAATATTAATAAACCAATCATAATAACGGGAAGCCAAAAACCTTTAAAGGATATTCCAAGTGACGCTCCAAATAATTTAATTAATGCGGTAATAGCGGCAACCCAAATGAAAGGAGGAGTGTTAATAGTTTTCGGTCAAAAAATTTTACAAGGAAATCGATCTACTAAGATAAGCGAATCAGATCTTGAACCTTTTGATAGCCCAATGGTTCCCCCGGTTGGAATAATTAGACTAGAACACGAAATAAATAATATTTATATTCAAAAAAATCACAAAGATTTTTTGAACAACATTAACTTTGATAGTAATATTATTACAGTAAAAATTACTCCGGGATTATCAAACAAGAATTTGGAAAAAATATTTTTTTCCGGATATAAAGGGGTAATATTGGAAAGCTATGGCCCAGGAAATATTCCTGATTCGTTAATGCCTTTTATAAATAAAGCAAAAGAAAATGATTTACCCGTAATAATTTTAAGTCAGTGTAAAAACGGAGTAACTAAAATGAGTCTTTATGAAGTAGGTCGCCAGGCTTTTGTGGGGGGGGGAATACCAGGAGGAGATATGACAATTGAAGCGGCTTCGACAAAATTAATGTGGGGTTTAGCGCAGACAAGAGATATTAAAAAGATTAAAGAATTGTTTGCGACCAATATTGCAGGAGAAGTAACAATAAATAAGTAAAAAGTTTAAAATAAAAACATGTCATTCCCGCGAAGGCGGAAATCCAGACTAAAATCACCATACAAAAAGGTAATAATAGACTGAATCCCCTCCTACGAGGGGATGACAACAAAGAAAAATATGGCAGATTACAACGTAATAATAGGCATGGAAATTCATGCTGAACTAAAAACATTATCAAAAATGTTTTGCGGGTGTAAAAATGATCCATTTCATGCAGAAAAACCCAATATTTATACCTGTCCTGTTTGTTTAGGATTACCTGGAGCTTTGCCGGTCGCTAACAAAAAAGCGATTGAATGGACGGTAAAATTGGGACTGGCCTTAGGTTGCAAAATAAATTTATTTTCTAAATTTGACCGTAAACACTATTTTTATCCCGACCTGCCAAAAGGCTATCAAATTTCCCAGTATGATCTCCCATTTTGCTACGATGGAAAAGTTAAAACATCATTTGGGCCAGTTGGGATTACACGAGTCCACTTGGAGGAAGATACAGGAAAGTTAATTCACCAAAAAATTAACGGCCGTGATGTTTCATTAATTGATTTTAACCGATCAAGCGTTCCCTTGGTTGAAATTGTTAGCGAACCAGAAATTTATTCGTCAGCCCAAGCAAAAGAATATTCAAAAAAACTCCGTCAGATTATCCGTTACTTGGATATTTCAGACTGTGACATGGAAAAGGGGGGAATGAGATTGGAGGCGAATATTTCACTTCAAGATCAAAGATCAAAAATCAAAGATCAAAAATTAGAATTACCTAACTATAAAGTTGAGTTAAAAAATATTAACTCTTTCCGGTATTTGGAGAGGGGAATTGAGTATGAAATTGAAAGACAAACAGAAATATTAAATGAGGGGAAGACGCCAGTACAGGAAACACGTGGATTCAATGCAGAAAAAAACATGACCTTTACCCAAAGGATAAAAGAAGGTGCGGCTGACTACCGGTATTTTCCCGATCCGGACCTGCCCCCGATCAGATTTAATGAAAAATGGATGGGCGAAATCAAATCGTCGGAACCGGAATTAATTGACTTGGTTTTTACCCGTTGGGAAAAAGATTATAAAGTTGATAGAAAAATTACAGAGCTACTTTTTGAAACAGCGGCTGAATCCAAAAAACTTGATGAAATATTTATCAATTTAACCAAACAAAAACTATCGGTTGATAAATTTGTTAATGCAGTTGCTAATAAGAAATTAATGATCGACTTATTTGTAAATAATATTGAAGAAATCGTTAACACTTTTAAAAAGTCAGTAGCAGTTGATGAAATTACAGATGAACAATTAAGAGTTTTTATTGATAAAGTTTTGTTAGTAAATCAAAAGGCTGTAGCCGATTTTAAATCAGGGAAAACGAATGTGATGAATTTTTTGGCGGGGATGGTGATGAGGGAAGCGAAGAAGAAAGTAGAGTTTGGAAGATTATCGAAACTAATAACAGAGATATTAAAATCTTAAAGATTAAATATTTATTATATGAAAACAAACAGGCCAAGCTGGGATGAATATTTTATGATGATGGCTAACGTGACAAAAAAAAGGGCTGATTGTACTAGGCGTCAAGTAGGAGCTATAATTGTCCGTGATTTTAGAATAATTTCAACTGGTTATAACGGCACGCCTCATAAAATAAAAAATTGTAGTGAAGGAGGCTGTCTGCGTTGCCAAAGACGGGATAAAGGCGAAATCAAAGGCTATGAATATGAAGAAAGCTGTGTATGTATCCATGCTGAGCAAAATGCCATTATTCAAGCTGCCCTTCATGGTTCATCAACAAACGGATCAACACTTTATACGACTGCCAATCCTTGTTCCAGTTGTGCAAAAATTATTGCCAATGCGGGAATTATTAGGGTAGTTTGTAGAGTAGAACATCATGATTTGGGAGGAATAGAACTACTGAAGAAAGCAGGAATTAGTGTTGAAATAAAATAATTTCAAATTTCTAATTACTAATTTCTAATCAATTTTTAAATCTTAATTTTTAAACATTAAAAATTAGAAATTGAATAAAAATTAAAAATTTAAAATTGGAAATTAATGTCATATCGTCTAATTTTATTTCTAGCTTTATTTTTCCTCCCGCTCTCCCTCTTCGCTGCCACTCCCAACAATAAATTCGGTATTTCCCTGGCCCAGCCGCACTTAGAAGATTTTCCCAAGGTTCGCGAACTGGTAAATTCAAATAGCGGTGATTGGGGATATATTACTTTGATAGTTCAAGAAAACGATCGGGATAAAAATAAATGGCAAGATATTTTTAATCGTCTCCGTCAAGATCATTTAATTCCGATCATTCGTTTGGCTACTCAGCCGGAGGGGGAGAACTGGCGAAGGCCGGAAGTAAAAGATATCCAGAGCTGGGTGGATTTTCTTGACTCATTAAATTGGGTGGTCAAAAATCGTTACGTGGTCCTGTTTAATGAGCCCAATCACGGTTCGGAATGGGGTGGGGAGGTCGACATAAAAAGTTATGCCGAAGTTTCCCTCGAGTTTGCCAAAAAATTAAAAGAAAAAAATAAAGATTTTTTTGTCATGTTGGCAGGATTTGATGCATCAGCTCCATCTTGGATGCCAGGCCTCGAAGATGAGGAGGTGTTTTTACAGGGTCTGACCCTCGTCGAGGGTCGGACCCTATGGTCGTATCTCGACGGCCTTTCATCACATTCCTATCCCAACCCGGGTTTTTCAGGCAGTCCGTACGCGATGGGAAGGGGAACCGTCAGGACTTATGAGTGGGAATTAGAACTACTTCGTCAACTGGGAGTAACAGAAGAATTGCCGGTATTTATTACAGAAACTGGTTGGAAGCGAGGCAGTGAAACAGCGGTCGCTGATAATTTTCAAATTACCTTTGATCAGATTTGGGGTCCGGATAGTAGGGTGGTTGCCGTCACACCGTTTGTTTTTGATTATCAAGGCGAACCCTTTTTAGAATTTTCCTGGAAAACCCCCTCCGCCAAGGCTTCGGAGGGTCAAGGAAATTTTTACCAACAATATTATACTGTCCAGGCAATGTCAAAAATAAAAGGCGAACCGGAAATTATTGAAAAAGGCTGGATAAATTTTAAATTACCGTCCGATCTGGTTGTCCAGTCAACCTATCATTTTAAGGTTAAATTAAATAATTTAGGACAGGCGGTGTGGGATAAGAACGATAGTTATAAATTAAAAATTAAAAGTGAAGAGTTACAGGGAACAGAATATCTGTTTGATGATTTGAAAGACATGAATCCGTTTGAAGAGAAAGATATTTACTTTACTTTAAAAACAAATGAAGATTTAGGAAATAAAAAAATTAAGTTTATTTTGCAAAAAAATAATAAAAATATTTTAATTAGTGATGATTGGAATATAAATATTTTACCTTTACCATCATTAAATTTTGAAACTAAATTTTTTCCTTGGGGAAAGGGGAGAGGAGAAGATTATGAAATCCAGATCTTTGACATTGATGATAGGTTGGTCTTTAAGAAAAAAAGCCTGTCAGTCAATGGAGGGGTCGGTCAGTTAAACAACATTCAAAATATTGCCCTTGACGAACTCTACAGAATAGTTCTCCTGAAGCCCTATCACCTGCCAAGGCAGGAATTTATTGTTTTCAAAAAAGATAATAATAGAATTAAATTTAAATTACTGTTGCCACTTGACTTTAACAACGACGGAACTTTCAATTTCAAAGACCTACTTAGATTGCTAGGACGTTGAAAAAAATTAATTTATTTTACTTCCTCACCTTTCTTACAAAACTTTTTCATTTGATCAGTTATGCTACAATTATTTTATGTTAGATACGGTGATGGTTTTGCAAATAAAAAACATTCTTTTTAAATTTTTGGACCCTCAAAAAAACAAGGTTTTTATATTTGGCTCAAGAGCAATAGGTAAGGCAAGAAAATTTAGTGATATTGATATTGGAATAAAATCTGAAAAAGAGATTAACACTCTGCTTTTATCAGATATTAAAGAAGCTTTTGAAGAATCAAATATTCCATACACGGTTGATGTGGTTGATTTCCCTCAAGTTTCGGATAAATTTAATGAAGTGGCAAAACAAAAAATTATTTATTTAAATTAATATTATGACCAAAATCCAGTCTCAATATGAAGATTTATAAAAAGCTTTTGGAAGATTAAAAGAAGCGGTGATTCTTCCATCTGATGTGACTATTAATCAAGATGCCACTATTCAAAGATTTGAATTTACATTTGAATTGGCTTGGAAATTGATGAAAACCATATTAGAAGAAGAAGGAATAAAGGTCGTCAGCCCAAAAAATGTTATTCGTGAAGGGGCAACAATTGGTTTGATTGATGATCCTCAAAAATGGTTTGTGTTCTTAGAAAATAAAAATTTGTCAGTTCATACATATAAAGAAGAAATTGCTCAAAAAGTTTATAAGTCTACAAAAGAATTTATATCGTTTGCGGACAAATTAATTTTGAAGGCAAAAAATTATTTGGTTTAAATTACTTCCTCACCTTCTCACAGAATTTTTCCAATCGGTCTAACCCCCTCTTGATATGCTCCATGCCAGTGGCGAAGCTGAGGCGGATGTAACGGTCATCACCAAAAACGATACCAGAAATGACGGCAACATAAGCATCTTCCAATAGTTTTTGAGCAAATACCAATGAACCTTTTACCTCCAGACCATAAAATTTTGAAATGTTGGCAAAGACATAAAAAGCTCCGTCAGGCCGGGAAGCAATTACCCCATCAATTCTATTCAGACGATCAACCATAAAATCACGGCGTTTTTTATATTCGTAGACCATTTTGGCAACGTGATCTTCCGGACCTTCAAGGGCAGCCAGGGCAGCTTTCTGAGAAATTGATGTAGGATTGGAAGTAGTGTGATCTTGAAGACGTGCAGCCGCTTTAATGATCTCCTCTTCCGCGGCCGCATAACCGATCCTCCAGCCGGTCATTGCGTAAGATTTTGAAACACCGTTGACAACAATAACCAATTTTTTGATCTTTTCATTGACCGAGGCAATACTAACGTGCTTTTTACCATAAATTATCTTTTCATAGATCTCATCGCTGAGAATATAAATATTATGTTTTAAGCAAATCGAGGCGATCTGTTTTAATTCTTTTTCATCATAAACCACTCCGGTCGGATTTGATGGAGAATTTAAAATAAGCATCTTCGTTTTTGGGGTAATGGCCTTTTCCAGATCCTGAGAATTAATTTTAAAATTATTGGTTTTTAAAAAAACACATTTACCTTCAGCGATTTTTATCATCTCTTCATAGCTTAAGTAGTATGGGATCGGAACAATCACTTCATCCCCAGGATCAACTAATACCATGATTATATTGAATAAACATTGTTTTGCACCAGTTGAAACAATAATATTTTTTGGCTCATAATCAAGCCAGTTATCCCGACGAAATTTGGCGCATATTGCTTCTTTTAATTCAATGATTCCGGATGAAGCTGTATATTTAGTGAAACCTTCATCGATTGCTTTTTTTGCTGCTTCCTTAATATGGAACATCGTATCAAAATCAGGTTCACCGGCGGAAAAAGAAACGACGTCGAGTCCTTGTCTTTTCATTTCTTTAGCTTTAGCGGTAATAGACATTGAGAGAGAAGGATTGATGGCAAGAGCACGTTTTGAGAGTTTCTTCATTCGTAGTATTTGTATTATAAATTTATAATCTTGGTTTGGTTTTTAATTCCCTCAATTACTCGTTTTACTTCTTCGTTCGGTGCCAAATAATAATGTTTAATTGGTTTTAAATTTTCACCAAGCTCGTAAACTAATGGAATGCAATAAGGAACGTTTAAGTTTACAATATTATCATTAGAAATATTATCTAAATATTTAATGATGGCCCGCAATGAATTATGATGTCCGGAAAGAATGATTTTTTTGCCGGCTTTTATTTCCGGTTCGATCATTTTTTGAAAATAGGGGACAGAGCGATTATAAGTATCCTTAAGACATTCGCTTGACGGAAGCAAAGACGGATCAACGTCCTTGTACACAGGATTATTAATTGGATGACGGGAGTCAGTTTTTTCAAGAAGTGGTGGCGGAATATCATAACTGCGGCGCCAAATATCCACCTGCTCTTTTCCATATTTAGCGACGGTTTCAGGTTTATTTAATCCTTGCAGAGCCCCATAATGACGTTCATTCAATTGCCAAGCTTTAATGACTGGGATTTGCGAAAGATCCATGGTGTCCAATACAATCTCTAAGGTTCTAATTCCCCGCTTTAAGTAGGAAGTAAAACCAAGATCAAAAGTAAACCCAAGCTCTTTTAATTTTAAACCGTATTTTTTTGTCTCTTCGACTCCTGGCTGAGCCAGATCAATATCCGTCCAACCGGTAAAACGATTAGACCACTCACTCAAACCGTGCCTGATAATAACAAATTTATACATTTAAAAAATTAAAATTTCTAATTATTCTAATTAACCTAATTGACCTAAAAAATGTTCAATTCTCAATATTGGTTATTGAGTATTGTTTAGATCAATTAGTACAATTAGGTTAATTAGGTCAATTTTTTTAAATAATTAACATTCGCCTCTAGGTCTTTCGCTTTCGTTAAAAAACTCCCTGGGCATATAACATCAGGCTTATATTTTAAATTATTTATAACAGACAATGTTTTATCATTAACTGCCCCATCAAGGAATATTTTAGACTTATAACCAAGTACCCTTAATTGTTCAATTTTATTTAACGTATCAGGTAAAAAAGGGTTTCCCTGAACTCCAGGAGTAACAGACATTATTTGGAGACAGGGAATAGTGTCTAGGGCATAGTGACTAGTTAAATCAGAGACCTGATCTTGAGGATTGAGTGTTAGGCCTATAGGAATATCAGATAAATTTTCAATTTTAAATTTCAAATGATCAATTGCGGAATAATGAATAAAAATATTTTTGATATTAATTATTTTTTTTAACTCATTAAGTTTGTTAATGTCTGATTTGAAATCTGAAACCATTAAATGAAAATCAAAAAGACAGTCTTTATAAAGACTGTCTTTATTAAGAGTGTCCTTAATCTCCTCAATTTGGACAGTTTTGTTGGGGACAAAGATTCCGTCGGCAATATCGATTTGAAAATATTTATAAAATGGAGAAAGGCGATTAATAGTTCTAAATAAAGACTCAGCCGTTGGTTCAAGTATGGACGGACAGATTTGCATAAATATTATTCTATAATATATTTATGAATAACAAAACACTAAAACTATTATCTGACTTCGTTTCAATCCAATCGGTTTCAACAGACAGGTCTAAATATCCTGAGATGCTAAAAGCGGTTGATTTTTTAAAAAAAGAAATAAAATCTCTCGGGTTAGAAGTAAAGACTTATCAAAAAGACGACTGTCCACCATTAATTGTTGCTAAATATTATCTACCTCACGACCGTGGTATAGATAGAAAAACAATTGGCGTTTATGCGCATTATGACGTCCAGCCGGAAGATCCGGTGGGAGAGTGGGGCAGTCCGCCATTTAAACTTACGATAAAAAATGGAAAGATATTTGGCCGGGGCGTCGCCGATGACAAAGGTCATATTATTCAAACATTAATGGCGATTAGAAAAATAGTAGAAACGCAAAATTTTGCGTCTTTGCAAAAAAATAATATAGTTTTGATTTTTGAAGGAGAAGAAGAAACGGGAAGTAAAAATTTTGAATATTTAATTAATTTAGCTAAGAAAGACTTGGAGAAAATCGATGTTTTTTATGTGCTGGATATGGGTATGGAGACAAGTAACCAACCAGAAATATTTTATGGATTGAAAGGTCTAATAGGTTTTGGTATTGAAGTTAGAACGAACAAACAAGATCTTCATTCGGGAGTCTATGGAAATAAGGCTGATAATCCAATTCAAATTCTTGCGGAACTTTTTTCAAAAATTAAAGACAGCCGGACAAATAAGATTTTGATTCCTCATTTTTATGACAAAGTTAAATTTTCCCTCCATCCATCTTTTGATATTCATGGAATTACCGGCGGCTATGCCGGAGAAGGCATAAAAACAATTATTCCAGCGATGGCTCATGCTAAATTTTCGTTCAGACTGATCGAAGATCAAAACCCGGATGAAATTGAAAAATTAGTTTCAGATTTTATCAAAAATAATTTACCGAAGGGGATAAAATATTCCTTAAAAACTTCCGGAAAATTAGATCCATTTTGTACCGATATTAATAATAAATATGCCAAGGCAACCGACAAAATATTCACAGAAATATTTGGGAAAAAAACAAAGTTTAGCAGATCGGGAGGATCAATTGGCGCCGTAGCAACACTTTCAAAACAATTTAAAAAGCCAATTATTTTGACGGGATTTACCTTAAAAGATTGTAATATCCACGCACCCAATGAAAATATTAACGAAAAGATGTTTGAAAAAGGGATAGTATCATTGGAGAAAATATTTATGTTGAGCGAAGTCGAAATATGAAAAAAGACGAGCTGATTTATTACTTAGGTTTTTCTTATTGTTTGGGCATTGGGCCAATGACTTTTAAGGTGATTAAAAACCACCCCAAGGGTGTCCGAGGAGTCTATGAAACCTCACAAAAAGAATTATCACCGATTTTTGGAGTTAAATTGGCGGAAAAATTTGTTGAGTTCCGGAGAAGATTTGATCCGAAAAAAGAATTGGAGAAATTGAAGAAAGACGGAATTACGGTTTTGGCGGTTGACGGCGAAGATTATCCGGAAAGTTTGAAAAATATTTCCGATCCACCTATATGCCTATATGTCAAAGGCTCGATACCGAAATTTTTTGACGGAAAACAAATTTACTTTGCTATCGTCGGGACTCGCAAACCAACGTCTTACGGAACTCAAATTGCTTATAAATTTTCCCGGGAATTAAGTGAAGCGGGCTTTATTATCGTTTCCGGTATGGCTCTCGGGGTTGATACGATTGCTCATCAGGCGGCTCTTGACGCCGGCGGGAAGACGATTGCTGTCCTCGGTTGCGGGGTTAATATTATCTATCCGGCCATTAATTATCAACTTTATCATAATATCATTAAAACCGGTGGAGCCGTCATCAGCGAATTTCCACCGAATCAAACAGTTTTAAAAGGTTTATTTATTTCCAGAAATCGGATTGTCTCCGGTTTATCCCGGGGTGTTTTGATTGCCGAAGGAGGGGAATATTCAGGTTCGTTAATAACAGCCAAGTATGCAGGGATTCAGGGAAAAGACGTCTTTGCTGTCCCTTCTCCGATTAACTCAGATATGTCTAGGGCGCCAAATTTACTTATCAAACAAGGAGCTAAACTGGTAACAACCGTAGAAGATATTTATGAAGAATTTAATATGAAAATAACGCCAAGGAAAAAAGAAGACATCAGAAAAAATTTAACTGAAGATGGGAAATTTATTTTTGATATTCTGCAGAAAAATCCAAAAACAATTGATGATCTGGCGATTGAATTGGGGAAAACAGTTTCCGAAGTTCTAAACTCAATTTCGGTCATGGAGATTGAGGGGGTGGTGGAGAAGAATATGGAGAAGAAATACCAAATAAAATTATAAATAAATTTGGTTTACAAGTTTGTCTGCTTCGACATTTTCTTCCCTCGGAACATATTGATATGTAATCGGTAAGTTAATTTCCTGTTCCAATCCGCGAATAATCAATATATATTCTTTTATCCTTCCATTTTTAACTTTAAAAAGTCCCTTCACTTGATTTACCATCAACCTTGAATCGCTGAAGAATTGAATTTGTTTGACATTTTTAAAATTTAAATTTTGAGAATTGTTTCGAATTTCGATATTCGTGCTTCGAATTTTTTCTAACGCTTCAATCAACGCTTGATATTCCGCATCATTATTAGTGGCAATACCGATCGATTTTTTAAAATCAAAAACTTTTTTCCCATCAATATATCCAACGCCCCCAATTGATGAGGGCCCGGGATTGCCTTTCGAACCTCCGTCTGTGAATACTTTGAGAATCATAAGTAAAAAATACTATCAATAAACCAATACTACAAATACTACCAATGAATGATTAAATAAACAAATAATAAAATAAAAAAATCATAGTGTTCCCCAAAAACCTGAAGAAAATTTAGGGATGAATTGAAATTCATTTGACAAAGATATACAATTATTGTATTATTTTTGTATATGAATACTCAAACTGTCAATATTTCGCTACCGAAAAAATTGGTAAAGATTATGGATAGCTTTGCTGAAACTCAATTTTCTACTAGAAGTGAACTTATCAGGACAGCTGTAATAAGGTATATTAATGAGGATAAAAAATTATTTGAACTTTTTTCATACGCTGAAAAAAAAGCAAAAGAACTTAATATAAAGGAAGAGGATATAGAGAATATAATTGATGACTACAGAAAAGGAAGATAATGATTAAAGTTGTCTTAGATACTAATATTATTGTTTCTGCAATAGTTTTTGGTGGAAAGCCAAGAGATATTATTTATTTAATTCAGGAAGGTAAAGTTCAAGCTTTTGTCTCTTCATTTATTTTGTATGAGTTAAAAGAAGTATTGACAAAAAAATTTAATTTTAATGATGAAAAGCTTAGTGAAGTTGAAGATTTAATTAATAAAAACTTTGTTAGCGTTTCGCCAAAAGACTCTTTAAAAATGATTAAAAGTTATCCAATAGACAATAAGATTCTTGAGGTTGCCGTTGAATCAAAAGCCGATTATCTTATCACAGGTGATAAAAAACATATTCTACCTTTAAAAAAAATTAGAAAAACTAAAATTGTTTTAGCTGAAGAATTTTTACTTACGATTAAAAAGGGACGCTCTTTATAATCTCCTAAAACCTGAAGAAAATTTAGGGATGAATGTACAAGATTTAGTAAGAGTTCACAATCTTTGACAAAACCGTATCTCAATGTATTAATTATTGTTTTGTGTCATCCCCGTGCTTTGCCGGTCGTAGCCTTGGCGAAGGCTGGAAGACGGGGATCCAGACATTTAGCTTGGATTCCCTCCGGAGTCTGCCCTCGACTCCGATCGGGGGAGGGAATAACAATCTGTGTCAAGACTTGTGAGTTTTTACAAGAATTAATGCATCTCGACAAATTTAATGCAAATTGATATTATTAACGCATATGACATTTACCGCAACAATTACATCGCAAGGTCAAATCACTATCCCAGCCAAAATTAGAAAAGGAATGGGTTTTAAAAAAAGACAAAGAGTTATTCTTACCTTAAAAAATAACTATGTCGTTTTAGAACCAGAGCCAGACATCATGCAGTTATCAGGCGCCCTAAATAATTATGCGATAAAAAATAAATCGATTGATGAAGTTATTAAAATTGAAGAAGAAGCTATAGGAGATGCAGTGGTTGAACACTACAAGAAAAAAACTAAATAAATATGAAAAAATATTATGTTGATTCCAATTTTTTTCTTCGTTTTATCTTAAAAGATAACCTAAATCAATGGAAAGTTGCTAATGATTACTTCAAAGAAGCTAAACTAGAGAAAGTAAAATTGGTTTTTCTGACAGAAACTATTATCGAAATAGAATATGTGTTGAGAAAAGTTTATAAACTTAGTCGCAGGATTATTTTAAAATATTTATTAACTTTATTATCAATAAATAATTTTGAAATAACAGATCAAGAGTTGTTAAAAGATACTTTACTGTACTATGTGGAAAAAAATATAGATTTTGTCGATATAATTATTTTTTTGAAAGCAAGAAGCCAAAATGCTGAAGTTTTAACCTTTGATAAAGATTTTGATAAAATTTCCAAATAAATTCCTCCTCATCCAACCGCGCCGGTCGTATAGGCTTTAATAACTTCTTACCCTTGCTTTCTGCTAAAATTTAGGGATG